>Ga0256834_1001216_pt1 | contig 17921 bp, 13 predicted proteins | sample 4281140metaG_FD_190536 | JGI IMG/M metagenome (GOLD analysis project Ga0256834, IMG submission 190536) | Hydrothermal vent microbial communities from East Pacific Rise, Pacific Ocean - 4281-140 | ecosystem: Environmental > Aquatic > Marine > Hydrothermal vents | place: Pacific Ocean: East...
CAATCTGACGCATCAAGTTTTTGTCCATGGACAATTAACGCTACGGACATATTACCAAATTCAAATGTAATTAATAATGCCATTTTAGGCGCATATCAAGACTATGATAATTCTAATGGTATTGGTTCGCAAGTTTACGGTTTTATTGGTGCTGCGCCGTTTAGAAAATTTGTTGTGTATTTTGATGATGTTTCTTTATTTGCATGTAATGATATTACATCTTCTAATCAAATAGTTTTATATGAAACCTATAATTTTATTGATGTACAAATAAAAGACAGAAATGTTTGTGATAGTTGGAACGGCGGAAGAGCGATGATTGGTATTCAAAATATAGATGGTACCGAAGCTTATTTTCCACCAAATAGAAATACAGGTAATTGGGAAGCACATAACGAAGGTTGGCGTTTTAGACCAGAACAAGAGTATCCAGATTTTCAATTTATTGTTTGTGATCCAGAAGTAGATGGTGTAGAAGTATTTGATTTAGAAAGTGTTATATCTGAATTTGATGCAAGTGAAGGAAGTGTATTTAACTTTTTTGAAACCTTAGCAGACGCAGAAGCATTTACAAATTCCATACCTTTAAATTACACAAACACGAGCAACACGCAAACTATATTTTTAAGAATAGATGATAATATAAGTGGTTTATCTATTAAACAAATACTATTAGCAACAATAGATTGTACGGCAGATTACGATTTAGACAATGTATCAACTCTAGAAGAAGATTTAAACGCAAACGGTAATCTAGGCGATGATGATACAGATGGCGACAACATACCAGACTTTCTAGACGAAGATGATGATGGCGATTACGTTTTAACAAATGTAGAAGCAATTAATACAAGAAGTTCTAATGCTGCTTACCAAGATACAGACGGCGACCAAATACCAGATTATTTAGATAATGATGATGATGGCGATGGTATTTTATCATTAGACGAAGATACCAATGGTAATTATAATTTATTTGATGATGATACTGATGGTGATAACATACCAAATTTTCTAGATAATCATTCTTTAAGTATTACTGACAACGCATTAAATTCATTTTTACTATATCCAAACCCCACAAAAGATATTTTAACCATTGAATTTTTGGATACACAAGTAAATACTAAGTTTTCGATTTATAGTTTAACAGGAAGTATTGTATATAAAAAACAAACTTTAGAACAAACTAAAACCAATATTAACATCTCTAATTTAAGTGCAGGTGTTTATTTTATAAAGTTAGAAAACGATAATCAAACTGCTATTAGAAAGTTTGTGAAAGAATAAATTTATATATTAAAAAATCATGAAAATGAAATTACAATTTAAATTACTTATCGGATTATTATTAATATCTTTTATTGGGTTTTCTCAAGACGCAGATGGTGATGGTGTTATAGACTCTCAAGAGTTAATTGACTTAACAGACCCTAATGACCCATGTGATTTTGAACCAACTAGTGTAACGGTATTACCGAGTACAGGATGGTTAACAGCAGATTGCGATGGAGACGAAATTGATAATGGCACAGAAGCAGGAACAGATCCAACAAATCCAAAAGATACAGATGGAGATAATACACCAGATTACTTCGACTTAGATTCTGATAATGATGGCATAGCAGATGAAACAGAAAGGAACGTAGATACAGATAACGATAATATTCCAGATTATCAAGATATAGATGATGATAATGATGGGATTATTACTTTTAATGAAGATAATGGAGATTATGATGGAGATAATTTACCTGACTATTTAGACCAAGATTCAGATGATGATGGCATACCAGATAATGTAGAAGGTCAATCTACATTAAATTATATTGAACCAACTGGTTTAGATTCTGATAGTGATGGTTTAGATTTTGCTTACGATAATATCAATAGCGATGGAATCGACCCAGAAGATACCGATAATGATGGCGGTGCTGATTATATCGACGGAGATTCTGATAATGATGGTGTTCTAGATGAGAATGAAACAGGAATTGTATTAACTGGTTTAGATGATGATAATGATGGTTTAGATAATGGTGCAGAAGAAAATCCGTTAGGTGGTTATAACGATTCAAACGGAATATTAAACAATGGCGCCATAGATTTACCCAATACTAACGGAACAGGTGATGTGAATTTTAGAGACGGTTTAGATATTTCTCTTAGTGTAATTGATAATTATTCATTTATTAATATATCTCTTTTCCCAAATCCTGCAAAAAACATTTTAACCATTGAATTTATTGATACACAAGTAAATACTGAATTTTCGATTTATAGTTTACAAGGTAGTCTTATTATAAAAAAACAAACTTTAGATCAAACTAAAACCAATATTAACATCTCTAATTTAAGTGTAGGTGTATATTTTCTAAAATTAGAAAACGATAATCAAACTGCTATTAGAAAGTTTGTAAAGAAATAGAGAGATTGTAATAATCTTCAACCCTTTTAGCGTTATTATTTATACGGATATTAACGCTAGAAGGATTTATAAATGGTAACAAACCACATTCATTACTCTGGTAAAAACACAAACCCAGAACTATGATCTTTACTAGCACCAGTAACACTTTTTAAACAATTAATTTTATTTTCATTTTTTAATAATCCTAAAAAAGCGAAAATTAAAGCTTCTTTAAAATCTATGATGGTTTTATTTGGAATGATAATTTCATTTTTAACATAATAATTAATTCTAGAAATTAAAAATTCATTAAAAGTACCGCCACCTGTAATTAATAATTTACCATCCGATTTTATCTTTTTTGCAATCTGAAAAGCAACATGCTCAACAAAAGTGCTTAAAACATCTTTTTCTGATAAATTATATGTATTAATTAATGGAAAAATAATTTCGGTTACAAATTCAAAGCCTAAAGATTTTGGTTTCTCTTCTTTATAAAATATCAAATCGTTTAATTCGTTAAATAATTTGGAATTTACTTTTCCTGTAGAAGCAATTTTACCTGCATCATCAAAAGGAAAACCTAATTTATTAGCATAATGATTTAGTACAATATTTACAGGACAAATATCAAAAGCGATTCTTTCTTCATTTTTATCGAAAGAAATATTTGCAAAACCACCAAGATTTAAACAATAATCATATTCCGAAAACAACAATTTATCGCCTATTGGTACTAATGGAGCGCCTTGACCGCCAAGAGCAACGTCTTGTGTTCTAAAATCACAAATCGTTTTCTGCTTTGTTTTATTTGCAATAGTTTGTCCGTTACCAATTTGTAAAGTGTACTTTTCTTCAGGTTTATGATGAATTGTATGGCCATGCGAGGCAATAAAATCAATTATATCAATCTTATTATTTTCCATAAAATCTAAAATTAATTCTGATAAATAACTACCATATTTAATATTTAGTTCTTTTAATTGCTCTTTATTATAATAAAAAGCTTCTTTTAAGGAAGTTATCCATTTACTTGAATAGGTAATTGTTTTCGAATAAATAATATCGAAAGTAATATTTTTTCCATGAAAATGGCATTCTTTAAATTTAACATACACCAAATCTACACCATCTAAAGAGGTGCCACTCATTAAACCAATACAATACCAATTTTTTGTTTTCAATTTAAAATAGAATAGTTACCTTTGTAAACATAAAAATTAAAACTAAATTCTGTACTATTTTATTCTAAAATTTACAGAAAAAATAAATATACAATGGATTTTAACCTTACCGAAGAACAAATAATGATTCGCGACGCTGCTCGTGATTTTGCACAAACCGAATTATTACCTGGTGTAATAGAACGTGACGAAAAACAAGAATTTCCACATGAACAAATAAAAAAAATGGGAGAACTTGGTTTTTTAGGCATGATGGTAGACCCAAAATATGGCGGTGGCGGAATGGATGCAGTTTCTTACGTTTTAGCTATGGAAGAAATTTCTAAAATAGACGCTTCGGCATCTGTAGTAATGTCTGTAAATAACTCATTAGTTTGTTGGGGAATTGAAACTTACGGAACTGAAGAACAAAAACAAAAATACTTAACAAAATTAGCAACTGGTGAAATTATTGGTGCTTTTTGCTTGAGTGAACCCGAAGCAGGATCGGATGCAACTTCGCAAAGAACAACTGCGGAAGATAAAGGCGATCATTATTTAGTAAACGGTACAAAAAACTGGATTACCAATGGCGGAACAGCATCGGTTTATATTGTAATTGCACAAACAGATGTCGAAAAAGGACATCATGGAATTAATGCACTTATCATAGAAAAAGGGCAAGATGGTTTTGTAGTTGGTCCAAAAGAAAATAAATTAGGCATTAGAGGTTCAGATACACATTCGCTAATGTTTACCGATGTTAAAGTACCAAAGGAAAATAGAATTGGTGAAGATGGTTTTGGTTTTAAGTTCGCTATGAAAACACTTGCCGGTGGAAGAATTGGGATTGCTTCACAGGCCTTAGGTATTGCATCTGGCGCTTATGAATTGGCACTACAATATTCTAAAGAACGTAAAGCGTTTGGTAAAGAAATTTCAAGACACCAGGCAATTGCTTTTAAATTAGCAGATATGGCAACCGAAATTGAATGTGCAAGACATTTATGTATGAAAGCCGCTTGGGATAAAGATCAACATAATAATTATGATTTATCTGGTGCAATGGCAAAATTATATGCTGCAGAAATGGCAATGCGAACTACTGTAGAAGCAGTTCAAATTCATGGTGGTTATGGTTTTGTTAAAGAATATCATGTAGAACGTTTAATGCGCGATGCAAAAATTACGCAAATTTATGAAGGAACTTCGGAGATTCAGAAAATTGTGATTTCTAGAAGTGTTTTGAGATAAATATCTAATTAGTGTTTTTTTTTGCAACCATAGGATATCTAAGTTCATATAAGGTTTACTCGTGAATTCTTACTTTGAGGTAAATATCTAATTAGTGTTTTTTTTGCAACCATATAAAACATCTAAGTTCATATAAGGTTTACTCGTGAATTCTTACTTTGAGGTAAATATGTATTAGTGTTTTTTTTCGCAACCATATAAGACATCTAAGCTCATATAAGGTTTACTCGTGAATTCTTACTTTGAGGTAAATATCTAATTAGTGTTTTTTTTTGCAACCATATAAGACATCTAAGTTCATATAAGGTTTACTCGTGAATTCTTACTTTGAGTTTTTGCTTATATGACCTCAAATGCCTTATATGTAAGTTTGTTTTGGGTGCATTAACTGTATTTTTACATAAACATTTAGAACCTTGGGTTATTAGGAAATCATAAATGACACAGATAAAGTTACTTAGGCAACATCCTACTATTACGATAAATATATTTATATAAAAATACGGTAGAAACAATTGTTAGTAATATTACTATAGGAAATGCATCTCTTATAAAGTAATATAACTCATCATGATTTTCATAATTCAATTTATAACTATACTTATCAAAATACTCCCAAAATAACAACGCAACAAATACAGGTATTAATAACTGACTTAATATTTTCATAATTCTAGTTAATAAACTGTTTTCTTTTGACATAAATGCAATTAAAAAGATTGCTATAATAACTAAGTATAATAAAAAACGAATATATGTTTCTGAACCAATAATAACTGCTAAAATCCCAACAAAAATTGCAATCAAAATTCCTGCGAGAACTGCAAATCCAAAATCTGCAAACGGTACAGAGATAAAAATCCATAATAGCAAAGCTAATATTGTTGCGAAAAATAAAAAACCAAACAATATGTATTTGTCATGCATAATGTAATCGCCTTCATATTTTTGATAATTACGTAGCATGTTACTATAAGCGTTTTTTATATTATAAACTTGTTGCTTATTTTTAAGAACTAATAAGTTGTAAGAGTATTTTTCTTTATTACGATTGTATGCTTTTCGTTTATTAAAAATCACATTAGGATTACTCTCTGCAATATCAATATCATACTTCTTAGCTACTTTCAAAAAATTACTTATTTTTTTTAATGCCTCATTTTTAGTAATTGTTATTGGTAAATCATTATTGTGATAATAATAAGTAAATGGATAATTTAATTTATTTATTGTCACTGAACTATCGGTAAATACAATATTTAACTTATCAATTGCTGGCGATTTATTATTTTTAACATATCTGTAAGTCTTATTATTGTTGTCTATAAAGAAAAATGTACTGGAATTTAATGTTTCTATATCTTCTTTTAAATCTGTTGTAATGGAATCTACCTTATTTTGTACCCTATAATTATAAACTTCCATAGGAATAAAAGGTATAATAGCCAGTAATAAAATAAATAAAATAAACGAAAAGTAAGTAGTAATACTTTTTTTGTATGGTATTTTATAGTGAATTCTATAAGAGTTAAATCTAATTTGTCTTACCACAAATAAAACAAATACAAGCAAAGTCAAAAAACCAATAAAAAAAGATAATGGTTCTAGAAATGGCGGAGAATACGTATAAATTTTTGTAGGAATTAAAAAGCCCACACAAACCGCAATAATTGCAAGAATAAAAAATAAAGGCAAAAACTTATGCCAGCCAATAATCCATTGAAACGGATTATTTTTTAAAAAAGAATTGTCTATTTTTTTATATAATTCCTTCATAATTAAAATAATTTTTTAGTTGAATTACTAATGTTTCTATAATAAGATATTTCAATAGTATGTAAAATTAAATCTTTTAAAAATGCATTACTTGTAATCGAATTATCTAACTCTATATGATAATAAACGCCTCTTTTAAGAAACTCAATATTTTTTATTTTTAAAAAACTCTCTAATTCAACCGTGTTTTCTACTAATAATTCAATAGTACTTCTGTCGCTGGTTAAACTATCTTTATTTCCGCTAAAAATGGATTTTCCCTCTTTCATAAAAATCATTTCATCGGCAACAGTTTCAATTTCATGTAATTGCTGTGAACTTAAAATAATAGCTATTGGGTAATCTTTAGAAATAGTTAACGATTTTAAATCGGATAAAAATTGTTGCTGTGCATTAATATCTAAGTTTGCAATTGGTTCATCTAAAACTAATAATTGTGGTTTACCAATAAGAATTCTTGCCAATTCAAAACGCAAACGATAACCTGTAGAAATTTCAGACCATTTTAAATGTGCGTACTTTTTTAAGTTTAAAAAAGTTAAAACTTGCTCTAATTCATTTTCAATTTTTGCTTTAGGAATATTCTCCAAAGTTGCTTTTAAAAGTAAATTTTGCCTTAAAGAACCGTACCATCTTGGTATTCGTTGTGGAATAAATGCAGTTTTTTCGCGAATGGCAATCCAATTATTTGCAGTAGTTGGCGTTTTGTCAAAATAAGTAAACAAACTACTTTCTGCTTTAATATTACCAGCAATAACGTTTAATAGTGTTGTTTTTCCGTTTCCGTTTTCTCCAACAACACCTGTTATTGTATTTGGTTTTAATTCAACTTTAGCAACATCTAATATAAAATTAGATTTTTTATATTTCTTAATTATATCGGTTGCTGAAAATATGGTTTGCATCATTTTTTACGTATTCTTTATTACTGTAAATATATAACTGTTTTAGAAGGGGTTAAATTATAATAATACAAAAGAATATGAAATTAAATCGCTTTTTTTGTTTTTCTAAACATAAAATAAAATCCAATCAAAACCATTGGTATCGATAATAATTGCCCAGTTGTTAAACTATTATTAAACGAAGATTCTAAACCACCTTGTGATGCTTTAAAAAATTCTACAAAAAATCTAACAGACCAAAGTAGCACCATAAACAAACCAAATAGATAACCAGGTTTGTCTTTTTTATTCGTTTTCCAATACACATACCAAAGTGCTAAAAACACTATTACATAACCTAAAGATTCAAAAATTTGAGACGGATAACGATAAGGAATTGTTTCTAATATGTGTTTAAATTTAGGACTATTTTCTATTAATTTATAGGCCTCATTTACTGTTTTTGCTCCAGTTTCTCTCATTGCAGTTTGCTCACCAATTTGATGTCTGACAAATCTAAAACCTAATGCTGAATCGGTTACTTTACCAACAATTTCTGAATTCATTAAATTTCCAAAGCGAACAAAAGCAGCACCAATTGCGGCAGCAATTGCAATTCTATCTAAAATCCAAATAAATGGTTTGTATTTGTATTTACGTGTGTAAAAATACATCGCTAAAGCAATACCAATTGTAGCGCCATGACTAGCAAGACCCTGAAAACCAATAACTTCAAATCCTAAAGTTGCGGATGAATCTAATCGTATTGGCAAAAATATCTCGATAAAAGGTCTTTGACTGAATGAATCCCAACTATAAAAGAATACTTCACCTAATCTTGCTCCAAAAATAGTAGCAATTACAACCCACATAAAAATCGAATCTACATGTTCTTCGTTTACACCTTCGTTTTTATATATTTTTTTTAATATATATATACCTAATAAAAAAGCGCACACAAACATTAATCCGTAATAACGAACTGGAAAATTAAAAATTCTAAATAATTCTGGTGATGGATTCCAAGTTATGTTTAGCATTGTAGTTTAGTTTCACGCAGATTTCACAGATTTCACAGATTTTGAAATTGTTCTATTTGCTAATTTTATGGTGTAAAGATAAATTAATTTTGAATTTTGTTCCGATACTTCGGAATTGAATTTTGAATTATTTTTTAAGGAACTGGATCATAACCAGATTTTCCCCAAGGATGACAAGAAAATATTCGTTTAATAGCCAACCAAGAACCTTTTAAAACACCATGTTTTTGCAATGCTTCGACTGAATAATGCGAACAAGTTGGTTGAAACCTACAACTTGCTGGCGTATATGGTGAAATTGCTACTTGATAAAAGCGAATTAATAGAATGAATGGATATGTGAGGATTTTTCCCATCTTTAATTCTTCCCAAAGGGAAGAGAAATCAATACGTAAGTTAGACTTAAATTATTTATTTTCATTTTGCTTTTTAGTTTCTTCCCTTCGGGAAGACGGAAGATGGACTAACTAAACGTCGTACCATCACGGCCATCTTTTAATTGAATGCCTTTTTCTAACAATTTATCTCTAATTTCATCGGACAAAGCATAGTTTTTATTTTCTTTTGCTTGTTTTCTCATTTCAATTAGCATTTCTACAACTCCTGCTAATTTATCGTTATTATTATTGTTTTCCGAAATGTTTAACAGACCTAAAACATCAAATGTAAATTCATTCATTACTGTTTTTAGCACCTCATAATCCGATTGCGAAATAGTTTCTTTTCCTTCTTTAATTAAATTGATGAATTTTACACCTTCAAATAAATGTGCAATTAAAATTGGCGTGTTAAAATCATCATTCATAGCATTATAACATTTTTGTTTCCAAGACGCTACATCAATACTCGAAGAATTATTAACTTCTAAATTACTTAAATTATTAAGTGCTTCCATTAATCTATTATGTCCTTTTTCTGCGGACAATAAAGCGTCATTTGTTAAATCTAAAACACTTGAATAATGTGCTTGCAACATCGAAAAACGAACAACACTTGGCACAAATGCTTTGGATAGAATAGCATTATCACCTGTATAAATATCACTTGGGTTTACGTAATTGCCAGTTGATTTAGACATTTTTTTGCCGTTTAAATTCAGCATATTTGTATGCATCCAATAATTAACTGGTGCTTTGTGGTTACAAACTTGTGCTTGTGCTATTTCACATTCGTGATGTGGGAATTTTAAATCCATTCCGCCACCATGAATATCAAACTGTTCGCCTAAATATTTAGTACTCATTACAGTACATTCTAAATGCCAACCAGGAAAACCATCTGACCAAGGTGAATTCCAACGTTGAATATGTTCTGGATCTGCTCGTTTCCAAAGCGCAAAATCTTGTGGATTTTTCTTATCCGATTGACCGTCTAATGCACGTGTATTTTCTATGGCGTCTTCAATAATTCGTTTAGAAAGTATGCCGTAATTTTCTTTTTCGTTGTATTTTAATACATCAAAATATACAGAACCGTTTACTACGTAAGCCATTCCGTTTTCTATAATTGTTTGTATTGCTTCAATTTGCTCTACAATATGACCAGTTGCGGTTGGTTCTATACTTGGTGACAAAAAGTTGTATTGTCTTAAAACTTCATGAAAATCGACTGTGTATTTTTGTACAATTTCCATTGGTTCTAATTTTTCTACTTTAGATTTTGCTAAAAAAACATCTTCTTCTTCCGTCAAATGACCTGCATCGGTTATATTACGAACATATCGTACTTTATAACCTAAATGTAAAAAATAACGATAAATCATGTCGAAACTCATAAAAGTTCTAACATTACCTAAGTGCACATTACTGTAAACTGTTGGTCCACAAACATACATACCAATAAAACCTTTTGTTATTGGTTTGAATATTTCTTTTTTACCTGTTAATGTGTTGTAAATTTTAATCTCTTGCATTTCGCTTTTTTTGAAGTGTCAAAGATAGGTAATTTTCCCGCAGATTTATTCACGTTATTCTATTTTTTAAAGTGTTTATCTGTTCACTTTACTCGAGTCGCAGATTTTCGCAGAGCACAATAACTAAACATAACTATGTAAAAAATCCTCACAGGTTTTTAAAATCTGTGAGGAATTGATTAAGAAATTTTGAAGTAATTAGTTTGTTTTTATTTTACTATAATTAACATTCATATTAATAGCTGTTCCTTTTGGAACTCTAATAATAAGTTTTGTTCTTATTTTTGGTTTTTTTCTATTCTTAAGAATTTCTTTAATTTTATTTTGTCTTTTTTTACTATATTTTAGTCTTCTTTTATTAACCTCTTCTAATCTTTCCAACCTTTTTTCATTTTGTTTTTGCCTCTTTTCTTCATATCTTTCCATGCTTTCTCTATGAATTTCCATACGTCTTTCATGTATCTTCATTCTTTTTTCATGTACGTCTTTATTTCTTAACGCCAACTCAAGGGCTTTTTCTCTTAATTTTATAAAATTATCTTTATTTGCTTCTTGCCATTCTTGTAAATAATTTTGATTCTTTTTTAATTTCTCGAAATCAAAATGATTAAAACCTTCATTTAAAGAATCTGTTACAAAATTAAAATTATAAGAGAACACTTGGTTAAATGTACTATCCTTAAATATCTCTTGAAAATTAATTTCTGGAAAAGAAAAATTCATAGTATCTAAAATACCTAAACTTTCTAAAGATATTTCTGGCATTTCTATAAAATGAGGTTCAAATTCTGAATCACTAGACCAATGAAAATCGTAGTCTTGTTTTGTTTTTGAAATTATTTTTACTTCGTTATTATTTTGTCTAACATCTATTTTCCAAAAGTTAAGATATTTTTTTGCGTTGTCTTTACTAACACTTTCTACGGTTAAAACTGCATCAACTTTAATTTTATTTTTTTTCCATTCTATAATTTCTATATCTGCATAGTCAGCAATTAAAGTAACTTCAGTTCCTTTTTTTACCATGATTTCTTTGGAGTAGTCTTGTTCAAATTTTTGTGCATTTATTGTAATTGTTCCTATAAATATAAATGCGATAACTAAATTATATATTACTTTTCTCATTGTTTTTGTTTTTAATACTGTTTAATTGTTCTTTTAAACGTAATAATAATTGCAATCGCATTTGCAAATTATCGATTAATGCGTTAATCGTTTTTTCGTTTATTTTATCCAAATTTAATTGGTTACTTTCTTGCTGGTATTGTTTAGTAAGTTCTTCTAATTTACTGAAGTATTTATCTAGAATAGGCTGATTTTGATCATTAATTTCTAGCTGTGTTAATTCATAAGTAATTGCATTAGTGTAATAACTTTCTATCTTTTCTAGTTCTGGTGACAGACTACCTAGAGTATAATTTTGCTGAATTACTTCTTCTTTATTTAAATTTGAATACGTAAAAACTCCTAAACTTATTAAAATTAAAAAACTTGCTGCAATCTTTATTAATAAGAATTTATTTCTTTTTTTTGAGTGTAATTCTTTTTGCAATCTATTCTCAAATTTTAATCTGTGATTATTTGGCAGATCATTATTTGTGTTTTTATAATCGGAATTAATTATTTCTTTAATATTCTTTTGCATAATTGTTTTTATTTAAAAGTTCCTTTAATTTATTTTTCCCTCTTAATAATTGTGTTCTAGAAGCAACCTCACTTATACTTAATATTTCAGAAATTTCTTGATGATCATAACCTTCCAATAAAAATAATTGTAGAACTAACTTATATTTTAGTGGTAATTTATTTATTCCGTTAATTATTTCTTCTACGGAAGTTTTCGCTTCTAAATTCCAATCCGTAGTTTCATTAGTTAATTGAATTATATGTTCATCTATTGAAATTGTCTCTAATTTTTTCTTTTTCAAATAATCAATAGCCTGATTTATTACAATTCTTTTTAACCAAGCACCAAAGGTTACATTTGCATTAAAAGTATCTATTTTTTTGAACACTTTTATAAATGCTTCTTGTACAACATCTTCAGCAATGTCGGTTTTATTTACATACTTTAAAGCGATATTATACATTGCTTTACAGTATTTATCATACAATTGCATTTGTGCTTTTGCATCGTTCTTTTTACAAGCATTAATTAAATTTTTAATTTGCATTAATTTTGTTTGGTTATTATAAATACGATAAAAATATCTTTGTGTTGCAAAAATTATAAATAAAAAAAGAGTTTCCAAAGAAACTCTTTTTCAGACTTTTATGTTTAGATATTTAATTTATCTTAAAAAGATCTAATGCGCCATTATTATTTGTCACTATTAAATAGTCTTTATTTTTAATTGTAATAATAGTACTGTTTTTCGCATCACCAGTAGTTGACAAACCTGTTTTAGTATATGGTAATGCTTTAAAATTACCTTTATCAAATTTTAAAACGGCACCGTAAGACGCATCATAACGTTGTGTTTCTACTTCTGCGCTAAATAAGTTACCGACACATATTATTTCTTTAGTGCCGTCTTTATCTAAATCTTTAAAATTAAAACTTTGAATTGGAGATAATTGCGCATGATTTGGTAATTTAATTATCTCAAAATTTCCATTGCCTTTATTTTTTAAAAATACACTATACATAATATCTGCTTGATAATGCAAGGCGTTTTTTAACTTATCTTTACCTATAACGTCTTCTAAATTTGCTTCTGCAAATTGTTGGTATGTTGGAAATTTTTGAGATACAAATGGCATTTGCTGCGTGGAACATTCTTTACCTCTTGATGGTACTAAGTTTCCATTATATTTATTTGAAAGTACGACATCAAAAGTGCCATTATTATCAAAATCATCACAAAACACATGAAACTCATTGCTGTTATAAGTTTTAAATTTTGCGTTCAAACCTAAATTACCAATAAAATAATCCATATTACCATCTTTATCTAGATCTATCTCATTTAAACCAAACCACAAACCTCTTGTTTTGTCTAAATTAGATATTTTAGTTTTAGAAAATTTACCATTATTATTTTTATAAAATTGAATTTTAGACCATTCACCAACTGCCAAAATATCCTTATCACCATCGTTATCATAATCGGTAAATATGGCATTTGAAATCATACTATTACTCTCTAATTCTGGTGCTAATTTTTTAATTTTATCTTTAAATATACCATCTTCATTAATTAGTAATAATGATTTTGGTGCGTATGGATATTTATCTGGTATAATTCTTCCGCCGACAAATAAATCTATATCGCCATCATTATCTACATCTGTAGCAATTACAGATTGCCCGCTACTTGTGATAGTTGGCAGTTTATTAATTGATTTTATAAAGTTTCCGTTTCCGTCGTTTATATACAATCTATCTTGATACATTTTATCTTTATGCGAAAATTTTGCGCCACCACTTACAACATACAAATCTAAATCTTTATCATTATCTGCATCAAAAAATACAGTTCCTAAATCTTCATATTGTTTATCTTTTTCAAAAAAATTACTAGATGAAGTTGTAAATTGACCATTCTCATTCTGTATATATAATTCCCCACTTTGTCCGCTTGCACCGCCAATATAAAAATCTTCTAAACCATCATTATTTACATCTGCTTTAGTAATAAAAGGACCATTTTGAGATTGAGAATGTGGTAAAAGTATTTGCTTACGGTAAGCATCAAAAACGTTTTCTTTATGAACAAAATTAAGACCTAAACTAGTTGGGTTTACTTTTGTTATAAACATTGATTTTTTATTATTATATATCTTCGAATTTGCAGTTTTATAATCAATACTTAATAACTGGTTTACTCTTACATCATTTAAATTAGTTACCTTATTATCGGGCCAAATAATTTTTATAGAATCTATCTTTTTTATTTTATTTAATCCGAAATTTAATTTATTAGTAACAGATGATTGATAACCTCTACTTAAATATAATTCTTGCATTTGTTGTATTTCTTCTGCATATACAAACACTTTTGAACCTATCGCTAATTTATTTTTAGCGTTACCTATTAATTCTATTTGCAGGTAATTATTTTTACTATTGTTTTTATAGACAAACGCTTCGTCTTTCATATTATTTATTACTAAATCTAAATCACCGTCATTATCAAAATCGGCATATGCTGATCCATTTGAATAAGATGGTGTATCTAAATTCCAATCTTGTGCTTTATTTTTAAATTTTAAATCTCCTTTATTTATAAACATATAATTTTTAATTCTCTTTTCAGGAATCATAAATAACACACTTTCAATAGTCATAGATTCGCCTTGAGTGCTTTTTTGCCTTAGGTTATTTTTAAAATCGTTATTAGACATATCTTTAACAATTCCATTAGTAATAAAAATATCTTTTAAACCATCATTATCAAAATCGGCAATTAATGGTGCCCAACTCCAATCTGTTTTAGAAATTCCTGAAATTTGACCAATATCACTAAATGTTTCATTACCATTATTTAATTGCAACATGTTAAACATGTATTGATGATGATAACCAATATTTACCATAGAATTAAAATTTGCGGTACTCATTGAAGCCATATTGGTTTTACTTCTAATATGATCTGATGGCGTCATATCTACCACAGATAAGTCTGGTAATAAATCATTATTAATATCTGCAAAATCAGAACCCATACTATAAAAAGATGTATGTCTAACTTGTGTAAGAATTTTATTTTTAAATGTATTATTTTTATTATTGATGTATAACATATCTGGTTCTAAATAATCATTACAAACATAAATATCTGGCCAAGAATCATTATTAAAATCACCAATTACCGCACTTAAACCCCATGCTTTATTTAATATATTTGCTTGTTTACTAATATTAATAAACTTATTACCATCATTTCTAAATAGTTGGTCTGAAAATTCATATTTAATATCATTTTGGATTATGGTACTAATTTTAGTATTATTTTTAAAATCGGTTCTATGATTTACCAAATACATATCTAAATCACCATCTTTATCCATGTCGAAAAAATAAGATTGTATAGAAAATCCTTGATAATCTAAACCCCATTTTTTTGCTTCTTCTTTAAAGGTATTGTCTTTTTGGTTAATATAAAGTTTATTTTTACGTAACTCATTATCTTTTAATGAAGCAGATTTACACACATAAATATCTAACCAACCATCATTATTAATATCTATCATAGTTGCACCAGTAGACCAACCTTTATCATCTATTACATTTGCATTAGTAGTAATATCTTCAAATTTAAAATCTCCTTTGTTTAAATATAATTTATTTTCATTTTGATTAGATGTAAAATAAATATCAATTAAACCATCATTATTAATATCACCCGTTGATACGCCACCACCATTAGAGATATATGCATAATTTAAAAAATTAAATTCTAAATTTTCTATTACTTCATTTTTAAATTTAATTCCTGTTTCTGAAGCGTCTAACTTTGTAAAACCTAATTCTTTCTTAATTTCATTTTTAATAATTTTAGCATTTTGTTCTTCTTTACACGAAAAAAAAACTAATAACACCATTAAGTTTAAAATAAATCTCATAATTAATATTATTATATTTTTTCAAAGTTACTAAAAACTTATATTTCTTTAAAATAGTTATGCAATAATTTTACTACTTTTACATAATAATATGTCTATTAAAAAAAACGAATCTAATCTAAAGGAAATAAAAGGTGTAAATCAACCGCCAACTATTAATCCTAATATAAAAGGTATTGTTTCTAAAAACAATTCCGTTAAGGAAATTGTTGCTCAAATTAAAAAACAAAATATTACTTTTTTAAGCAAAGCAATAACTTTAATTGAAAGCACAAACCACAAACATCAAAAAAAAGCAAGTAAAATTATTGATGCCTGTTTGCCTTTTGCAAATAATTCGATTAGAATAGGTATTACTGGTGTTCCTGGAGTTGGAAAAAGTACATTTATTGAAACGTTTGGCAAATTACTAACCACTAAAGGTAAAAAAGTAGCCGTTTTGGCCATTGACCCAAGTAGTTCGATAAATAAAGGTTCTATTTTAGGTGATAAAACTAGAATGGAAGAATTGGTGAAAGATAAAAATGCTTTCATTAGACCTTCTGCTTCTGGAGAAAGTCTTGGTGGCGTTGCTAAAAAAACCCGAGAAACTATTATTTTATGCGAAGCTGCTGGTTTTGATATTATTTTAATTGAAACCGTTGGCGTTGGTCAAAGTGAAACTGCGGTTAGTAAAATGGTAGATTTTTTTTTGCTATTAAAACTTGCTGGTGCTGGCGACGAATTACAAGGTATAAAACGTGGTATTATTGAAATGGCCGATGCTATTGTTATTAATAAAGCCGATAATGACAATGAAAGACAAGCAAAATTAGCAAAACGTGAATTTGCAAATGCGTTACATTTATACCCAATAAAAGAAAATCTCTGGTTACCAAAGGTTACTACTTGTAGTGCTCTACATAATAATGGAATTGATGCTGTTTGGAAAATAATTAAAGAGTATTTAAAACATACAAAATCAAATAAATATTTTGAAAAAAACAGAGTAAATCAAAATAAATTTTGGTTAACCGATACTATTAATAATGCTTTACAAACAAATTTTAATTCGAACACTACTATTAAAAAATTACTAAAAGAAGAATTAGAATTAATTACTACAAACAAAAGTAATCCGTTTAAATCTGCTCGTAAATTATTAGATTTCTATTTTGATAACTTTTCTAAAAAATAATTTTGACTACAATTGTCGTTTACTCCTACAGAAATAAAGGTTTCAATTATGTAAATTGAAACCTTTATTAAATTAATTTATTATTTTGAATCTTATGTAAATTCAGATTTAAAAATTAAGCATTTTTAAAAACAAACTCGCCATCTAAAATAGCTAAAATAATAGCACTTTCTGCAACAATTTTACCTGCAATAATTTCTTTAGAGAGTTTGTTTAATACCTCTCTTTGAATAACACGTTTAATTGGTCTTGCTCCATATTGCGGATCAAATCCTTGTATTGCTAAGGCTTCTAAGGCTTCGTTTGAAAATGAAAACTGAATGTCTTTTTCTGCTAACATTTTAACTAATCCGTTTAATTGAATTTTTACAATTTTGCTTACTTCTTCTTTGTTTAAAGGTGTAAACATAATTATTTCATCAATTCTATTTAGAAATTCTGGTCTTACCGTTTGTTTTAAAATAGAAACGACTTCGGTTTTAGTTTCTTCAACTACCATTGCACGTTTACTCATATCTAAACCTTCTAATTTTTCTTGAATAATATGTGCTCCAATATTAGAAGTCATGATAATTATAGTATTTCTAAAATCGGCAGTTCTACCTTTATTATCAGTCAAACGACCTTCGTCTAAAACTTGTAATAAAATATTAAAGGTATCTGGATGTGCTTTTTCAATCTCATCTAAAAGTACAACTGAATACGGTTTTCTTCTCACTGCCTCAGTAAGTTGTCCA
>Ga0256834_1001217_pt1 | contig 17917 bp, 17 predicted proteins | sample 4281140metaG_FD_190536 | JGI IMG/M metagenome (GOLD analysis project Ga0256834, IMG submission 190536) | Hydrothermal vent microbial communities from East Pacific Rise, Pacific Ocean - 4281-140 | ecosystem: Environmental > Aquatic > Marine > Hydrothermal vents | place: Pacific Ocean: East...
AACGAATCAATTAGTACCTTTACTGGAAAGTTACCTATAGTTAATTATAAACTTATTTCTTTTTTGTACTTTTCACAATTCATAAAAAAGATTATTAATGATTTCCTCTTTATTTGCAGCAATTTTAACCTCTATGCTTCATGTAATCTCTGGTCCAGATCATTTGGCTGCTGTTACCCCTTTAGCTATAGAGTCTGACAAAAAAGCATGGAAAGTTGGATTAGCTTGGGGTTTTGGACATTTGTCAGGAATGCTTTTAATAGGCTTACTATTTTTTCTGTTTAAAAATTTTATCCCAATAACAAAAATTTCTGAACACAGTGAAAAACTAGTAGGAGTTGTGTTAATTGGAGTCGGTCTTTTGGCTTTTTATCGAATTTTTAATGAACAAAAAACACATACTCATACACATATTCATACCGATGGTAACCCTATAATACATACACACAAACACGAACATCATCATGAAAATCACAAACATGCTCATAATAAAAAAATAAAACAAAATATTTTTTCATCTTTCGGAATTGGATTTATTCATGGTTTGGCAGGAATAGCTCATTTCATATTACTCTTACCTGTATTGAGTTTTGATTCAAATGTTGAAGGTATACAATACATTATAGGCTTTGGTATTGGAACTGTTTTAGCAATGACTACCTATACTTTGGTTCTAGGTAAAATATCAGGGATTTCCAAACAACAACATAACAATTCTTTCTTTTCAGGAATTCGTCTGGCAGGTGGATTATTTGCCATTATTATTGGAATTTATTGGCTTGTTTTTAGCCTATAAATTGGTTTAGAATTTTATTTAGAATTATTTTAAATTAGGGAGATAGTTTGTCTTTTTTAACTTTTTAAGTTAAATTGTAGCACATTTGTTTACAACAAATCAACTAATTTAGTATTATTTAAATACAAAACTCTATCAATTTATGGCAACACAAAAGAAGAGAGATACCTATTTACAAGCAATAATTAAACAAGGGTATTCAAGACGAGATTTTATGAAATTTACCACCTATATGGCTGCATATATGGGTTTACAGAACTCTGCTATTGGTCAAATAACAGAAGCATTAGAAACAACACCTAGACTTCCTGTAATTTGGGAGCACTATCAAGAATGTACATGCTGTAGTGAGTCGTTTATTAGATCAGATCATCCTATTGTTGCTGATATTATTTTAGACAAAATATCATTAGATTATACAGAAACTTTAATGGCTGCTGCTGGTGAACAAGCTGAAGCTGCCAAACATGATACCATGAAAAAATATCATGGTGAATATATTCTATGTGTTGAAGGGTCAATTCCAACAAAAGATGATGGAAATTATTGTTGTATAGCAGGCAAAACGGCAATACAACATTTTAAAGAAGCAGCAGAAGGAGCAAAAGCCATAATTGCTTGGGGAAGTTGTGCTTCTAATGGATGTGTACAGTCTGCAGCTCCAAACCCTACAGGAGCAACTCCAATCCATAAATTTGTGCATAACAAACCTTTAATTAGAGTGCCTGGTTGCCCTCCTATTGGTGAAGTAATGGCAGGAGTAATTGTACATGTAGTTGCCTTTGGAAAATTACCAGAATTAGATAGAATGAATAGACCAAAAGCATTTTATGCAAAACGTGTACATGATAGTTGTTATAGAAGAGCCTATTATGATGCTGGATTGTTTGCTGAAAATTTTGATGATGAAAATGCAAAAAAAGGATACTGCTTATATAAAGTAGGTTGTAAAGGACCTATGACTTATAATTCATGTGGAACAATAAAATGGAATAATGGCGTAAGCTATCCTATACAGTCTGGTCATGGATGTATTGGTTGTAGTGAAGATGATTTTTGGGATAATGGACCATTATATGAAAGACTAACAGCATTACCAGGTTTTGGAATTGAATCTACAGCAGATAGCGTGGGTAAAGCAGTTGCAGGTGCATTGGCCGTTGGTATTGGAGTACATGCTATAGCAGGAACTATTGCTAAAAGAAAAGATGTGAAAAGACGTGTTACCAAAGGACAAGAAAACGAAGAACATTTAAAAGATGAATAATAAACTAACTGAAACCAAAAAAATAATTTAAAATGGCTGAAAGAATTGTAGTAGATCCTATCACTAGAATTGAAGGACACTTAAGAATAGAAGCAGAAGTAAAAGACGGTAAAATTGTAGATGCATGGAGTTCTTGTACAATGGTTAGAGGTCTTGAAAATATCGTAAAAGGTAGAGATCCTAGAGATGTTTGGGCATTTGTTCAACGAACTTGCGGTGTTTGTACAACAGCACACGCTTTATCATCAGTTAGAGCAGTTGAAGACGCAATAGGTATTCAAGTACCACCAAATGCTGATTTAGTTAGAAATATTATGGCATCTGCATTGTATCAACATGATCATGTTGTACATTTTTATCATTTACACGCATTAGATTGGGTAGATATTGTAAGTTCATTAAAAGCAGACCCTGCAGAAACATCAAAAATTGCACAAAGTATTTCCAATTGGCCTAAGAGTTCACCAGGTTATTTCTCTGATTTACAAAAACGATTAACAAAATTTGTTGAGAGTGGACAGTTAGGAATTTTTGCAAACGGCTATTGGGGGCACCCTGCAATGAAATTACCTCCTGAGGTTAATTTACTTGCTGTAGCACACTATTTAGAAGCTTTAGAATGGCAAAAAGAAATTGTAAAAATCCACACTATTTTTGGAGGTAAAAATCCACATCCTAACTATTTAGTTGGCGGTATGGCCTGTGCAATTAACATTGATGATCCAGGAGGGTTAAATGCAGAACGATTGGCTTATGTTCATCGTTTATTAGAAGATGGCAAAAAATTTATCGAACAAGTATATATACCAGATTTATTAGCCATTGCATCCTACTATAAAGATTGGGGAGCAATAGGTAAAGGTTTTGGTAATTATATGAGTTATGGAGAGTTTCCTGTTAATGGCTATACTGGAGATGAATTTAAGTACAAGTCTGGAGTAATTTTAGATAGAGATTTATCTAAAGTACATGAAGTTAATCATAGAAATAATGATATTCAAGAGTTTGTAAATAATTCTTGGTATGATTATTCTGGCGATGGTGATGCTGGTAAACACCCGTGGGAAGGTGAAACCAATATTAATTATACAGGTCCAAAACCACCTTATAAACATTTAGACGTTGACCAAAAATACAGCTTTATTAAAACTCCTCGTTGGAAAGGAAAACCAATGGAAGTTGGCCCATTAGCAAGAGTTTTGGTGAATTTTGCTAAAGGCGATAAAGAGACCCAAGAAGAAGTTAAAGCAGTTTTAAAATATTTAGATGTACCTGTTGATGCATTATTCTCTACTTTGGGAAGAACTGCAGCAAGAGCAATTTGTGCTAAACAATCTGCAAGTTGGGGATTAGAATTTTATGACCAATTAATTACAAATATAAAAAATGGCGATACACGCATGGCAAATACTGAAAAGTGGGAACCGAGTACATGGCCAAAGGAATGTAAAGGTGTTGGTTTTATGGAAGCACCTCGTGGTGCATTAGCACACTGGATTCAAATTAAAGATGGAAAAACAGCAAATTACCAACAAGTAGTTCCTTCTACTTGGAATGCGTCTCCAAGAGACCCTAAAGGGCAACGTTCCGCTTATGAAAGTACTCTCTTAGGAACACCAGTTGCTGATAAAAAATTACCATTAGAAATTATTAGAACTATTCACTCATTTGACCCATGTATTGCGTGTTCAGTACATTTATATGATGAGCATGGTAAACATATTACAGGTGTAGATAATATTTCAGTTTGTACTGTATAAAAATAAAACTATTATGGCACATACAAAAAATTATAAAAGAGTATATGTTTGGCAATTACCCGTTCGTATTTTTCATTGGGCAAATGCATTGTCTATAGTTGTACTAAGTATTACAGGCTTTTTAATATCCAATCCTCCAGCATTTATGTCAAACGCAGAAGCATTTGATACTTTTTGGATGGGACAAGTGAGAGCCATACACTTTATTGCTGCTTATGTGTTTTTTGGAGCAATGATTTTACGTATTTACTGGGCTTTTGCAGGTAATAAATTTGCACATTGGAAAGCATTTTGGCCTTTTAGTAAAAAAGGAATTAAAAATATTATACACGTATTAAAACATGACATTTTCTTATTACCAGAAAAAAATCCAAATATTAATGACATCAGTATTGGTCATAACTATATGGCAACTACAGCATATATCTTAATGTTTTTATTTGGTTTAATTATGGTGTTTACAGGTTTTGGGCTATATTCTGACAATGCAACTTGGTGGTTACCAAAATTATTTGCTTGGGTACCATCATTTGTTGGAGGTGACTTTAATGCAAGAATGTTACACCATGTTTCTATGTGGTTTATTATTTTTATAATCATCATTCATGTCTATCTCGTTTTATATCATGATTGGTTAGAAGGGAGAGGAGAAGCGTCCTCAATGTTTAGCGGATTTAAATTTGTACGTAAAGAACGTGTTGACGAAAATGACGAATAATTTATTATATATCAAAACATTAAAATAAAGCAAAAAGGTACTTTTTATAAAGTATCTTTTTGCTTTAGTAAAGACAAGTAAAATGAAAAAAAAAGACATTGCATCTATCAAAACAAATTTAATGGATGTATTTGATAATAAAAAAGATAAAGTACTCATTTTAGGTATTGGTAATTATCTTATGGGAGATGAGGGTGTTGGTGTGCATATTATCCATCAAATGGAAGCAATGCAACTGCCTAATTATGTAGAAGTATTAGATGGTGGAACTGGCGGCTTTTTTTTAATGAATGTTTTTGATGACTACGGAAAAGTAATTTTTTTAGATGCCACAATGGATGGTAAAAATGCTGGTACAATTACCCTATTACACCCTAAATTTGCAGCCGATTTTCCTAAAGCACTTAGTGTACACGATGTTGGACTTAAAGACATGATAGAAGCATTGTATCTACAAGATAAATTACCTGAAATGCACCTAATTACCATTTCGGTAAAAGGAATACAACCAATGGTTGTGGGTATGACCAAAGAAGTTGAAAATTGTATTCCTAAAGCAATTAAAGCTATTTTAAAATTAGCAGAAAAAATTCATGTAACTGTATAATTTGTTAAGTGAAAACATTTCATATTCACATTCAGGGGATTGTTCAAGGGGTTGGTTTTAGACCTTTTATATATAAATTATGCACTGACTTAAATTTATTTGGTTGGGTTAACAATTCATCAAATGGGGTGCATATTCATGTTAATTCTAATACTATTACTGATTTCATAGATAAAATTCGTAGTACCGCACCAAAACTAGCTAAAATCAGCAAAATAATCAGCAAAGAAGTTGATTTTGTAGCATATGTAAATTTTAAAATTTTACAAAGCAATGATGAAATACCAAAGAATCTATCATTAACACCAGATTATGGAATTTGTGCTACTTGTGAAACTGAATTGTTTTCTAAAAAAAATAAACGAAAAAATTATCCTTTTATAACTTGTACCAATTGTGGCCCAAGATTTTCTATAACAAAAACCTTACCTTATGATAGAGAAACCACAACAATGGAATCTTTTATAATGTGCACTACTTGTAAAAAAGAATATGAAAATCCGCTAGATAGACGTTATTATTCACAAACTAACTCCTGTCCAAATTGTAAAATAACCATGCAGTTATATAAAAACGGAGAACTATTAGAATCAGATTTTTCAAATATAAATTTTATTATAGAACAATGGAATAATGGTAAAATAATTGCTATTAAAGGTATTGGAGGTTATTTGCTAACCTGTGATGCAACAAATGCAATGGTAATTAAACGTTTGCGAAAATTAAAAAATAGACCAACAAAACCCTTTGCCTTAATGTATCATGATATTTATGAATTAGGCGAAGATGTTGAAATGGGTATTGGTGAAAAATTGGAGTTAGAACATACCGCATCACCGATTGTTTTATTATCTATAAAAAAAGATAGAATGACACCGATTGCACTAGATGTTATTGCTCCAAAATTAAATATTTTGGGTGTCATGCTACCTTATACACCGTTATACAAACTATTGTTGTCTAAATTTAAAAAACCAATAGTTGCAACAAGTGGAAATGTATCTAATAGTACCATAATTTATAAAGATAATATAGAAGAATTATCGAAAATCACAGACTATATACTCTCTAACAACAGAGAAATTGTGATGCCACAAGATGATAGTGTCGTTCGTTATAGTTCTATAAAATCATATAGAACAGTTATTAGACGTTCGAGAGGTTTTGCACCTTCATACATAAATCCTGATTTGATTCTATCAAATAAGACAGTTTTGGCAATGGGAGCAATGCTTAAAAGTACATTTACCTTATTACATCAAAAAAACATACATATTAGTCAGTATTTAGGAAATACAGATACTTTAGAAGCCGAAGAAAATTTTAAAAATACACTTTTTCATTTTAATTCACTTTTTCAACCCAAAATTGAGGTCATTTTAACCGATAAACATCCTCATTATTATACTACAAATTTCGGAAAAGAATTAGCAACTAAAAAGAAGATAGAAACGGTAGAAATACAGCATCATAAAGCACATTTTTTTGCGGTATTAGCTGAAAACAACCTACTCCATACTAAAGAAAAAATACTAGGTGTTATATGGGACGGTACTGGCTATGGTGATGATGGAAATATTTGGGGAGGAGAATTTTTTACCTATAAAAAAGGAAAAACAGCACGTGTACATCATTTAGACTATTTTCCGTTTATTTTGGGAGATAAAATGTCAAAAGAACCTAGAATTTCTGCATTTGTAATGACTTCCTCCTTAAAAAATAATAGTATTATAAAAAATAAATTTTCTGATACGGAATGGAATATCTATCAAAAAAAACTACAAAACACAAATCTAAAAAGCACAAGTGTCGGTAGATTGTTTGATGCAGCAGCATCTATTATTTTAAATATTGACAAGCAAACGTATGAAGGTGAAGCCGCAATGCTATTAGAAAGTGCTGCATACCGCTATTTTAGAGCAAATAATTTCACAAAATATTATTCCTATTTTAAAACGGAAGAATTGCCTAATAATTTTATCAGTTTTATATTAGAAAATATTATTTTAGACTTAGAAAAAGGGTTTCAAAAAGATTTTATTGCTGCAAAATTTCATATTACATTAGCACATTACATACATATTATAGCAACAAGAAAACAAATTAAAACAGTAGTGTTTAGCGGCGGTGTTTTTCAAAATATGTGGTTAGTTGAATTGATACTTTCTTTTATGAGTGATGATTTTGAGTTATATTTTCATGAAAATTTATCACCAAATGATGAAAACATCTCATTTGGGCAATTAATGTATTATCTTTACAATAAAGATTAATGTAATGAGTAAATTAAAAAAGTTTTTTGATAGAAGAAATGAAGGTTTAGCCAGAGAAAGAGCTGAAAAAGAGGGTGTGAAATTCAAAGAAACTGTTGAAGAAAACCCTAATTTAACCGATGATGAATTTTGGGCTATTTCAAATCAATATATGGCTGAAAGTAAAAATTCGGATCGAGACCAAGTTGAAATATTACAAACTATTTTAGAGCAATATTCACCTTTAAAAATTAAACAATTTGCAAAACGTTACGAAGAACTGAATACATAAATGAAATATTTAACTGAATATAGAAACCCAGAACTCGCTTTAAAAGTCTTAGCTGAAATTAAAAAAACAGTTACAAAACCATGGAAAATAATGGAAGTTTGTGGTGGGCAAACACACTCCTTGGTTAAAAATGGTATTCTAAATGTATTACCAAAAGAGATAACCATGGTTCACGGTCCTGGCTGTCCTGTATGTGTAACTCCATTGCATTTAATTGATAAAGCTATTTATTTAGCCGAAGAAAAAGGAGTTATTCTATGTAGTTTTGGTGATATGATTCGTGTTCCAGGTTCAAAAAAAAGTATTTTAGAAGCCAAGGCACAAGGGGCAGATATTCGTATTTTATATTCGCCTTTAGAAGCCGTAAATATTGCTAAAGCAAATCCTGATAAAGAAGTGGTGTTTTTTGCTGTCGGATTTGAAACAACAGCACCAGCTAATGCTCTTTCAGTTATTCATGCTGAAAAATTAGGTGTTAGTAACTATTCTATTTTAACTTCTCATGTAATTGTACCTCCTGCCATAGAAAATGTAATGGAAGATGTAGATAGCCATATTGATGGTTTTTTAGCCGCGGGTCATGTATGTACAATTATGGGTTATTGGGAATATTATCCGTTAGTAGAAAAATTTAAAGTTCCTATAGTTGTGACAGGTTTTGAGCCTCTAGATATTTTACAAGGTATTTTAATGACTGTACAACAGCTTGAAGAAGCTAGATATGAAGTAGAAAATCAATATTCAAGGATTGTAACCGAAGAAGGTAATGAAGCAGCACAAAATGTAATTGCTAAAGTTTTTGAAATAACAGATAGAGTTTGGCGAGGCATGGAGAATATACCAATGAGCGGTTATGGTGTAAAAGAAGCATACGCTGCTTACGATGCTATAAAAAAATTTGATGTCAATATTGAAGAAGCCGAAGAAAATCAATCCTGCTTAGCAGGTGATATTATGAAAGGAATTATCAAACCATTTCAATGTCCAGAATTTGGAAAATCTTGTACACCTCAAAACCCTTTAGGGGCACCAATGGTAAGTAGTGAAGGTGCTTGTGCTGCATATTATCACTTTTCTGATTTGGTAGAATAACCATGAAAGTACAATTTATTACAACAGCTTTTAATGGCATGGCACAACGCCTATGGATTGAGCTAGACTACTTAAATCACGAAGTGCATGTTGTAATACCAACTTCACCAAAACAATTGATTGCACAAACCAATAGTTATAAACCTGAATTAATAATTGCACCTTTTCTAACTTCTAAAATTCCAGAAGAAATTTGGAAAAACTATACTTGTTTAATTGTTCACCCAGGAATTATAGGCGATAGAGGGGCGTCATCATTAGATTGGGCAATATTACAAAACAAAAAAAAGTGGGGAGTTACTATTTTAGAGGCCGTAGAAAAAATGGATGCTGGAGCTATTTGGGCTTCAAACGCTTTTTCAATGCGAAATGTAAGTAAAAGTGAGATTTATAGAAATGAGGTAGCACAAGCTGCTTCTAAAGGTATTTTACAGGCCATATCTCAATTTAATACTGATTTTGTACCAACTCCTTTAAATTATTCAAATCCTGAAATAAAAGGAACATGGAATAATAAAACCAAACAATCTGATTTTCAATTTTCATGGGATGATAATGCCTTAGAAATCATCAACAAAATAAATGCTGCTGATAGTGATCCAGGTGTTTTGATAAGTCTTTATACAACTAATTTTTATTGTTATGGTGCACATTTAGAAAGCAATTTAAAAGGAGAAATAGGATGTGTTTTAGCACAAAGAGATAAAGCAATTTGCATTGCCACAAAAAATGAGGCTATCTGGATAACGCATTTAAAATTATCAAAAAAAGGACATATAAAATTACCTGCAATCATTGCTCTAGGTAATGCTCTCGTAAGTAGTATACCTATTACAGAAATAAGTCCTTTTGAAATAAATATTAAAAACACATGGTGTGAAATTAGTTTTGAGCAAGATAAACATATTGGCTACCTACATTTTAATTTTTATAATGGTGCTATGGATACAGAACAATGCAACCGACTGCGAGAAGCCATTATTGAAGCCAAAAAACGCGTTAAGTTATTAGTTTTACTTGGAGGAAAAGATGTTTGGTCTAATGGCATCCATCTAAACGTTATTGAAAATGCCGAAAATCCAGCAGAAGAATCTTGGAAAAATATTAATGCTATAGACAATTTAATTTTAGAACTCATCAATTCTACTGAGCACTATATTATTACTGCTTTACAAGGAAATGCAGGGGCAGGAGGTGTATCTTTAGCATTGGCAGCAGATAAGGTTTTATGCCGAAATGGCATTGTTTTAAATCCACATACCAAAAACATGGGCTTATATGGCTCTGAATATTGGACCTATTTATTACCCAAACGCATCGGACATAAAAAAGCAATACGTTTTACAGAAGATTGCTTGCCTTGGGGAGTTTCCGTAGCACATGAAATTGGATTAATTGATGGTTTTTTTGGTGAAACAAATCCTGAATTTATTGATTATGTAAAACTGCAAGCCCAAGAAATCATTAACCTACCCTATTTTGATAAACTGATTAAAGCGAAATATTTTCAACGCAAGAAAGATGAAAGAAACAAACCTTTAGCCAATTATAGAAAAGAAGAATTAGAAAATATGCATAAAAATTTCTTCGATGATGATTTAAACTATAACTACAAGCGTTACTGTTTTGTACATAAAATATCCGACTCTTCTTCTGAAACTGTTAAAGATTTATATCGAAATAGAAGGGAAATTTATCGTAAACGTAAATGGGAAAATTTAGATTATAAGGACGGGAATTAATTTATTCTCTCAAAATAACCTGATGTGGTTTCCAAGTTGCAGAGTCTCCATTATATGCATTAGCAATACTAATCATTTCTAATGTTTTAGGAATAAATTTAATGAGCATATAATCCTCTTTTTTATTTTTATAAAACCGTTCCCATCCTTTTTTCCATTTGGTCGATTTTATTACATCATCATCAATCAAAAAAGCATTTCCCATTAAGGAAACATATTCTAAATTATCTTTATTAAAATAATGCAATGTAACTGATGAATTTTCTTTAAGTTGTGAAACCTTTCTACTTTTAGGATTTGTAGCTAGCCAGATAATAAAATTTTTATCTGGTTCAAAGGGTTCCATAATTCTTGCTCTAGACTGCCCTTCTCTATCAATGGTTATCAATGTTCCGTAATAAGTTTGTTTAATGATTTCTTTTGATAAAGCAATAATTTTTAGTTCTTCATTTGTAAAATTTTGCCGAATTTCTTCTGATAAATCTTCTCTTGTAGTACAAGAAAAGAGAAGTGTAAAAAAAAATAAGTAATAAACAAATTTCATTTAAGTAATAATAGCTGTTAAAATAGTATCAATGTTTTGACTTTTCAATACATCATCATTTTTTAATACCTTTAAATCGGTTTCTAAAACCTTTTTAAAGCTTTCATTCTCATCATTATGTAGTTCTTTTATGGAAAGGTAGATTTCTTTTGCTTTTTTTGTTTTATTTTGAACCAAATATAAATGTGCCAGATTTGCTTTTAAGGATAAAGAATGTGGGGCAATTTTAAATCCGTTTTCAATGGCTTTTTCAGCTACCAAAAGAGAATTACTTCGTAATGCAAACCAAGCATATTGTGTATATGAATTAAGTAATTCTGTTTGAATTCGTTTATTTTTAGGATATTTTTCTTTTAAAACAAACATCAAATTAACAATGTCTTTTTGTAATTTTAGTTTTTCTATAGGAACAAGGGTTTCATTAATTTTTTCGGTAATTGCATCAGCCATACCAAATCTATCTAGTACATCAAGGTATTCAGCATCTATTTCATTAAAATATCTAGTAAAATATTGTGTATCACTTTTCATACTCAATAGTATAGGTTTTTCACTATCACCATAAATAGATAAACGTCCTTCAATCTCTTTTAATATTTTTAAACTTTCTGCTTTAAAACCAATCTTACCTGTTTTCTCTAATAGGTTTTGATACATCGTTGTAATATTTAGTAAGGTTACACAAGTATCTAAATTAAAAGCTTCTGGTTGCTTTTCTGCTAAAAACCTTCTAATACCTAGAGCTTTTTCATAATGTTCTTCAGCAGTTTTATAATCTTCTTTTTCATCGTATAGCACCCCTAAATTATGTAAACAAGTAGCAACATAGTGTGTATAAACTTCTGGTTCTTTATCTGCTAATTCATTATAAATTTCTATGGCTTGACCGTAATATGTTATTGCTTTTTCTTTTTGAAATTGAGAGGCTTTCTCTTTTTTTTCATCTTTTATATTATCAACAGATAACGTTCCAAAACCAGAAAAACCACTTAAACCTTCACTTGCATAATCATCTTTTATTTCGTGCTGTTCAGTGTATATAATACCAATACTATTTAATGTTGCTGCATAAAAAGGTAAGAAAGTATTTCTATCTTGTATCAATAGGGCTTCATATTCTTTTAAAGCATTTTCGTAATAGGTAATAGCATCTGTATATTTATACATAGTTTTAGCAGTAACAGCTAAATTATTAAATGTTGCCGCTACCAGAGATTTATAGGCTTTGGGCTGTTCTTCGGCAAGAGCTCTAAATATTTTCAATGCTTTTAGATAGTTATTTCTTGCATCAAAAACATTGTCTTCGTCAGTATAAATATTACCTAAATTATAATATGCATTGGCAATTAAAGGTTGTGTAGAATGATCGTCTGTTATAATTTTGTACACAGTAATAGCATCTTTATATTGCTTTTTTGCCATAAAAAAATCCTTTTTAAAATAACAGGCATCTCCATAAGAATAATGTGTGTTTGCCAAATGCAAGGTAAATGTTTTTGGCTTTTTTTCTTCTGCTTTTGTAAAAATAGCAAGTGCTTCTTTATGATGTTTTATAGCAAGTTTCACATTACTATTTAGTGTAATAAGTCCTAAATTATTTAATATAGTAGCTTTATTTACACTTAGCTTTTCAGCTTTCTCTTCTGATAAACTTTGATGTGTTTCTAATGCCTTTTCAAAAGAAAGAATAGCTTCATTTGTATTTTGAAGAGCTATATGAAGTCTTCCAATAGTATTGTAAATATCGATTTCTTGTTCAGGAATGTCAGTTTTATCAATTGCACTGGTAAATTGTAATATTGCTTCAGGATAGTTTTTATGATCAACTAACACATTAGCTGTTGAAATTAGTTCTTCAAATGAGGTCATTAACTTATTGTTTTAAAATTCTGATATATTCACTTCTTGAAATCTCTGTCAAACCAATATCAATGGTTTCGTTAGTTTCTTTCTGTAAATCTAAGATACTATAATTTTCTTGTTGTAATTTTTTTACGAGTTCAATTAAGGCATACTCTTTTGCAAATTCTTCTGTACCATTAATATATTCACCAAAATATATTTTCCCATTACTAGCACCAAAAGCACCACCAACTAATTTATCATTTTTATAAACCTCAACAGATAGGGACAATTTACGTTTTTCTATCTCTAAATAGGCATTTATTAACTTCCCTGTAAGCCAACCACTATTCATTTCTCCTTTATTTTCAATGGATTGAATAAATTTCATTACACCTTCAAGATCTTGATTAAATGTAACTTTGAAATTTGACTTTTGAATACCTTCATTTATATATTCAGGCACATCTAAATCTTTCGGAAATAAAACAATTCTAGGGTCTGGCGTCCACCACTTTGGATATCTCATTGGGCTTGTCCATAAGTAAAACCCACTCTTATACCCTTCTAATAACCATTGAGCATTAATCTCTCCTCCTTCTCCTAATAAGCCTTCGCCATCTGCAAAATGTGCAGGAGGAAAAGCAACAGTATGATTATGTAATTTAAAAACAGGCATAAAAATATTTTATCTACTCTCGCAATATATGAAGAATAGAGATATTTTTATGTATTTTTGGACACACTTTATAATGAACAATCATGAAAATGCAATTATCTTGTCCGATGCCAAAATTTGATTTTGACTTTGTAACCATGGGGCATGGTAGTGGTGGGCTTTTGACCAATAAATTGTTAGACAGCGGTGTTTTTGATATTTTAAAGAATGAAAAACTAGATAAACGACATGATGGTGCATTTTTAAAAATTGATGGAGAGATTGCTTTTTCAACCGATAGTTTTGTTATTTCACCTATTTTTTTTCCTGGGGGGAATATTGGAGAATTAGCAGTAAATGGTACAGTGAATGATGTGGCTATGTGTGGAGCCATTCCTAAATATCTTTCTTTGAGTTTTATTTTAGAAGAAGGCTTACCCATGACCGAATTTTGGGATGTTTTGGTAGGTATTAAAAATGCTTGTGATAAAGCAGGTGTAATTGTTGTTACTGGAGATACAAAAGTGGTTGATAAAGGAAAGGGAGATAAAATATTTATTAATACTACAGGAATAGGCAAAGTACACCCTAAAGCAAATATTGATTTAAATAACATAAAAATAGGCGATAAAATTATTGTAAGTAATCAAATTGCAACACATGGCATCGCAATTTTATCTATACGGGAAGGATTACAGTTTGAAACAACTATAGAAAGTGATACAACTCATTTAAATCACAGTATTATTGCTTTATTAGATGAATTTGGGGAAGATATTCATCTATTTAGAGATCCAACAAGAGGAGGACTATCTTCAACTTTAAATGAAATTGCACGTGACACAAACACAGGCATTGTATTGCAAGATCATAAATTACCAATAAATACACAAGTTAAAAGTGCTTGTGAAATTTTAGGATTAGATCCATTATATACAGCTAATGAAGGTGTTTTTATTGCTGTTGTTTCTGCTGAAAAAGCAACTGCAATTGTAACTAAAATGCAAGAATTTTCTAATTGTAAACACGCTACAATAATAGGAGAAATATCAGAAAATCACCCTACTAAAGTGGTAATAACAAATACTATGGGAGGGAAACGTGTAGTAAGTATGCAAGTGGGAGAGCAGTTACCTAGAATTTGTTAATCTTCATTAACCCAACCCTCTAACTCGTCCATTTCACCCATTTGCTTAATCAAATCAAAGGTTTCTTTTGCCTGTTCTTCGTTAATAATACTAATGGCAGCACCTACATGTACTAAAACATAATCACCAATTTTGGCTTCAGGAACCATCGCAAGGTTGACATCTTTTTTAATACCTTCAAAATCAACTTTTCCAATTCGAAATGTTGGATCTAGTTCGGCTACAATTTCAATTAATTTTCCAGGAATGGATAGACACATATTACGTATTTTTTTGTTGATTTTTTTCTAATTCAGTTTGTACCCAATTATACCAAGCATCCATTCCTTGTCCTGTTGTTGCAGAAACTTCAAAAAACTGTAAATGGTGATTTACTTGTAAAGCATATTCTTTTAATTTAGCCAAATCAAAATTTAAATGAGGGAGTAAATCCATCTTATTAATAATACAAATATCAGCAGAATGAAACATATCAGGATATTTAATAGGCTTATCTTCACCTTCGGTTATACTAATAATGACTACACGCTTTTGCTCACCCAAATCAAACATAGAAGGGCAAACTAAGTTCCCTACATTTTCTATCATTAAAATAGAATTATCCTTTGGCTTTAGTTGTTTTACGGCATCATAAATCATATCGCTTTCTAAATGACATCCTTTACCCGTATTTACCTGAATTACAGGTACATTTAAGGCGTCAATTCTATTTGCATCGTTAAGAGTTTGTTGGTCACCTTCAATAACATAAAAATTTAAATCAGCCTTTAAATCTTTTAAGGTAGTTTCTAAAATAGAGGTTTTTCCAGAGCCTGGAGAACTTACTAAGTTTAATGTGAAAATATTTTTTGCTTCGAAATAACCACGATTTCGTGCGGCATCAATATTATTTTTACTTAGAATATCTCGCTCTAAATCAATAATCATTTTATCACCATGATGATGATCATGATTATGTTCATGACTGTGTTCGTGTTCATGATTATGATTATGTTCAAGATTTTGATTTGGTTTTGTAATGGCTACACCATTTGTTCCACATCCACAAGTTCCACACATAATTTTATATTTTGATTTAATTTTTACTTCTATCAAGTAATTTTTCTCTTCAAACTACCTCTAATAACTTTACTCTTAACTCTTTTCCTTGTAAAATATCTTTAAAATGACTGTTACACTTTGAACAACTATCAAATATTTTTTCCATTTCAAAAATAGTTTCACATTCTAAACATTTAGCTTTGGCTTGTTTAAAATCTATCTTTAATTTGGCGTGTTCTAATACCGTATCTTTAACTGCTGTACTCCAAACATATTCTAATGAGTCTAATTCAACACCTGCCAAAGAACCAATTTCTAACTCAATGAGCTCTACACATTTCTTATTGGCTTTTTTAGTTTCTTTTTCTGCAATGTTTATGATTCCCATTGCAATTGACAATTCATGCATAATCTTAATAAAGGTATAAAACTACTGCTTTGGTTTAAACATTCAAAATAAACTCATTTCTTTTTTGTAATTTGCATACATTCTTATGAATTTACACGAATAGTAATGTCTATCCAAAGCATCCTTAAAAATAGCTTTCCTCAATTTGCATCATCTATTAATTTGTTACAAGAAATTGAAGCTATCAGTACAATTAAAGAATTTGATAAGGAGACTATTATCTTGAAAGAAAATTCATATGTAAAGGTAATTCCACTGTTAATTTCAGGATTAATTAAGGTTTATAAAGAAGATGAAAGTGGTAATGAAGTCTTACTGTATTATATTGAGCCTGGCGAAAGCTGTATCATGTCTATCATGTCAGCAGAAAAGAATGAAAAAATAACGGTAAAAGGTATTGTAGAAGAAAAGTCGATAATAGTTATTGTACCAATTCAAAAGTTACAATATCTAAGAAGAAATTATCCGCAATGGAATGTATTTGTCTATAGCTTATTTAATGAGAAATTTGATGAGGTGATAGATATGATTAAAATTTTAACCTTTTCAAATAAAGAAAAAAGATTAGAAGAGTACTTATTAAAAGAAGCTAATATTAAAAAGACTACAGAAATTCATCAATCTCATCAAGAAATTGCAAATGAATTAGGATCATCAAGAGAAGTCATTTCAAGACTATTAAAGAAATTAGAGAATGATGGTAAAATCGAATTATCACAACGAAGAATTAAAATAAACTAACCAGTTGTGACAATCATTAACCTTTAGCTTTTGTAACAAAAAATGTTACAAAATTTATAATGAGTTGAAATAGATTTATTTATACTTGTCTATATATTATAATACCAAACCATCTCATAAACTGTTATGAAATACTTACTAACTCATTTTTTACTTTTTTTTACAATATTAATATTCGGACAAAGTCAAAAAGAAAAAGACTCCTTAAAAATTTTAAGTTTAATTAATAATGGCCTAAATGAACAAGATTCCATAACGCAGTTAGAAATATTTAAAGAAGCTTTATCAATATCTAAAAAACTTAAATCTGATTTTGGTATTTTCACCTCTCATAACAAAATTGCAAAATGGAAAGCTATAAAATATAATACAGATTCAACGATTACTGAATATAAAAAAGGTTTAAAAGATCTTTCTAATAATAGCTTATATAATTTTCATTTTTTAGGACAAATAGGGACAGAGTTCCGAATTCAGTCTAATTATGATTCTGCAGCATATTACCATAAAAAAAGTATAGATTTTGGGCAAAAAGTATCCAAAAATGATTTAATAGCAAAAGGACATATTCAGTTAGGTAGTTTATGGCTTCAAAAAGATGACAATGTTAAATCATTTAAAAATTATGCAATAGCTGATTCTATATGTAATTTAGATGATAAACTAAAAACATCTGTACTTAGAGCACAAATAATTAATTATTTAGGGTATAATGTTAGAGCTACAAGTGGATATGAAAAAGCATTAGATTATTATTTAAAAGCAAAAAAACTATATGAAAAACTAAATAAAGAAAGAGGTGTTCAAGAAGTGAATATTGCAATTGCTCAAGCATACATTTCTATGAAAAAATATAAACCTGCATTAAAGCTTTTGAATGAATCTGTAGCCTACCATGCTAAATATGCACCACAAACAAATCCTTATTCTTATGGAATAATAGTAAGGGGGTTTCTTTTTTTAAATATGAAAAATTTTAAAGAGGCTGAAAAAGATTATAAATTATAC
>Ga0256834_1001218_pt1 | contig 17915 bp, 16 predicted proteins | sample 4281140metaG_FD_190536 | JGI IMG/M metagenome (GOLD analysis project Ga0256834, IMG submission 190536) | Hydrothermal vent microbial communities from East Pacific Rise, Pacific Ocean - 4281-140 | ecosystem: Environmental > Aquatic > Marine > Hydrothermal vents | place: Pacific Ocean: East...
GAGCGGGTTTTCAACACCGGCTCCCTGTTTGCTCCTGAACGGTTGCCCCTGAAAGAGATTCTGGATCTGGTGCAGAAAGTCTATACCGGCACCGTCGGCTCGGAATACATGCACATTACCGACACGGTGGAAAAACGCTGGATCCAGCAACGCCTGGAAACCTACCGCACCCGCCCGGAGTTGTCCGCAGGCGACAAGCGCTGGATACTGCGCATGCTCACCGCCGCCGAAGGCCTGGAAAAATATCTGCATACCCGTTATGTGGGGCAGAAACGCTTCTCCCTGGAGGGCGGGGAATCCCTCATCCCCTTGCTGGACGAACTCATCCAGCGCGCCGGGCGTGACGGCATCGAAGAAGCGGTGATCGGCATGGCCCACCGGGGTCGCCTGAACGTACTGACCAACATCATCGGCAAGCCTCCCGCAGACATCTACGACGAGTTTCAGGGCACTCGCAAGAGCCATGGCGTGATGACCTCCGGCGACGTCAAATACCACAAGGGATTTTCCAGCAGCATCGAGACCAAAGGAGGATTGATGCATGTCGTGCTGGGCTTCAACCCCTCCCACCTGGAAATCATCAGCCCGGTAGTGGAAGGTTCTGTACGCGCCCGCCAGCGCCGCCGCCGGGACAGCCATGGCGATAAGGTGCTGCCCATCGTTCTTCATGGCGATGCCGCCTTCGCCGGACAAGGCGTAGTCATGGAAACCCTGAACATGTCCCAGGCCCGGGGGTTCAGCACCGGCGGCACGGTGCATATCGTCATCAACAACCAGATCGGCTTTACCACCAGCGACCCCCTGGACAGCCGCTCCACCACCTATTGCAGCGACGTGGCGAAAATGGTGCAGGCGCCCATTTTCCATGTCAACGGCGATGACCCCGAAGCCGTCATCTTCGTCACCCGCCTGGCCCTGGACTACCGCAATCATTTTCACAAGGACGTGGTCATCGACCTGGTCTGCTACCGCCGCCAGGGGCACAACGAGGCCGATGAACCGGCCGTGACCCAGCCCGTCATGTACCAGAAGATCCGCATGCACCCCACCACCCGCACCCTGTACGCGGAGCGGCTGCTGGCCGAAGGCGTGGTCACTCCCGAGCAGGCGGAGCACATGATCGAATACTACCGCTCCGAACTGGACAAGGGCGAGATCGTCAGCCGCCCGGTATTCTGCGAGATCAACAACCCCTACCGCGTGGACTGGCGCCCCTTTCAGTACACGCGCTGGGACCACCCGACGGATACCTGCATCTCCCTGGATAACATACAGCGGCTATATGAGAAGCTTCTGGATTTCCCCGACGGATTCAAGCTCCACCCCCGCGTGCAGCGCATCATGGAAGACCGGCAGCACATGATGCAGGGAGAACAGCTCAGCGACTGGGGGTTTGCGGAAAACCTGGCCTACGCCAGCCTCGTGGACCAGGGCCATCCGGTGCGTATGTCCGGCCAGGACTGCCGCCGGGGCACCTTTTTCCACCGCCATGCCATGGTGGTGGATCAGGAAACCGGCGAGAAATACATCCCCCTGCAGCACATCAATCCCGACAAAGGCGCTTTCGGCATCGTCGATTCCCTGCTGTCGGAAGAAGCGGTTCTGGCTTTTGAATATGGCTACGCCACGGCGGAGCCCAACACCCTGACCATCTGGGAAGCCCAGTTCGGCGATTTCGCCAACGGCGCCCAGGTGGTCATCGACCAGTTCATCGCCTCCGCCGGTTCCAAGTGGGGACTGCTGTGCGGGCTGACCATGCTGCTCCCCCACGGCTACGAGGGCCAGGGGCCGGAGCACTCCTCCGCCCGCATCGAACGCTATATGCAGCTCTGCGCCGAACAAAATATCCAGGTCTGTATTCCCAGCACACCTGCGCAGATGTTTCATCTGCTGCGACGCCAGGCCATCCGCCCCTACCGGCGCCCCCTGGTGGTCATGACGCCCAAAAGCCTGTTGCGCCACCCCATGGCAACCTCGCCTCTGGACGCCTTCACCCAGGGAGGCTTCCATACGGTAATCAACGAAACCGATTTACTGGATAAGGAAAGCATCACCCAGGTGATCATGTGCAGCGGAAAGATCTACTACGAACTGCTGGAGGCCAGGCAGGCCCGGGGACTGGAGAATGTCGCCCTGGTGCGCATCGAGCAGCTCTACCCTTTTCCCCGGGCGGACTTCGACGCCATGGTAGCCAGCTACCCCAACGCCTGGAGTTTCGTCTGGTGCCAGGAAGAACCCCAGAACCAGGGCGCCTGGGATCAGATCAAGCACCGCTTCTCCCGCATCATTCGGGACAACAAGAAACAGGTGTTCTATGTCGGGCGTAAAGCGGCGGCCGCCCCCGCTACGGGTTATTATCCCGTGCACGTGGAAGAGCAGAAAAAGATCATCGACGATGCCCTGAGCGGGCACTTCGACCCGGAAATAAACCAGAGGATGATATAGATGTCCAATATCGAGATTCGTGTTCCCACCCTGCCGGAATCCGTCACTGACGCCACCGTCTTGAATTGGCGAAAAAAACCCGGAGACGCCGTACAGCGCGATGAGAACCTGCTGGATCTGGAAACCGACAAGGTGGTACTCGAAGTTCCATCCCCCATAGACGGGGTAGTGGCGGAAATTCATGCCCAAGAAGGCGATCTGGTGGAAGCCGACGATGTGCTGGCGATCATCACGCCGGGGAAGCCAGCGGTGCGCGACACCCCCTCCCCCAGCGAGGAACCGGAGAAGGCGGACACCAAGGCCGCTCCTGCAGCAGAACCCGTCCTCACGCCGGCGGTACGCCGCCTGGTCAAGGAACTGCACCTCGACCCGGCGCAAATCCCCGGCAGCGGCAAGGATGGACGCATCCTCAAGTCTGATGTGATGGCATACCTGGACAAACAAACTTCCAGCAAGGATCCCGATGCCGAAACCGTGGCCAGCACCCTGGACACGCCCCAGCCGCAGAGCGAGATGCATGCCGAGCAACGCGTACCCATGAGCCGTCTGCGCGCCCGCATTGCCGAACGCCTGGTGCAGGCGCAACAAACCGCAGCAATTCTCACCACTTTCAACGAAGTCAATCTACAGGCGGTCAGCGATTTGCGCAGCCAGTACCGGGAAAGGTTCGAACAGCAACATCAGGTGCGCCTGGGCTTCATGTCTTTCTTCATCAAGGCCAGCATCGAAGCATTGAAGAAATTCCCCTTGCTCAACGCCAGTGTGGATGGCACAGACATCATTTATCACGGGTATTACGATATCGGTATCGCCGTAGGCTCTCCCCGCGGCCTGGTGGTTCCCATTCTGCGCAATGCCGACCAGCTGTCTTTCGCCGAAATCGAAAAATCCATCAGACAGTATGGGCAAAAGGCCCAGGACGGCAGCCTCAGCTATGAAGAACTGAGCGGCGGAACCTTCACCATCTCCAACGGTGGCGTATATGGCTCCATGCTCTCGACCCCCATCCTGAATCCGCCCCAAAGCGGAATCCTCGGCATGCACAACATCATTCAGCGCCCGGTTGCGGAAAACGGCGAAGTAGTGATCCGCCCCATGATGTACCTGGCCCTTTCCTACGATCATCGCATCGTGGACGGCAAGGAAGCCGTGCAGTTCCTGGTTTCCATCAAGGAAAACCTGGAAGATCCTGCACGGTTGCTGCTGGACATTTGAGATGAGCACCATACGCCAGGAAGATTTCATCCAGAGCATTCAGGACGCCTTGCAGTTCATTTCCTACTATCACCCCCTGGATTTTATTCAGGCGGTGGGTGATGCCTGGGAAAAAGAACAAGCACCGGCGGCCAGGGACGCCCTGGCGCAGATACTGGCCAATTCCCGCCTGTGCGCGCAGGGGCACCGCCCGGTCTGCCAGGACACCGGCGTAGTGGTGGTGTTTCTCAAAATCGGCATGAATGTACATTGGCATTGCGAGCTGGATGTGGAAGAGATGGTGAACGAGGCCGTGCGCCGCGCCTATACTGATCCCGACAACACCCTGCGCGCATCCATGGTCGATCCACCCTATGGTGCGCGCAAGAATACCGGGGACAATACGCCAGCCATCATTCACACACAGATCGTCAGTGGCGACAAGGTAGAAATCGCCGTGGCCGCCAAGGGCGGCGGCTCGGAGAACAAGGCCAGGTTCGCCGTGCTCAACCCGAATGACGACCTGGTAGACTGGGTGGTCGATACAGTTCCCACCCTGGGCGCGGGCTGGTGCCCCCCTGGCATTCTCGGCATTGGCATCGGCGGCACGGCGGAAAAAGCCATGCTACTGGCAAAAGAGTCGCTGCTAAGCCCCGTGAACATTCAGGAGCTGGCAGACCGGGGGGCAGAAAACTATCTGGAAGAACTGCGCCTGGAGATCTATCACAAGGTCAACGCCCTGGGCATCGGCGCGCAAGGCCTGGGAGGGCTGACCACGGTGGTTGACGTAAAGATCCTGGACTACCCGACCCATGCCGCTTCCTTGCCGGTTGCCCTCATCCCCAATTGCGCCGCCACCCGCCATATCGAATTCACTCTCGATGGCAGCGGCCCCGCGGAGTTCATCCCCCCGCGCCTGGAAGACTGGCCCAAGGTGGCCTGGAAGGCCAGCCCGGACGCCATCAAGGTCGATCTGGACAACCTCGACGCGGCACAGGTGGCGAGCTGGAAACCTGGCGACCGCCTGCTCCTGTCCGGCAAGATGCTCACCGGACGGGATGCGGCCCACAGGCGCATCAAAGAACTGCTGGACGCCGGAGAACCTTTACCTCCCGGCGTGGACTTCCGCAACCGGCTTATCTACTACGTCGGCCCCGTGGCGGCGGTGGATGACGAAGTCGTCGGCCCTGCCGGCCCCACCACCGCCACGCGCATGGACAAATTCACCGACATGATGCTGGGCGAACTGGGGCTGCTGGGAATGATCGGCAAGGCCGAACGCGGGCCGGAGGCCATCGCCGCCATCAAGCAGCACGGGGCCAGTTACCTCATCGCCGTAGGCGGCGCCGCCTATCTGGTGTCCCGGGCCATACGCAAGGCGCGGGTGCTGGCCTTCGAGGATCTGGGCATGGAAGCGATCCACGAATTTGAAGTGGAAGACATGCCGGTGCTGGTAGCGGTAGACAGCAACGGGGAGTCCGTCCACCAGAGCGGTCCCGCCGAATGGCGCATCAGGATTTCAGAAATAGGCGGAATGTGACAGCGCAATCACTTCTCTTCCCCAGGGGTTTTTGCAGAAGAAATGGACAATGCATGCAGCTCATCCGAAGCAATTTGCTCTTGCACTGTTGCCATCACCAGGCGATGACGCTGTATCAGGCTTTTCCCTTCAAACACGGCACTCACTATGGCGGCTTCAAAATGACGGCCATCTCCACTCACAGTTACCTGGGCATCCGGAATACCGGCCTTGATCAGTTCTTCGATTTTGCTTGTTTCCATGTTTACAGCTCCCGTGTTGCCAGGAATTTCACTTCCGGCCAGCGTTCTTCAGTCAAATTGAGATTCACCCTGGTGGGAGCGAGATAGACCAGCTGATCATCCCCATCCAGGGCCAGATTATCATGCGCCTTGGTGCGAAAGCGTTTCATCACGGCTTCATCATCACACTGCACCCAACGTGCAGTATAAACATTGATGGGCTCAACAATGGCTTCCACACCATACTCGGATTTGAGCCGCGCCGCCGCCACTTCGAATTGCAACACCCCCACAGCGCCGAGAATCATGTCATTGTTGCGCAGGGGACGAAACACCTGAGTCGCGCCTTCTTCACACAGCTGCAGCACGCCTTTCTGCAATGCCTTCATCTTCAGTGGATCCTTCAGCACCACCCGCCGGAACAGTTCCGGCGCAAAGTATGGTACTCCTTCGTATTTCAGGTTCTCGCCTTCTGTAAAGGTATCACCAATCTGAATGGTGCCGTGATTGTGCAGGCCGATGATGTCGCCGGGAAAAGCCTCTTCCACCTGGCGCCGGGCATCCGCCTGAAAGGTGATGGCGTTGGAAACCTGCACGGTCTTGTTGATCCGCACATGCTTCATCTTCATGCCTTTACGATAGCTGCCCGAGCAGACGCGCAGAAAAGCAATGCGGTCACGATGGGCCGGATCCATATTGGCCTGGATCTTGAAAACGAAGCCGGTAAATTTTTCTTCTCCCGGATCGACCAGGCGCTGCTGGGTGCAGCGCGGCTGGGGGGGAGGCGCATATTCCACGAAAGCATCCAGCAACTCCCGAACCCCGAAATTGTTGATGGCGGAACCGAAAAACACCGGCGTCTGTTCACCACGCAAATAGGCCTCTAGATCCAGTTCATGACTGGCGCCGCGCACCAGTTCGATTTCTTCCTTCAGCTCCTCTATCTCATGTACGCCCAGCACTTCGGTCAGTTCGGGATTGTCCAGACCGGTAATGGTTTTCCCTTCCAGCACATGATCACCGTGAGAGGCACTGAACAAATGGGTGGTCTCCGTGCGCAGATCGATGACCCCTTTCAACCGCTTGCCCATGCCAATGGGCCAGGTGACTGGCGCGCAGGCGATGCCCAACACTTGTTCAATTTCATCGAGGATTTCGATGGGATCGCGCCCTTCCCGATCCAGCTTGTTGACGAAGGTGAGAATGGGGGTATCGCGCATGCGGCACACTTCCATGAGCTTGATGGTGCGCGCCTCGACGCCTTTGGCCACATCGATAACCATCAGGGCCGAATCCACAGCCGTCAGGGTGCGATAGGTATCTTCCGAAAAATCTTCATGGCCCGGCGTATCCAGCAGGTTGACAATGCGCTCCCGGTAGGGAAACTGCATTACGGACGAGGTGACGGAAATGCCCCGCTCCTTCTCCATCTCCATCCAGTCGGAAGTGGCATGGCGCGCAGCCTTGCGCCCCTTTACCGTACCCGCAAGCTGAATCGCGCCGCCAAACAGCAGCAGTTTTTCCGTGAGCGTGGTTTTGCCCGCATCCGGGTGCGAGATAATGGCAAAGGTTCTGCGCTTGCCAAGCTCGCTCGCTATATCGGCCATGTCGATCTCTGTAATTCTGAAAGGGCGGGAATTATACCCTATTCGGATCAGGGGTCTGCAGCCATTCCAAACGCACCGCTGTATGGTATATTTGCGCCCATAAAACTGCTTATGAGGACATTCACTAATGAAAAAGACCCTGCTTACCCTGGGCCTGCTGGCCACTGCCTGGAGCGTCAACGCCGCCGACCCGGAGCTGGCGAAGGCCATCATCAAGGAAAAATGCCACTTATGCCATGGCATGGAAGGAGAGTCCTCCAACGCCATCTATCCACGTCTGGCCGGGCAAAACCACAATTACCTGGTCAAGCAGCTGAAAAACTTTCGTGACGGCAAGCGAAAAAGTGACACCATGAACGAAATGACAAAAGGTCTTCTGGATGAGGAAATAGAAGCGCTTGCGAAGTATTTCAGCGCCAAACCCGCACTCTCGCACCGGGTACGGGACAAGGGATTTTCCGCAGTAGGCGAATACCTGTACAAGAAAGGCAACAAGTACTCCGGAATTCCCTCCTGCAAATCCTGTCATGGGGAACTCGGTCAAGGCAGCGATGACCTGCCCCGGCTCGCGGGACAGCACAAGCGCTATGTCGCCGATCAGCTACATGCATTTGGTGAGCGCATCAGAACCAACGACAACACCATCATGCATACCATCGCCAACAAGCTGACCGAACTGGAGATCGAGGCACTGGCGCTTTATGTGAGTGGGATCAAGGTAGAGGAGCCAGAAGAGTCAGAAGCCGCCAAGGAGCCTGAACAACGGCAGTTGTAACTACTTCAAAAGCGAATCAGCTGCAGCAGCTCCCGGTATTTGTCAGGGGCATCTTCAGGAGCTGCTATCAGCCAGTGAAAAATATGCGGATCAGCCTCCCGCAACAGGTGGCGGAAGGCGATCTGTATCTGTTCCGTCTGATGGTCGTGGCGTTCATGCAAAAAATGCTCGAGCAGACAGTCCAGCTCCAGCATACCTCGCCGACATTGCCATTTCAGCCGTTCCTTTTCCTTGAAAGGAAGTTTGCTCACACGGATTTTTTCAGCATCAGGTTGCGAATATGCCCGATTGCCCGCGTAGGATTCAGGTGCTTGGGGCAGGCGTCCACACAATTCATTATGGTGTGGCAACGAAATACCTTGTAAGGCCCATCCAGAGCATCCAGGCGCTCATCTTCCGCCTGGTCCCGGCTATCGGCGAGAAAGCGCCAGGATGACAGCAGTGCCTGGGGACCCAGGAACTTTTGCGGATTCCACCAGAAAGAAGGGCAGGAGGTGGAACAGCAGCCGCACAGGATGCATTCCCACAGCCCGTCCAGCCTGGCACGCTGCTCCGGAGTCTGCAGATTTTCCTGTTCGGGCACCGGATCCTTGCGTTTCAACCAGGGATCAACCGCATGATACTGATGGTAGAAATCACTCATGTCCACCACCAGATCTCGAGTTACCGGACGGCCCGGGAGAGGGCGAATCACTACCGGGCCATTTTCATAGTCCGAGACCGGCGTGATGCAGGCCAGCTGGTTCCTGCCATTGACATTGACACCATCCGAGCCACATACACCTTCACCGCAGGAATGGCGAAAAGCAAAGGACTCATCCCGGCTCTTGATCTCCAGCAATACATCCCGCAGCATCATGCCCCTTTCCACTTCCACCGCAAAAGACTGCATGCGCGGCTCCTGATCCACATCCGGGTTGAAACGGTAGATCTGAAATTCCATCAGTACACCCTCGGCTTTGGCGGGAAGCTATCGACACTCAGGGGCTTGGTACGCACAGGCTTGTAGTCCAGCCTGTCTTCTTCCAGAAAATACAGGCTGTGACGCATCCAGTTCCTGTCATCACGCTCCGGGTAGTCCGGGCGGGAATGCGCCCCCCTGCTCTCCTTGCGATGCAGCGCCGCAGTGACAATGGATATGCCCACATCAATAAGGTTCTCCAGCTCAAAAGCCTCGATACGGGCAGTATTAAAAGTGCGGCTGGTATCGGCAAGGCGCACATCCTCCAGGCGGTGACGAATATCCCTGACTTTGTCCACACCCTCCCGCATGATTTCATCGGTACGAAAAACACCTGCATGATCTTCCATGACCTTGCGGAATTCGCTGCGCAATTCGGCCACTGTTATCCCTTCTCCTGATATATCGAAGCGCTGGAAGCGCGCCATGGCGCACTCTTCGCTGCTGCTGTCAGTAAGGCGATGACGGGGGTGTTCCCCCAGATATTCCAAAATATCCAGCCCGGACAACCGCCCGAACACCAGAATATCCAGCAACGAGTTGCCACCAAGACGATTCGCGCCATGCACAGACACACAGGCACACTCCCCGGCAGCATATAAACCCTGCACCACTTCTTCCGGCCCGTGATGCGCGGGAGCCACCACTCGCCCAAAGCGGTCGGAAGGAATTCCGCCCATGACATAATGCGCGGTGGGATATACGGGGATGGGTTCAAAGGCGGGATCCACACCGAGGAAGATCTTGCTGGTTTCCCGAATGCCTGGCAGGCGTTTGGCGACCACTTCCTCCCCCAGATGATCGACCTTGAGCAACACATAGTCCTTGTTCGGCCCGCAGCCCCGGCCTTCCCGCACCTCGGTGACGATGGCTCTGGCCACCACATCACGGCTGGCGAGGTCTTTCGCGCTAGGGGCATAGCGTTCCATGAAACGCTCACCTTCGCTGTTGATGAGGTAGCCGCCTTCACCCCTTGAGGCTTCGGTAATCAGCATCCCCCGCCCGGCAACGCCGGTAGGATGAAACTGGAAGAACTCCATATCCTGCAAGGGGACACCGGCGCGCAAGGCCATGGCCATCCCGTCACCGGTGTTGATATGCGCATTGCTGGTGGTGCGAAACACCTGGCCACAGCCGCCGGTGGCGAGCAGGGTCGCACGGGCGTTCAGGATCATGGGCTCGCCCGAGGCGATATCCATCACCAACGCGCCCGTCACGCCGCCTTCTGCATCCTGCAGTAAATCAATGGCGAAATACTCTGTGAAAAAATGACTGCGCGCCTTGATGTTCTGCTGGTAGAGGGTGTGCAGGATGGCATGGCCGGTGCGGTCTGCCGCTGCACAGGTGCGGCTCGCCTGCTCTTTGCCAAAATCACGGCTTTGCCCACCAAAGGGGCGCTGGTAGATCTTGCCGCTGTCCAGGCGGGAAAAAGGCACACCATTGTGTTCCAGCTCATACACCGTGGGGATGGCTTCCCGGCACATGAATTCAATGGCATCCTGATCACCAAGATAGTCTGAACCCTTTACGGTGTCGAACATATGCCAGTGCCAGCTATCATCATTTACATTCCCCAGGGCGGCATTGACTCCCCCCTGGGCGGCCACGGTATGGGAGCGTGTGGGAAAAACCTTGGACACCACCGCCACCCGCATATCCGCCTTCGCCAACTGTACTGCTGCATTCAGCCCGGCGCCGCCGGCTCCAATGATGAGCACATCAAAATTTCTTCGTATTAAACTCATAGCACGCCCATCAGTATTGAAAGAACCCACAGCCCACAGATCAGTACAAACACAAATACCGCCGCCAGCATACCAAGGCGCAGGCCTGCCGGCTTGATATAGTCCAGAATCACATCCCGCACACCAATCCATGCATGCAGCAGCAGGAAAAGAAAAAACAGCGCCGTCGCCAACCACATGCCCGGATTTCCCACCCAGCCCTTCAGCGCCTGATGGTCGACAGGGGGGGCAGCAATCAGGTAGGCAAGGACATAGATGAAGAACCCCGCCAGATAGACGGCACTGGCGCGCTGCCACATCCAGGCGCGGAAGCCGGATAGGTGACGGCTCATGACAGCCCCCACAACAGCAGCAAGGCCAGGACGGGGGCGGCTGCCAGCACTGCCCATGCCGTCTGGCGATACCAGGGAGCCTGCACCCCCAGGTGAATATCGATCAACAGATAACGTATACCCGCAAGGAAATGGTGGGCCAGCGCCCACAGCAACAAAAGCAACCCCCCTTGCATCAATGGCTGCTGCGATAGCACCTGCACCTGAGCAAAGCCCTCCTGATCCGACAGCGCCAGGGCCAGCAGCGCAATGGCAAAGGGAAGCGCAAGAAACAGCAGTACTCCCGCGGCACGATGGGCAATAGACATAACGCCGGCAACAGGCAAACGGATCTGCAACAGATTGAGAAATACGGGTCTGGGCTCGCCTGGCATCATAGTGTCCACTATCGGTCTTGTTGAGTAATACTAACCCGGCAGCCCGATGTATTGGGTTGCCATGTTATAAAAACCTCTGACCAAGTCACGGATTCGCATCTTGTGTCCGGACTTGATCAGAGGTTCTGTAACGAGTTCACAGATTCTGCTGCATTTTCCCGCAATAGCCGAAACAGTTTTTTGCCGGCGCCTGCGGGTTTCCCAGTATCTTTTTCCCGAATGGCGCCGCGGATCAAACTGCGGATCTGCTGCCGGTCCACATGAGGAAACTGCTGCAAATACTGCTCCAAGGCCACATCTCCCTGGGAGATCAGGCGGTCACGCCATTTTTCCAACACATGGAAATGCCGGTTCTCTTCAGAGTGCTTGCTGTTTCTGGTGTCAAACCAGTTGCAAATGTATTCCAGATCCTGTTTCTGCAGCAGTTTGGTCAAATATTTGATTTCCCGGTTGCGGCCGCTGGAGGCCTTCATCGCGGAAGCACGCTGCACACCGGCTAGAAACTTATCGTCCAGCCTCAGCCTGGCACGGTCGCCTTCACCAAGATCGATGATTTCCACTACCATCTTCTGCAGCCGGGCCAACTCACGTTTCAACTGGGTTTTGTTGGGGCGAATGGCCAGGCCATCTTCGTCCACCTCTCTCATGCCGCCTCCATATGGGCAATGCGTAGCTGCAGATTGCTATTGCCACGAAACTCGTTGATATCCAATTGATAAGCCATCAGCAGCATTTTTGGCAAAGGTGGCGGGCAAACCATAACCAGATTGAAACCAATAGCATCGACAAGCCGGCTGCCGCCTCGGGGTTGCACGACCAGTTTCCAGTGCTTGTCCTGCAACTGGCGCTGCTGGATTACCTCGAACTCGCCGTGAAAAACCGGCTCCGGAAACCCTTGTCCCCAGGGGCCGCCCTGCGCTACAAGATGAGCCAGATCCAGGTTCATGTCCTGCGGCATAATTTCCCCATCAGATTCTATCACTGCTTCAAACCCTTTCCCGCCAAGCAATTTGCACACGACGCTGTTGAGCAAGCTCCTGAATTCATCCAGACGATGCGCTTCCAAGGTCAGGCCCGCAGCCATGGCGTGACCGCCAAATCTCGACAACAAGCCCGGTGAAGCAGCGGCAATCTCATCCAGCACATCGCGGATATGCACCCCCGGAATGGAACGGGCGGAGCCCTTGATTTCACCATCTTCACCAGGGGCGAAGGCGATCACCGGCCGGTGATAACGATCCTTGATGCGCGACGCCAGAATGCCGATCACTCCCTGGTGCCAGCTATCGTCGTACAAACAAAGCCCGTGGGGAAGATCCGCCTCTTTCAGCAACAGCTGTTCAAGAAGCGTCTCTGCCTGCTGGCGCATGCTGTCTTCTATCTGGCGGCGCTCATGATTGAGCTGATCCAGCTTTGCCGCCAGCGTTCTGGCAACGGACAGATCTTCCGCCAACAGGCATTCGATGCCAATCGACATATCATCCAGGCGACCGGCGGCATTCAGTCGTGGCGCCACGGCAAAACCAAGATCCGCCGCCTGCACCCGTTGCTGATTACGCCCGGCCGCTTCTAGCAAGGCGGTAATGCCGGGACGGCAGCGGCCCCCACGGATGCGCACCAGCCCCTGGTGCACCAGAATGCGATTGTTATGCTCCAGGGGAACCACATCGGCGACCGTACCCAGGGCCAGCAAATCCAGATAATCCCCCATATTCGGTTTGGCCCGCGTTTCAAACCATCCCTGCTCCCGCAACAAGGCGCGCAGTGCCAGCAGCACATAGAAGATGACACCCACACCAGCCGTTGATTTTGCCGGAAAATCGCTACCGGGGAGATTGGGATTGACCATGGCGGCCACTTCCGGCAACACCGGGCCGGGCAAGTGGTGATCCGTGACAATGACCTTGATGCCAAGTGCATTGGCGGCTGCTACGCCATCTACACTGGAAACGCCGTTGTCCACGGTAATGATCAGATCCGGCGCTTTCTGCGCTGCCAGTTCGATAATTTCCGGGGTCAATCCGTAGCCACATTCAAAACGATTGGGCACCAGATAATCCACCTGCTCCGCCCCCATGGCGCGCAAGGCAAGGAGACAAAGGGCAGTGCTGGTGGCGCCATCACAATCGAAATCGCCAATCACCAGAATGCGCTGCCCCTCCTGCATCGCATGAAAGATCAGCTGCGCCGCCTGCTCCCCTCCGTCCATCAATTCCACAGGCAATAAGGAACGCAGCCCAAGATCAAGCTCGGCCGCACTCTGCACTCCGCGACTGGCGTATACCCGGTTGAGAACAGGGTGCAGATCCGGCAGCAGCTTTCCCTCCGGCGCCAACACTGCGCGGGAAACAATGGTCTTTTGCATGGCTGGAAATGATACACTTGTTACGGCTTGGATTCAGCAATTCCTGGCCATGCAAACCATCCGGACACAGCTCTCAGACATGTACACTCCCCAATGGTCAGAACACTCTTTCGCCACGGCAAACACTCTCGTGGATGGAGAAGTGCATATCTGGCGCTTCCCACTGGATCTTGAGCTATCCAGCAGTTCGCTAAGCCCGGAGGAAAAACAGCGGCTTGCCTCAATCAAACGTCCCCGGGCAGCCCGCCACTATCGAAGCACCAGATTTTATCTGCGCAGTATTCTTGCCTCCTATCTGGGCGCAGAGCCTGCTGTGCTGGAGTTTTCCATCGAGGCAGGAGGAAAGCCTCATCTTCAACACCCCCGGCTGCAGTTCAACCTCTCTCACAGCCATAGCCTGGGGCTGCTGGCCGTCAGCGCACAGCATCCCGTGGGAGTGGATCTGGAGAAAATCCGCCCATTGAAGTACGCCCAAAACATCGCCAAACGACTGTTCCCAAAAAACATTCGGGAGCAGCTGTCAGACATGGACGGCGATAACCAGCAGCTGCTGTTTTTTCAGCAATGGACAGCCATGGAAGCCCGCCAGAAAACCTTGGGACGGGGAATTTTCGATACTCCCGTAGCTGCCGACGCCATTCATTGTCAGCATTTCATGGCAGACCGGGGTTTTGTGGCTGCGGTGGCGACAGAATCTGCCCATGAAAAGCCGATACCACGATTTTTCAACAGCCCCAGAACGGCGTATGATGCTGCCTGATTTGCTCCCAAGACAACGGCACCTACCATCATGGATTTGATACAGATTGTCCTTCTGGCACTGATTCAGGGACTCACCGAATTCCTGCCCATATCCAGCTCCGCCCATCTGATTCTGGCACCCTATGTGTTTGGATATGCAGACCAGGGACTGGCTTTCGACCTGGCCGTACATTTGGGAACCCTGCTCGCCGTGGTGTTGTACTTCCGCAAGGAAATTATATTGATGCTGCAGGATTGGTTTTCGTCCCTCGCCCCTTCCGGAAAGCCCACCGCCAACAGCCGCCTCGGATGGGCCATCATCCTCGCCACCATCCCGGTAATGCTGGTTGGCGTATTGATAAAGGATCTGGTGGAGCACGAACTGCGTGCGCCACAAGTCATCGCCGCCACCACCATCATCATCGGCCTGCTGTTGTGGTGGGCAGACCGCTATTCAAAACGCAACCTGGATATCACCAGCATGAACCTGAAGCACGCCTTGTTCATCGGCGCAGCCCAGGCTCTGGCCCTGATCCCCGGCACCTCCCGTTCCGGCATCACCATGGCCGCAGCCCTGATGCTGGGCTATTCCAGGGAAGCAGCATCACGCTTTTCCTTCCTGCTTTCCATTCCCACGATCCTGGCATCGGTACTCTGGGTGGGCAAGGATCTTTTCACCGCAGCGGAAGCTGTGAACTGGGGCGACCTGGCACTGGGAATACTGCTGTCCTTCGTCGCTGCCTACACCACCATCCATTTCTTTTTGCGCTTCATCGAACGCATCGGCATGGCGCCTTTTGCTATCTACAGGCTGATTCTGGGCACAGTGATTCTGGGCTTTCTGTACCTGTAGTCTGCAGGCGCTCAGCCCGCAAGAGCCAGAATGCGTTCCCTGGCCACCAGCACCGTAACTTCCGTGCCTTCTGATATCAACCCTTCACCCTGAATGTGGGGCTGATCCAGCAACAGGGTTTCATTGCCCACCTTGACACCGTAACGCACAATGCTGCCCAAAAATTCCGTGTGCGCGATGACTCCCGGCAGCTCGATATGAGCATCATCCGACACCACCCTGCCGCAATGGATGCTGGCATTTTGCGGGCGGAAGACAATGGAGCGTTGGCCCCGACCTTCGATATCCATGGGAAAGGTCACGCCGCTGTCTGAAACAAATACCTTGCGTCCGTTTTCTTCCATGATATTGCCCGGCAGGATATTGGCCGTGCCGAGGAACCGCGCCACGAACAGGTTGGCGGGGTTGTCATACAGTTCCATTGGCGTTCCCAACTGCTGCAAGTAACCATCATTGAGCACCGCCATGCGGTCGGAGGTGGTGTTCGCTTCTTCCTGGTCGTGGGTAACGAAGATGGTAGTCAACTGCAGGCGCTGTTGCAGGGCGCGGATGTCCCGGCGCATCTGGATGCGCAGGTTGGCGTCAAGATTGGACAACGGCTCATCCAGCAGCAACACCTTGGGCTCCACCACGATGGTGCGGGCAATGGCCACCCGCTGCTGCTGGCCACCGGAAAGCTGGGAGGGCCGCCGATCTGCAAGATCCACCAACCCTACCAGTTCCAGCGCCTCATCTACCCTGCGACGGATTTCAGCAGCCGCAAGGCGTCGCTCCTCCAGGCCAAAAGCCACATTCTTGCGCACGGTCATATGCGGCCACAGGGCATAGCTCTGAAACACCATGCCCAGGTTGCGCTCCCAGGGAGGCAGATTCACCACATCCTCTCCACCAATCAGAATCTGGCCACTGGGCTTGGGACCAAACCCGGCCACGGCGCGCAACAAGGTGGACTTGCCGCTGCCGGAAGGCCCGAGAAAGGCGAAAAACTCACCCGGCGCAATATCCAGGCTGATATCCTTCAGCACCTCGTTGTCACCGAAGGCCAGGCCCAGGTTTCTGATGGAAATATCCACTGGCTCTGTGCTCATTTCACTTCCTCTGCAATTTGTCTTTCCGCAGTACGCTGCTGGTGGCTGCGTTCGATCACCCGATGAGAGAAATAGGTGCCCAGCCCCACAATCACCACGGCAATAATGCCCAGCGCGGCCCCGGCGCCGCGCCCGGAAGCGGATTGCATAAACTCATAGATGCCGAAGGCCAGGGGCGCATCGGACTCCTGGGACACCAGCATGATGGTGGCGGACAGCTCCACAGACGCCGTGGCGAAACTGGTGACGAAACCGGCAATCATGCCACCGCTCATCAGCGGCACCACCACCCGCCATACCGTGCGGGAGCGGGTGGCCCCGAGATTTTGCGCCGCTTCCTCCAGCATCACGCTGACCTGCTGCAAGGCAGCGACACAGGCCCGCAACGCATAGGGCAAACGGCGAATGGTCAGGGCAATGACGATGATCACCCACCAGGATGCCAGGGGCTTGTCCAGGAAGGGCACATCGAAATCATTGTAGGTGCGCAGATAACCGATCCCCAGCACCACCCCCCGCACCGCCAGGGCAGCCGTGGCGATATAGTCCAGCCATTTGCGTCCCCTGATTCCGGTACGATAGACGATATAGGCAATGGTGGTGCCCAGAATAACGTCAAAAGTCGCTGCCAATCCCGCATACAAAAGGGTGTTGGTGATGTATTCCGAGGCCGAGCCAAACACGGTGCGGTAATGATCCAGAGTATAGGCATCCGGCAAGGGACTGTAGGACCACACCGTACCGAAGGACAGCAGGGTCAGGCCGATATGGGGCGACAGTACCAGCAGCAGGATGAAAAGGATCAGGGCATAGGCGGCAACTTTCTGCCCGCCGCGCAACTCCCGCTTGAGCATGCCGCCCCCACCTTTCTGCAAGGTGGAATAATCCTTTCCCTTCAACGCCAGCATGGAGGTCCACAGGGCAAACAGGGAGAACACCACCAGAATCACCGAAATCACATAGCCCATGGGATCTGCGATACCAATAGAGGAAATACGCAGATAGGCCTGGGGCGCGAGCATGGTGTTCACATTCAGCAACAATGGCGTGCCCAGATCATCGAACACCTTGAGGAACACCAGGGCGGCCCCGGCCACATACCCCGGCATGGCCAGGGGAAAGACGATGCGCCGGAACAGGCGCATGCCGCTGGCGCCAAGGTTCTGCGCCGACTCTTCCATGGATCTGTCCACATTGTTCAGCGCCGCGGACAGGTTGATGAGGATAAACGGAAAGTAATGAATACTCTGCACGAAGATCACCCCGTTCAAGCCCTCCATGAAGGGGATGGTGAAGCCGAAATACTCATCCAGCAGCAGATTGATGGAGCCGTTTTCCCCAAACAGCAACTACATGGCCACCGCCCCGACGAAGGGCGGCATGATCAGCGGGATGAACCCCAGGGTCTGAATAATAGCGGCCCCGGCAAAATTGAAACGGGAAGTAAAATAAGCCAGGGGCAAGGCGATCATCGTCGCCACCACCACCGACATGGCGGCCACATAGAATGAATTGAAGAACGACTCCTGAAATAGGGAAGAACGGAAGAAATCGATAAAGTTGACCAGGGTCAGCTGGCCAGTAGCGGGATCCTGAAACGCCACATAGATCACCTGCACTACCGGGATAACCAGGAAGGCAAGAAGAATAAACGCAATCAACAGGCCGGCA
>Ga0256834_1001219_pt1 | contig 17914 bp, 17 predicted proteins | sample 4281140metaG_FD_190536 | JGI IMG/M metagenome (GOLD analysis project Ga0256834, IMG submission 190536) | Hydrothermal vent microbial communities from East Pacific Rise, Pacific Ocean - 4281-140 | ecosystem: Environmental > Aquatic > Marine > Hydrothermal vents | place: Pacific Ocean: East...
CAAGCTATCAGTTCTCTGGAAAGGCAAATCCATGAATTGGCGTAAGGTGCTGTCAGGTAAGCCTATTCCAGGACTCTTGCTTCCGGGCGCAATGTCGTTGAAGCTGTAAATGGCAAGTTGGTCAGAACAAAGCCTGATGGAACGAAGAAAGAAATTAAGCGTTTGCATAGGTCTCTTCTGGTCACTCCTGGCCAAAAACTAACGCGCAAACGGTAATGCTTCAAGCCTCTCTCCTGTTGAGAATGTTTGCCGGTCCGAATGGCTCAGGCAAAAGTACGATTAAAGGGGGTATCCCCTCGAAAATTTTGACTCTCCAACCAATGGTGCAGAATGAATTATCGACAATTATTGAAAAACAGCCCTCTCTTTGCTGGCCTTACGGATGCAAACCTGGATGATCTTATGGATATTGCCCGCATCCGCGAACATCCACGTGGTGAACTGCTCTTTTCAGAAGGCGAAGTGGCTAACGGTTTTTTTGTGGTGTTGGATGGTAAGGTCAAAGTTTACAAGCTCTCACCGGAAGGGAAGGAGCGTATCCTGCATATCATTCATCCCGGTGGTACCTTTGCTGAAGCGGCAATCTTTGGCAATGGCCTTTATCCTGCTTATGCTGAGCCGTTACAGGTATCCAAACTGTTCTTCTTACCAAAAGAAGAATTCTATAAACTTTTGATGACTAACGGCAGAATCTCGATCAACATGATTGCTGGTTTGTCCATGTTTCTGCGCCAGTTTGCCAGCCAGATTGAAGACCTGACCTTTAAGGATGTTCCCTCGCGACTGGCTCGTTACCTGATGGAACTCTCCCGTGGCACTAAACAGACAGTTGAACTGCCAATCTCCAAAAGTCAACTGGCCTCCAACCTGGGCACTGTCAGCGAAACTCTCTCACGTACCCTGCGCAAACTCTCAGAGGATGATTTGATCAGTGTTGCCGGGAAAAAGGTTGAGATCCTTGATTTTAATCGTTTGGGAGAACTTGCTGAGAAGTGTAAGGAGGGATAAAACGCGGGACGCGGTACGAGGAAATCAAAAACGTTAGGTTCGTTCTTCTTTGACTCTCGTCAACGTTTCCCCCCGGCTGGTCTGCTATCATTCTCTTTATGAGATCAATCTTTTCCGCTGTTTTCATAACTACCCTTGTCCTTTTGTCCGGATGTATGGTTGGTTCGCCACCTCAGGCAGTCAACGAAATTCCTCTGGTTCGTATAGCAGATATTGACCCAGCGGGTTTGTTTGCTGCTGATCAGGATGGCCGTAACCTGGTCATTTCCAGGGGAGGCTTGCATCTCCTGGATCTCAAATCCGGTTCCAAACAAAAGCTTTCATCTGAGAGTCCGGTTGCTTTGGTATGGAGCCTGGATGGCTTGGTTCTGGCTGCTGCCTTCCCGATTACAGACTATGAAACCCGTCTGACACTCTATTCATCCCAAGGTTCCTTGCTACACGAAACTCTACTGCCTGTTGTCGTCAGCCAGATGATCTGGAGTGTTCGAGGTGACCTGTTGGTTACAGGCTTTGCACTGAAGACCTATTCTTTCGGCGGCAATCTGCGTCAGGTGCTCTACCGGGTTGATACTGAAAAGGTCGTGGAAAGGGTTCTTGCCGATACGTCCCTGAAGCCGGCAACAGCAAAGACACTCGCGCCAATTATGCAGAGTGTTCAGCCGGTGATTTTTTCTCCCCATGGTGACGAGCTGGTTTTTGTAAAGCTCCATGATCCCCCGGCGTTTTCTCCCTACCTGCAGTTGCGGTATATGAATTGGGAAAGTGGTGAGGAAAGGAGCTTGGGGAAAATACCTTTACAATCCTTGCGGTTTTTCTGGAGAGAGCCTGCAGCCTCTGTTGATGTCATGGCACAAACAGAGAACTTTTCCTTACCGCTCTGGTCGTCTGTAGACGTATCCGTTGAAAAGCTTCGTATACCACTTTATCGGTTTGTCAAGGGTCGTCTTTACTATGGTGAGAAGCTGTTGGCTGACTGGGGAGGTGAGGCACGCTTGCAGATTCTTGCCAATGGACGCTATCTGCTTGCTCAGAAGGGGCGTCTCTATCTTGGTGACGGGCTGCAATCTGCTCCTCGCGTTGTCTATAGCAAAAAAGCGTGGACTCTGCGTCGTTGGCGTTTCGAGGGTCTGATTACCCCGGATGAATATCTGAACCTCTCAGAGAGAAAACCATGAGTTGTCTATTGCGTCTGTTCGTACCGTTTTGTCTCAGCCTCGGTTTTGCAATAACCTTCTGCTTCGCAACAACTGCAGCGGCTGAAGATTGCGTCGAGTGCCATAAAAAGGAGACAGCCGCTGCTGTTGAACAGTGGCAGGCGAGTTCTCATGCTTCTACAGTTGACTGCTCGGATTGCCATGGCTCCGATCATGAAGCCATTCTCAAGGGGGATGCACCAGTTGATGCCAAAGTTTGTGGACGTTGCCACGAAGATGCTTATCGCCAGCATATCTCCAGCAAGCATGGCATGGGCTTGCACTCCGGCTGGGGATGCACGCGCAACCTTGTAAGCCGCGACCCGCGCGAGTGCCGATTCTGCCATGAAGAAGGCAGCACCCAACCTAAAACGAACGTGCAGTGCGCGCGCTTCCTGGCTCAAACATCGGAGATGGAGGCGCTCGGTTGCAACCGTTGTCATCAGGTGGAGAACTCCTGTGCCTCTTGTCATACCAATCACATAACCGATCTTGCTACTGTCCGCAGTCCAGGAACCTGCGCAACCTGTCACATGGGGCCGGACCATCCCCAATGGGAAATGTGGCAGACTTCGCGTCACGGCGTACTTTTCGAGGCAATGGGTGAAACTGCCGGGCCGACTTGTCAGCGCTGTCATATGCCGAATGGGTCTCATGATGTTTCTTATGGCATCACCATGTCACCGGCTATGGTGCAGTCCTCTTCTGAGCGATTTGCAACCAGTCGAGAGGAAATGGTTGCAATCTGTATGCAATGTCACGCCAGATCATTTGCTGAGCGTGAGTTGAAAAGTGGTGATGTCATTCTTGCACAGAGCCAGAAGCTTATCAGGGAGGCTGAAGCGGTGATTCGCGACCTCGCAGATCGTAATCTGCTCGTACCGTCATTGCAGAACCGTCCTGAGCATCCTTTGCGTGGCCAGGATCTGGTCCTTGACGGTCAGATGTTATACGAAGACATCTCCCATATTGAGCGACTCTTCTTCAAAATGAAGAAGTATGCTCTCGCCAAGACAGTCAAAGGGGCGTTTCATCAGAATCCGGCATATACCCACTGGTACGGCAACGCTGAATTGAAAATGACCCTGGTCGATATCAAGGCAGAAGCTGCGCGGCTACAGTCTCGTCCAGCACCCGTTGATGAAAAGTCTGCTTCAAAAGCAGGTGAGGGGAGTCTTTTTCGCTCTATTCAGGAGGAGTTGCAGATCCTCAAACGCAAGCGGGACCGCGGCGCTATAGATGCCGAGGAATATAGTCAGAGCAAGCAGGAGTTGCTTGAAAGGGTGCCGGAGGAGTGATGAGAAAAGCAAACATATCTCTCAATCCCCTGACTCGCAATGAGCTCAAAGATCTCAAGATATTACTCCAATTTACTGCTGTCTACTGTCGAAACAAACACGACAACGACAGGTCCGTTGTCACCACTGATGAATCTGAGTTGCGACAGCTGCCACTGCAAAAGTCTCCAGTCTGTCACGAATGTCGTGAATTTCTTCTTTATGCTTTTGATCGACGATTGCGTTGCCCGCTCGAAGACAGGCCCGTTTGCAAGCGTTGTCCTGTGCATTGTTACGCATCGGAACATCGCGATAAGGTTCGCGAGATCATGCGTTTCTCCGGTCAGTATCTGATCAAGCGCGGCAGGCTGGATCTGCTCTGGCATTACTTCTTCTGATTGACCTTGGTCAAGGCAAGATTGGCTCAGAATGTGTAAATTCGTTTTTACAATAACGAAGCTTACGTATATGGAGACGCAGAGATGATTAGACAAATGGTCAAAATTGACGAAGAAAAATGCAACGGTTGTGGTGACTGCGTACCGTCATGTGCAGAGGGCGCAATTCAAATAATAGATGGCAAGGCAAAACTGCTTGCCGACAATCTCTGTGACGGCCTGGGGGCCTGCCTCGGTGACTGCCCGCTCGGAGCCATTACTGTTGTCGAACGCGAAGCTGACGAATACGATGAGGACGCAGTGCATGATCATCTCAAAGAGATAGGTCGTGAACCGCTTTCCCCTCATGATGAACCAATAGCCTCTGCTGCAGGTGGTTGCCCATCGGCTGCTGTGAAGAGCTTTGTTGCACCGACTGGTGGTTGTCCCTCGGCACGGGTAATGAATTTCAACGAGTCGTCAGTTGAGGAAACGACCGAAGCCGCTTCACGCCCATCACATCTGACTCCGCGTTCATCACATCTGACTCAGTGGCCTGTCCAACTGCACCTCTTGCCGCCGACTGCGCCTTTTTTTCAGAATGCCGATGTGGTCCTGGCGGCTGACTGTGTTGCCTTTGCCTATACGGATTTCCATGAGGATTTTCTCAAAGGCAAGGCTCTGGCGATTGCCTGTCCGAAACTCGATGATACATCACCTTATGTAGAAAAACTCACTGCAATGATCACGCAAGGGAACATCAAGAGCCTGACCGTCTTGCATATGGAGGTTCCCTGTTGTAACGGTCTGACCTTCATGGCTAAACAGGCGATTGCCGACAGTGGCCGTGATATCCCTTTTGAAACAGTTTGTATTGGTATTAATGGCGACAGGAAATAATAGCGGAATGATGGACGCGAAAATTTTGGATATGAAGGGCTGCCGGTAAATATCGGTGGCCTTTTTTTCATCTGGACTTTATTGTGTTGGCTCGATAATCTTTGAGTACGCATTTCACCTTTTTAACAGAGCCTTTAATGTTTAATCTCCTGGTTAAAATGTCTTCTGAACAGAAAACTTTCCTGACTTCTGTTAAAGAGGCGATGGAAAGCTACTTCGCAACCGACCAAAGGCGCATAAACCACGCCCTGCAGGTTTCTCTCTATACTGGCGAGCTTCTTGCCTATGTCGATGCCGATCCGCTTGTGACTCTGACTGCGGCCTACCTGCACGATATTGGTATCCACGAATCTGAGCGTAAGCATGGTTCAAGTTCCGGCAAGTGGCAGGAGATCGAAGGTCCGCCGATCGCCAGGGAAATGTTGTCTGATCTTGGTGCCGAAGCTGCTTTTATCGAAGATGTAGCAGAGATTATTGCCAATCATCACACCCGTGACGGGGTTAATTCGCCAGAGTTTCGTGTGATTTGGGATGCAGACGCTCTGGTCAACTTTGCCGAAGTGATGCCGTCAAAAAATGAAGAGCAGAAAGAGAATATCTTGCAGGATCATATGGCAACGGAAGCCGGGTTTCGTATTGCCAGCCGTATTTTTATTACTGATATAGAGAGTCATAGACGATGCTTGAAGGGATACAGACCCACGTTTTCACCTTGAGGGTGCGCTACGCTGAAACCGACGCACAGGGCGTTGTCCATCACGCCAACTATCTCACCTGGTTTGAGGAAGGTCGTTCAGATTTCCTTCGCCAGCAAGGGTGTTTTTACAGTGATATGGAACGCGACGGTTTTTTCGTAGTTGTTGTCCAGGCAACGGTGGATTATCGTGCGCCATCTTTTTATGAGGATCACATTACGATTGCAACTACGCTGCAGAAAGGCAAAGGCCGCGTCATGGAGTTTTCTTATCAGGCCACTAACCAGGATGGTGTTCTGGTTGCGGAAGGGAAAACTCTTCACCTGGTGCTAGATGCCAATCGTAAACTGGTTTCCATTCCCGATAAATATCAGCAAATACTGCAAAAAAAGAATTTATGACTACTCAGCACAAACTGACCAAAGGGTTGTTTCAGGTTTATACCGGCAACGGTAAAGGTAAGACGACTGCGTCTCTGGGGCTGGTATTTAGAGCTTTAGGTCATGGCCTGCGTATTCATGTCATGCAATTCATGAAGGGTCAAACGGTCTATGGTGAACTTGAATCAGCAAAAATGTTTGCCGATAAATTGACGATTGAGCAGGTTGGCTCGGCCCGGTTTGTTAAAGCGGGCAAACAGACCTCTACAGATCGTGAAATGGCACAAACCGCACTGGTTCGCGCTCATGCGCTGGTCAGTAGTGGCGATTATGATCTGGTCGTTCTTGATGAGCTGAATTGCGCTGTAGATTTCGACCTGGTGGCACTTGATGACGTTAAAGAGCTAATTCGCAGTAAGCCGGAACACACCGAACTGGTCATTACTGGGCGCAATGTCCACCCGGATATTGTCGAACTGGCCGACCTGGTTACCGAAATGCGTGAGATCAAGCACTATTTTAATGCTGGTCAGGCGGCGCGGGTGGGGATAGAGTCTTGACAGTCTGCAAGTGATACTGCTATAAAAATCCCTGCTTCAAGCGGTGACGATATGAAAATAAAGCAGGTATAGCTCAGCGGGAGAGCACTCGCCTCACACGCGAGGGGCCGTTGGTTCGATCCCAACTACCTGCACCATTTAAAAGGCTTGCACACAAGTTTGTGTGCAAGCCTTTTTTCCTCTGTGTCCATCTGAGCGCGTTCCGGTTGATATGATATTCAGTTCAGGTAGGTAATTTTATCAATGGTTGACGCCACACCATACACCTCGCCAACTTGTTCTACTCTTAGAACGTGCCCCTGGCAGTCAAGATTTACTGGACCGTCAGCAATTGCAAATTCAAGCTCGAAAGTAAACCTCATGTAATCACCAGGAGAAAAGAGTTCCTGGGTCTTGAAGTAGACACCGGAAAAGCTTATGTCTCGAGTGATGCCTTTGCCATGCTCAAAAACAAGTGGCACCTCAATCGGGATTCTTTTCATGCTTCTTTTGTGTGTAAAATTATCCACAAAACACTCGTATCGGTGCAATTTTCTGTTGAAAAGTATTTTCCCGTAGTGAAACACACTAAAAGTAAGACTCTAATGCCATATGCGATGTACGCACATTTAATGCCAAAAGCTAAGACCTTGAAATTGTTAGTAGGAATTGTGATTTGTATTAGTGTGTAAAAGGTGCCGACACCTTTGGAAGTATAATGAAAACATAGACTTAATGATCACCAGAAACGCCAATATCCCGTAGTAAGAACATAGTAAGCAAGGCAGAGGTTGGCAACAGCATGGGAGAGAATACAGTGGGCAATACTCCGAGTATAGTAATAGATACCATTAAAAATCACACCAGCCATGATACCGGCAAAGATGTAATGGTGTTCCAGGCCGAACATGACACTGACGGCAATAAATGAAAACAGACTGAACCTGCCGATAGCGACTGTTGTGAAATCCGCATTGATCAGATAGCGCAGCAGGAATGACCGCCAGAAAAGCTCTTCCATGATCGGCACAATAATCACGGCACCTGTGACTCTGACAACTATCATCAGCCATTTAACATAGCCTTCACTGAAGACTTCAGGATTGAACCCCGCTGGTGTATTTTGACTGCCTAGAGTCCAATCCATGTTGATCCATAGGAAGAAGATCAGGAATCCGGAGAATACACTCAACGCTGTGTGCCAATAATCGAGGAAGTCTTTGCTGCGGACCTCTGTATAGCTCTTGCGAAACATCAACAGCATGAGTGCAACCAGCACAGCTTTTGGAATATACAGCCAATAAAGGACTATTGGATCAAAATTGACTATTTGACGCTGGAGCAGGGCACGCAGACCTTCCTCAATGGCGATAAATGCCATAAAGGCAACAAAAGGTGAAACTCTTGTGAATGTGGGATTATTGAGGATGCTGCTTTTCATGAGATCCCCCTCCTGTGGCTATTGATAATACCCCTTGTCGGAAATCTTTACATGTGGTCACAATATCCCAGGTGCTATGATTCAACAACCTGTATTTAATATGAAAAGCTTGATGGTACAAGATTTGCTTGATCTAAGATAATAGTAAGACCACTGGTTCAGGCCGATACTTTAATCCCTTCAGTCTGACGCACTGTAACTATAGCAAATTTGCCATAATTGCAAAGTATCGTTGCGATTGTCCTTTAGTGAGTGATCCAACTAATGAAAGATTCGAGTCCTCACACGAATACAATCACAGATATACAGCCAGACATTGAGGCTATGTACCAGGCTTTTATGGCTGCTAATGAGCTTCGGGACGCGACACAGCAAATCCTGGACCTTGCGACGCATTTGACCGGTGCAGAAAATTGTTCGTTGATGTTGCTTAACGGTCATGGGGAGCTTTACATCCTGAATTCACGGGGGCTTGAGGGCGCGGCATTGAAAGCGTCACGAATTAAGGTAGGGGAGGGCATCTCCGGCCAGGTTGCCCAACAGGGCAACGCCCTTTTGGTTGAAGATATTGCCTCGGACGAACGCTTTTCTGTATACAGGCGCAACCGCTACAGAACTGGTTCTTTCATTGCCTGCCCGATAACTTCCGAAGAGAAAGTCATTGGTGTTCTTAACCTCAATGACAAAAAAACCGGCGAACCATTCAACCCTGAAGATTTTGATCAAGCCAAACTCATTTCTTTGATGGCCTCGGTAGCACTGCGCAGTTTCCTGGGAGAAAGCCATATAAAATTGCAGCATGAAGATATCGAGGATATCTATCATCGTATTATTGAAGCTGAGTGCAACAACCGTGAATTTGTTGCCCGTATTGCTCATGACATGCGTACCCCACTATACAATATAAAGGGAGCCGCCTACTTTCTGCAGAGTTCCTCCAGCTCAGACAAAACTGAGGGGCCGGATTATTATGAAATTATCGAAAAAGAGGTGAACTATCTGATCTCTTACCTTGATGCAGGCATCAACGACTACGAGCGCATGCAGGTCACGCTTGCTGATATCGAGGAGAGAGAAAGATATAGGGACCTTCTAGAATAATTTGCCACTTTTTCGATGTCCCCTCCCGCAAAGACAACCATTTCAAAACCAGGCCCTGAATAAGTTAGTAAAGCTGCATGCGCTGTTATCTGGACTTTACCTGCATGTTGGTGTGTGTTCGTGAAAATGTTCTCGCAATATGCTAGTATTACGTTAAAGTTTCCTCTGAGCAGCCTGTTGGACAATCAGGGCTGAAGCGAATTTGCAGTCGATCATGGATTGGCGGGCAGGCTCTCGGATTACCCTCCAGAGGTTTAGGGTTTTATGGAGCTGTGAGTCTTGTAATGAACATCGGGGCCCTAATTGATAATGAATTTTCCAGAAACATCGGTCTGCTGAGCGAACAGGAACAGGAGCAGCTTCTCTTGTCCAGAGTTTCAGTGGTTGGTGCCGGTGGCGTCGGTGGACTGCACATCCTCACCTTGGCTCGGCTCGGCCTTGGCAAATTCAATATTGCTGACCCGGATACCTTTGAAGCTGCAAATGTCAGCCGGCAATTCGGCGCAGCCAATTCTACCTACGGACGGAACAAAGCAGAAGTCCTTGCGGAGATGATCAAAGACATCAACCCACAAGCAGAAGTGACAACCTTTACTGAAGGTGTCACAGAGCAAAATCTTGATGAATTCCTTGGCGATGCTAGAGTTTTAGTCGACGGCATCGATTTTTTTGAATTTACAACACGCCGTAAGATCTTTATAGCTGCCAGGAAAAAAGGTATATATGCCGTTACTTGCGCACCCTTAGGGTTCGGCAGCACACTACAAACTTTCTCCCCTGATGGTATGGATTTCGATACCTACTTTGGTACGAACGAGCACCGGCCCTATGAAAAGAACCTTGCTGCTTTCGCTGCCGGATTGGCACCGAACCCGTACCACATCAGCTATCTGGATATCTCTAAAGTCCGCATGACAGAGAAAAAAGGCCCCGCAGTCGCTCCTGCCTGCACCTTGGCAGCATCTCTGCTCGCCACAGAAGTCGTTAAAATTATTACCGGGAGTCATAAAGTCTATGCTGTACCGCACTACATTCAGATTGATATGTATAAACGGAAACTGAAAAAAGGCTATCTTTGGTTGGGGGGTAACAATCCGCTGCAGAAGTTGAAGACCGAGATCATTTTTAGGAAATTCAAGAAAAGCATGAAGGCCTGAAACCAATGTATAAATATCTTCTAATTGCCCTTATCACACAGTTGGTTTTTATTCCAACGGCTTTGGCCGCTGATCTGCTGACACCTGTGCAGATCGCTCAACGAACCTACGATCGCTATCTTGGTGATGATATGCAGATGCGTGCCACGATGGAACTGATAAGCAAAAAGGGGCATGTACGTAATCGTGAATTCATCTCCCTGCGTAAAGATAGTGACTCCACACGCAAGCAGTTAATTCGCTTCACCTCACCGGCCGATATCGACGGCACAGCTTTTTTGACAATTGAAAAAAACAACAACAGCAGCAATACTGAGCAACATCTCTACCTGCCGGCTCTGAAAAGAACTCGACGTATTGTGGCCAGCCAGAAAGGACGCAGTTTCGTCAATTCCGATTTCACCTACGAAGACATGCAGCGTCATCCTGTTGAAGATTGGAATTACCAGCTTGATGGCACTGAAACCATCTCTGGCTTTGCTTGTTATATACTGATCAGCATCCCGAAGGCGGGCACCGACACCAAGTACAGTAAACTGGTTTCATGGATAGAAAAAAAAGACTTTATCCCACTTAAGACCATTTTCTGGGATAAAAAAGGCCGGCAGTCCAAAAGTTATTCCGTTCTTAAATTTGAAATTATTGATAACATTGCAACTGAAACTGAGGTCCTGATGGAAGATCTCCCTTCAGGACATAAGACGCGACTCAAAACCTTGGAAATCAGATATAATTCTGGTCTGAAAGATTCACTTTTCACAACACGTGCGTTAGAGAAATAAATATGCAGCGTCTTGTGAAAACTTTTATGGGACATCGCATGCGAAACGCTCTGATCTCATGTTTTTTGTTTGCGGCGGCCTTTCTTTCTTGTTCGCTACCCAATCAATGCTATGCAGCCGTTCTGCAGGGGATCGATGTCGTCTCATTCGACGAGTCGACAGATGTGACTTTGCGGATTGACGAAAAGGTTCGTTCTCAGCACGATTATCTCCCGGCCAGTGATTCTGCCCCGGCTCGCTGCTATGTAGACCTGTACAGTACCAGCCTCAACCAATCCGTGCCCTCATCACTTCTTGTCGATGGCCAACGCCTGTCGAAGGTTCGTACCGGTCGCTATCCCACGAAACTAAGGATAGTCCTTGATCTGCAAAAAGACTATGTCTGCACAGTTGTTTATTCAGCATCGGTGCCCTCTCAGATCCAGATCTCTGTAACAAGCTCATCTCCTCTTCCAGTAAAACAGGAAACTGCCTCACAGCCTGAATTGACCGAGCCAGAAACACAACTCAGCACTGAACCTTCTGCCGATACGACAACTGTCAGTACAGAAACCAACTCGCAACTCTCGGCATTTACGGCAACGGGTAAAAAAGGAATCTCCGCCTGGGGGTGGGCCCAGTATTATTCAGCATATGACACCCGAAAAGATGATGCTGAAGATCACAAACTCAGTCGACTCAGAGGAAGGTTCGGGGCCGACTTGGAGAAAGAACTCAGTCCTGACAATATGCTTGAATTGCACGCCGCAATAGATCTGGACCGAATTTTTTACGATTCTGATCTGGCTGATGATGATACAGATATCAAAGTTCATGAAACCTATATGCAGTTTAACGGTTCAGATTGGGATGTTTCTTTCGGCAAGCAGCGTGTTCGTTGGGGGAAAAGTGATCAACTCTCCCCGGTTGACAGCATTAACCCGCAGGACTTTCGTCAGTTCATAACCGTCGATCTGGAAGACAGAGCTCTTCCCAGCTGGATGTTGCGGAACCGCTGGTATGGAGAAGCGATCGGTATAGAAACGATTGTCCAACCCTGGTTTCTGGAATCAGAGCTCGAGTACTTTGATTCCGACTGGGCCCTTTATCGTAATCTGCGCCGGGCAATTATTGACAACCCGCTGGCACCACCTGATCTGAAAGACTATATCCGCAACCTCCGTGTCGACGAAGACGAGCCTGGTAAAACCCTCGAAAACATGTCGGCGGCAGCCAGGTTTACCTGGAAAACCGAGCAGGCCGACTTCGCCTTGAGTTATCATTATGGCTGGGAAACCTTGCCCACCATTACCAGTTTTCCGGTGAAAAATATCAATTACTCAAGTGATCCTGATCTAGGCAAACTTCTGGAAGATGCCGTATTTACAGACGAAAAAGTTCAAGCTAAATACAAGCGCCAACAAACTATCGGCTTCGAGTGGGAAACAGTCCTTGATCCAATAGGTTTCCGTGGTGAAATTGCCTATATTGACCATGTCGCCTTTTTAAGCAGTGATCTCACCTCAAAGCGTAAGCCTGTTACCCATCTGGTCAGCGGTATTGATTACACATCTGAAAATGAGTGGTATCTCAATCTGCAAGGCTCCTGGTTTTACATTCATGATTATTCAGATGAAATTCTTTATTTTGAAGAAAATACAGTTTCAGCCCTGGGTGAAATACGCAAACCGGTCTGGCGGGGGAATCTGGAACTTGCCGTTCAATACAATTACACATTCACAGACCAGAGCAGCTACCTGCAGCCTTCAGCCACTTTAAAATATTTCCCAAATCTCGAATGTGAAATCGGTGCCGATATCTTCAGCGGTGACGGCGATACCCTGTTAGGCTTTTATGATCGGGCTGATCAGGTTTATGGACGGGTCAGGATTTCTTTCTGATATAGACTCAGGTGATTTATCTTGATAAAAAAACTTGTTAGTAAAAATTGTGACCTTATTTTTCTTCATCCACGCGCTTACTTTTGTTTTCTCATCTTGATTACGGTATTGCTTGGATACTTTTACGCCAAACTGCCTGTTGATACATCGGTTGAGTCTTTGATCATTGAAAATGACCCGGACTTGGCGTTTTACGAGGAGTTTAAGGGCCAGTTCGGTGAGGATGAGTTCCTGGTGGTGGGGTTTGAGAGCCCTAAGATTTTTAGCACAGGTTTTCTTGAGCAGATTGCTTCTTTGACCGTTGAACTCGAAGCCATCCATGGCGTCAAAGAAGTTATCAGTCTTACCAACGTGGAGGACATCCTTGGCACTGAGACAGATTTTATTGTTCAACCGCTGGTCCCTTTAGCTTCCGAGGACTCTCTGGATATTGCGCAAATAATCGACCGTATCGAGCGTAATCCGCTGATTAAAGGCAATGTTATTTCGGAAAATGGTCAAGTCTCCCTGTTCCTCATAAGAACAATGGAACAGAAGGATGATGGCGACTTTGATGCCCGTCTGGTTGCAGCAGTCACATCCACCTTTGTTGACTACCCCGACATGCCAGATGATGTAGATTTTCATGTTGCTGGCTGGTTAGTCACTGATACCAGCATGGCCTCCTACATGAATCGCGACATGGCGCTGTTCATGCCCTTAACTTATCTCCTTATTGCTGTTCTTCTCTTTGTTTTCCTGCGCAACCTGCCAGTAATGATCCTTTCCTTGGTCAACATCAGTGTCTGCCTGACATGGACCATGGCTTTTCTGTACTTTACCGGTGGTGCCATGAGTCCAATGACCTCTATCTTGCCGCCGTTGATTATGGCACTGGTGGTATCCGACAGTATTCATATCCTGCAAAAGTTTCTGCAAACTCCAGAGAACGATCTACAACTGCGCATCAAAGAGGTCATGCAGCGCCTAGCCGTTCCTTGCTTTTTAACCAGCTTAACAACCGCTATCGGTTTTTCGAGCTTGGGTCTCAGTGACATACCGCCGATTCGCCATTTCGGACTCGCTGCGGCAGGTGGCATGATGGCTGAGTTCTACCTGAGTGTGACCTTAATCCCTATGGGGTTGTGGTTCTGGGGGAGGAAGCATCCCATTGAAATCCAGAACAAAGTCATTTTCAGCGGCCTCAACGTTGTGAGCGAATGGACGGGGCGTAAAGTCACTACCTTGTACAAACCGATACTGGTTGTGTCTTTGGCGATCCTTGCCCTGTGTATCTATGGAGCCACGCAAGTGCAGGTGGAAACCAATTTGCTTGAATACTTCCGTGAAGGCAGTGAAATTCGTCGCGATACCAGCTTTGTCGACAGCAGGTTGGGTGGAGTCAACACATTGGAGGTTTCCCTGCGCAGCAGTGAGATGGAGTATTTCCTCGAACCAGCGAATCTCGAAAAAATAGAGAAAGTAGCTGACTATCTTAAAAGTCTCGAAGTCATCTCCAAAACAACCTCTTTGAACGATTTTCTCAAGCAGATGAACCAGGCCTTCAATGCAGATAAGCAAGAATACCATGTCCTGCCGCACAGTCGTCAACTGGCTGCTCAATACCTGCTTCTGTACGACGGTGACGAGTTAAGCAACTTTGTTGACAGGGATTACAGCTGGGTACGCATTTCTGCACGAGTGACCGAACATAGCTCACAGAAGCTGGAGCATGTCATCGCAGATATTGACCGTTACCTTACAGAAACAATCAATGATCCAGCTATCACAGTGAACATCACCGGAAAGACCTTCCTCGTCAATAAACTGGTAAAAGGCATTGTCGATAGTCAGGTAAAAAGTTTATCAACCGCCTTTGTCGTCATTTTTATGGTGTTGTTATTTGTCTTTCGTTCATTCAAACTCGGCTGCATTTCTATCATCCCCAATGCCCTGCCTATAGTCATGAATCTAGGTATTATGGGTCTCTTCGGCATCCCCCTTAACACTGCTACCGCAATTATTTCAGCGGTTGCTCTTGGCATTGCTGTTGATGACACCATCCATTTTCTCACCGAATATCAGCAGCAGAGGTCCAGTGGTGTCTGCAGCTCAGAAGCAATCCGCTTGAGCATCAACGAGAAATTCGCCCCCATTCTGTCAACCTCACTGATTCTAATGTTCGGGTTTGGCATTCTTATCTTCTCTAGCTTTATACCTACCGTTCAGTTTGGTTTGCTCTGTGCTCTGATTATGCTTTTTGCCATAGTCAGCGATCTGGTTATTTTACCTGCTGTTATAATGATCCAATACAAAAAAAAATAATTCGGCTTGCTGAATATAGTCGTCAAAAACCTGTCGAGATATTTTACATTGTCCAAGAGCCTTTTGTTTTCCACTTTCAAGGTGTTGTTTTTACAAGGTTATTCAAGTTGGCATCATTTGTGCTGATTCACATGCTATATACAAACACACAAACACACAAACACACAAACACAAACATGCTGTCCGACAGTTAGGCTTATTAAGACAGCTCCTAACTTTAGATAGGTAGCAAAGGAGGAAAAAAAGATGAAAAAAGGACTCAGAGTTTTTCTGGTTATCGCTAGCTTGATGCTTATTGCAACATCTGCGCTTGCAACAAGGATCCAACTTAATGTTGACACTTACGGAGAGGGTGATGGCTGGACGGGCTTTTTCAACCAAATGCAACTCTTTGCCAACACTACCACGACCCAGTTTGGCGATCCAGCTAACGGCCCAGTACCGCTCGTAGGAGACACCTTTTCTGATTTTGGCAATTTAAACATCACATCCTTTACCGGCCTGTCTGGTGACGATGAAGGCCTTGGTGTGGCGGGTAGCACTGGTACTGCATATTCGTTGACAGGTACTTGGAACAATCTTACTGGATACGTTGGTTCTTCCACTTATATTGGTGCTGGTGGAATTGGTTACTTGCAAACCTCTGTGTACACCGGGGGTGATTTCTCCTTTTATATAGACGCCGATGTTGACCAAGACTTTGGCTCTACGGTGTTCGCTGACGATGACACTAATTTCGGATTGGACGGAAATGCTGAATTGATAGCGACACTTTCGCTCGTAAGTGGAAGTGGAACTAATACGTTTAATGCTGATGGTGAATTTGTATCAGGGTCTTCGAAGATCAATACTTCTTTTACTTGGATGAAGACTGACTTTTGGTACGACACATTAGGTATGGATATTTACCAAGAATACTTTCTCAACCTAGGTTGGGATATCAATGCAGACATTGATCAGAATACGGACAATGTTGTAATCAATCCTATTTTTGATGACGGCGTGCTATTCCAAATAGGTTCAGACCATGATGGTTCTATTGAATTAAATGTTGTCCCCGAACCTAGCACCTTCTTCTTGCTGGGAGCTGGTTTGATTGGTCTTGGTTTCATAGCCAGGAAAAGATCTCGTAGCTAACTACTATGACAGTTTCTCTGATTCACAAAAAGCCCGTGCACAGAAAGTGCTGGGGCTTTTTTGTGTCGTTATTGCCTGCTCGCTGCAACTAACCTGACATACCAAGAATCTACTTCGTCGTCCTATAAAAATTTGATTATATGTATTCTGGAGACACTTGATTGAAGCTTTCAGCTCAACCCAAGGGGTTCAACCTCCGTACCATACGAGGTAATTGTGCTATATCCGGCTGTATTGCTTCATATATCCTGAAGAGCGTTTCAATAACACTTTTGTCGCCGTCATTCACTCGGGTTCATGCTACTTTGAGGCCGGGTTGCAAGAGAGATGGCAATGTTGCACAGCTTTTTTAAGTCACTTTGCAGCAACTATTATAATAATCGTTTTGTTCACCCAAGCGACCTCACTTGGGCTTCTTGCTCCCCCCCCCTCTTCATTTCTGAGGGTTGTTGCAAGGCGTTGTCAATGTCAACAAATATTCTGAGCCATCCTATGACTACGACGATGATGGTGATGCAAAAGAAGATGAATGGAAGTTCTCCGTACAAGTGATATACTCCCCTCAGCGGCACGTGATTAATGCGGGGTAGGATCTTCATTAACGAACGGGATGCGCTTGGTATGGCACTTTAAAGCCGATTAAGCTAAAGAGTGGAGACGTGCCATTAACATGTTGAGATTAGGAAAGTATTCTGATGCATCGAACATTCAACTACGGTCTTATTGATAAATCTGGTAACCAGAAGGATGTATTACGTGACATCTTCAGCCTAAGATACCAGGTATATGTGAACGAGTGGGAATTTGAGGATGCTGATGAGCACCCAAACGGATTTGAATATGATGAATATGATGAACATTCCGTCCACTATTATGCTCGCTGCAAATCAGAGCACAAGGTTATAGGCACAGCAAGAATAATTCTTAACTCCGAATTGGGCTTTCCTATTTCGAAACATTTCGATATAGATAAACAGTATCAAGGTGTGGAGAGTGATCAGATTGGAGAAATCTCGCGCCTGGCGGTTTCCAAGGAGTATCGCAGGCGCGCCATAGATCGTGCAATTTTCGGCACAGGAACGTTTGCCCCGGAGCATATCCCGCGTTATATGGATGAAGGAAGGGATCCCCATCGACATTGTGAACATGAACTTATTCGTGGCTTGTATATGTCCATTTATAGCGATAGCAAGCACAGAGAACTAACCCACTGGTATGCCGTTATGGCCAAAGGGTTGTATATCATTCTTAAACGATGGGGTATTTCCTTTGAACAGGTTGGCCCGGCAAAGGATTATCATGGTATCAGGGCCCCTTATCTGGTCAGTATTGAAAGTGTTGAACAGATGCTTGCGAAAACCAATCCTGAATTGTTGGCAGAAGCGAATAGGGCTAATTTCCATTAGTAAGGCTAACAGGATAAGGGGCAAAAACTTATCTCTGCCCCCTACCTAAAATCACATCTTCTTTTTGTAACACTTGCCTGTAGTTGTTTAGAGGATATAATACCTGGCAGTGGGGGACAATATGCAAGTGTCTAACTTTACTTTCGAGATCGTTAAGAAGCAACAGGAAGAGGATCATATTCTTGAGGCTATCTATCGGTTGAGATATCAGGTTTATGTCAATGAGTGGGGGTTTGAGAATCCGAAGGAGCATCCTGAAGGGCTTGAAAAAGATGCCTATGATCAGCAGTCTCTGCATTTTTATGCTTACCCCGACACCGTGGACAATATCATA
>Ga0256834_1001220_pt1 | contig 17900 bp, 21 predicted proteins | sample 4281140metaG_FD_190536 | JGI IMG/M metagenome (GOLD analysis project Ga0256834, IMG submission 190536) | Hydrothermal vent microbial communities from East Pacific Rise, Pacific Ocean - 4281-140 | ecosystem: Environmental > Aquatic > Marine > Hydrothermal vents | place: Pacific Ocean: East...
GAAACACCTATCACGTTATCTTTCCCATGATTAAAAATAGATATTAATTCCTTATTTTTATCTGTAATGACAAGGTCTTCATTGTACATTAAAATACCAAGAGGTGCATTCTTGAAAAAATTATGTAAAAGTGTATGTGAGACCTCTAAAGTGATGATTTTTTGTTTTTCTTTATACATACTATATAAAGTAACTGCTTGAAAAATACAATGCATAAGTAGGGTGATAGAAATGATATAGTTTAAAGGCATATGGTCTAAAAATAAAATGGTAATAAAAAGAGGTATTAAAAGTACATATATAAATGTTATACTTAAACGGATATCTTGAGATAAGGATGATGCTGAACCAGAAGAAATACCTAGTAATATAGTTACAATAAATAGTTGATAATAAATATCTACATAATGTATATAATAGAATCCAAGAGAAGCATAGATAAGTCCGTTGCATAGTGTTTGTAGTACAAATCTTTTATGCCATACATTTATACTATAGGTATGAGGCTTTTTTTTGAAAAGATTTATATTATAATAGCGATACGCACTCAATAAAAGAAAAACTGCAAACCAAATAATAATTTGAGATTGCAATATAGGATATAAAGCACTAATGACAATAATAGCTAGTAAAATATTGATAGGGTAACTTCTAGTTGCTAAATGGTACAAAGTGTCTACTACAGATTTATCTACATTTTGAAAAACATTTATATTCGAGAGGATATTTTTTAGATTCATAGCAGAATTATAGTATAACTATTCTTTACAATTAAGTGTTAGCACATCAGTCATATTTATGAAAAAAGTAAAATAAATGATGGTTAATGATGGTTTATGTATAATAAGGTAAAAAAGTATCTTAGGGGGATAATTATGCTAGAAATATTTACGAAATTATTTACAAAACCTAAAGAAGTAGTGCCCGAAGAGGAGAAACCAGCTCGAACATTTAATAAAATTCTAACAGGTAAGTACTATGGTTTAGATGACAATACTGCCGATAAAACATTTATCAAAGAACTAAAAGATAAAAAAGTACATCAAATAAAAGAGTTAGAGCTCAAACCAAAATTTATACGTTACATCTATGAAAGAGGTGTAGAAAATTACACAATAGAAGCAGCTATTGCCGCACAAGTCTCCTTCCAAAAAGAACGCTATTCACGAAAAAGGCAAATGATACATGTTACTGAAATGTCGTTTATCGTTAAAGCAGAAGACTTTAATGAGCTTGAAAAGAAATTAGGTCTTAGTCTTTCAAATGACTTCCGACACTTAGCACCAGAAAATACTTTTAATGGTGAAGAAAGAAGAAAACAAAAACGTGCTGCATAAAATTAAGTTTAGGATTAGTTTAAATAGTTGAGTGGCGGAGAGTGAGGGATTCGAACCCTCGGTAGCCGTGAAGCTACACACCCTTAGCAGGGGCGCGGATTAAACCAACTCTCCCAACTCTCCATTGTGTTTTGTGGATGAGATTATAATGAATTTGCCTTAAACTAGAGCTTAAAAAAAGAGATTTTTTGCTACTATATACTTAGAAATTATATTTTATATTCTATTGAAGGAAAACAGATGTTTCAAAAACTAGCACCACTACTTGTATTGGTTCTCTTCGGAGCAGGCGTTTACCTTATGATGAAAGGCATGGATAATGCCGTACACCATACTAAAGTAAAACTAGAACAGCCTAAAAAGTAGCGATGAGTTTGAGTATTTTCTCTACTTTGTCTCGTGGATTTTTGTCTTTATAGACAGGACGTCCCACTACAGGGTAGTCTACACCCTCCGAATTTGCCAGTTCCAATGTTGCCACACGTTGTTGGTCTCCCGCATCTTCTCCAAAAGGACGAATGCCGGGACTTAGTGTGATGAAGTCAACTGAAGTAGCATTTTTGATAGCCCTACTCTCATAGGCTGAACATACCACACCATCTAGCCCATTTTCATAACTCATCTTAGCAAACTGTTCTGCTTTCTCGTTTATGCTTTTTTCGTAGACTTCTTTAAAGTTGCTTTCATCAAAAGATGTCAATGCAGTTACTGCCAGTACTAGAGGTCGTTTGTCATAAGTACTAAGCCTTTCCATCACCGTTTTCATAGCCACTGCGCCAGCTGAAGCGTGTATGTTAAACATATCAACACCCAGTTTAGCCATTTCTTCAGCGGCGTCTGCCATAGTATTTGGGATGTCATAAAGTTTCAGGTCTAAAAATATCTTGAAGTCTGGGTTGATGGTTTTAAGTGCCTCTATAAACGCTTTACCATCACGTATGTAGGCACGAAAGCCTACTTTCATCCATACATCATAACTTTTGAGTGACTCTGCTAGTGCCAAGTTTTCTTTTTTAGATGGTAAATCTAGTGCTACACATAGTTCCATTTACATACCCTAATATTTAAGTGGTATAATTATACTTTAAATTAATAAACTAAAGGCTAAACACACATGTCAAAAAGATACGATGTTTCTCAAGAAACCATGGACACTTACAACTACGCTAAATTTAATACTTCTAAAGGCACTATTTGGGTAAAACTCTATCCTGCTGATGCACCTAACACAGTAGCAAACTTCGCTCACTTAGCAAACGAAGGTTTTTACAACGGACTTAAGTTTCACAGAGTTATCGAGCAGTTCATGGCTCAAGGTGGTTGTCCTCATTCAAAAGACAATCCAGCTATGGCAGGTACAGGTGGACCAGACTGGAGCATAGACTGTGAAACTGACACAAGTACAGAACCACACAGACGTGGTACACTTTCTATGGCTCATGCTGGACCAAACACAGGTGGAAGCCAGTTCTTCATCACTTTTGTTCCTACGCCTCACTTAGATGGTGTTCACACCGTATTTGGTGCTATTGAAGAAGATGATACAGATTCTTTTATGGTATTAGACAACATTCAAGGGAATGATGATATTAATTCTATTGAAGTTGTAGCTTCAAGATAACCTTTGTTGCTTTAACTTCCTAATAATTATGATTGTGGTGTTGTTGTTCTCTTCATTTTCTTAGAAAAAACGAAGCAAAAAATCGTCGTCCCTCTCAAATCGCTCTGCTTATAAGGGTATTCGGGACGACATCTATTTAATGGAAGAGGAGCAGTATATGTTCGGATATTATCGCGTCGCATCAGCAGTTAACAAAACCGTTGTAGGTAACCCACGTAAAAATGCTGAAGAAGTTTTAACACTCATCAAAGAAGCACACTCTAAAGAGGTTTCTGTCATTGTATTTCCAGAGCTTACACTTACAGGATATACGGCTTCAGACCTTCTGCTTAACCAAACTCTCATCGACTCTCAAAATGAAGCACTTTTGACTATATTAAATAATATTAAAAATATCAATACCATTGCTATAGTAGGCATAGCTGTCTTTGAAGCAGATAGACTCTACAACTGTGCAGTAGTCATACAAAATGGAAAAGTACTAGGTGTTGTACCCAAGTCTTACCTTCCAAACAAAAAAGAGTTCTATGAAAAGCGTCACTTTACTACAGGTCGTGACATCACGAGAACGACACTTGACTTGCTAGATGTTGAAGTGCCTTTTGGTGTGGACTTACTTTTTACAGACAAGCAAGATATGACTTTTGGAGTAGAGATATGTGAAGATCTTTGGGCAGTGACACCTCCGAGTAACCACATGGCTAGTAATGGTGCGAACCTACTGTTTAACCTAAGTGCTAGTAATGAACTCATAGGGAAACATGAGTACCGCGAAGAGCTTGTGCGTACACAGAGTGGGCGTTGTATGGCGGCGTATGTGTACTCTAGTGCTGGTGTGGGAGAGAGTACCACGGACACTGTCTTTGGTGGTCATGCTATCATCAGCGAATATGGCTCTACCCTAGCTCAAAATGAGCGTTTTCGTATGGACTCACATCTCATCACAGCAGATGTTGACTTAGAGCGTCTTAGATGGCTAAGACTCAACGAATCTAGCTATGGTGATGGTAGACGTAAGAAGACTAGAGTCATCAAGGTAGATGCCCTGCCAAACATGTCTAAGATAGAAAGAGACATCAACCCCATGCCTTTTGTACCCTCCCGATACGCAGACAAAAAACATAGATGTGATGAAATTGTCCTTATACAAGCACATGGACTCATAAAACGTATGAGCCATGCACAGATTAAAAAAGCACTCATAGGCATAAGCGGTGGGCTAGACTCTACCCTTGCCCTACTCTCTACTCATAGAGCCTTTGAGATGATGAAGTGGGATGTTAAAGACATCATAGCCGTGACCATGCCAGGCTTTGGTACTACCTCACGCACGAAGTCAAATGCTATACAGCTTTGTGAAGCTTTGGGTGTGACACTAAAGACCATAGACATTACCGACATCTCTCTCAAAGAGTTTGAAGCCATAGAACATGACAAAGACGAGCATAGCGTAACATATGAAAACGTACAAGCCAGAGCAAGAACAAGCATACTTATGAACATGGCAAACAAAGAAGGTGGACTGGTCATAGGTACAGGTGATCTAAGCGAGATAGCCCTTGGTTGGAGTACCTACAACGGTGACCACATGAGCATGTACGCCTTAAACTCAGGCATACCAAAAACCTTAATTCAATATGTCATAGAGTATTTCAAGTCTAACAAAGACATAGTAGACATCATAGATGACATACTAGACACCCCCATAAGCCCAGAACTCCTCCCTCATGACAAAGACGAGATAGTCCAAGAAACAGAAAGTATCGTAGGTTCTTACGAGCTTCACGACTTCTTCTTATACCATTTCATCAAGTATGGAGCAAAGCCTTCTAAAATACTACACTTAGCGAACATAGCGTTTGATACTAAATACGATGAAGAAACCATAAGCAAATGGCTAAAGCTATTTTTACGCCGTTTCTTTACCCAACAGTTTAAGCGTTCTTGTATGCCAGATGGCCCTAAGGTGGGGACTATTTCTTTGAGTCCGAGGGCGGATTGGAAGATGGCTAGTGATATGGATTTTGAGGTTTGGTTGGAGGGGTTGAAATAATGAAACTAATACATATTCGGATGATGAATTATTGGAATTACATAATAACCTTACTGTAGCTGTTCGTAATATAGTATCTTTAAAAAGAAATTTTTAATCTCATATTTTCTCTCTTGAGTGAAAATATATCTATACCTTTAATCTATTCATATCTTCAATAAGAAATAAAACCGTAGGGTGTTGTACCCTTACAACACCGAAACTTCAAATGAATAAAATATTTTTATCTATTCCAGCTATTGGTGTTGTCATGGGACAACACCCTACATGTAGCCTTTTGGTGAACGTGTGATAGTATGTATGTTTCTTCATTGGTGGGTTAGAAAACCCACCCTACGGATTATAATTTATATAAATTTTTACGGTACTATATAATATATTTATCTCACAAGGAAAAACCCATGAACTTCCACCCTCTAAAACACTTCACACAAACTGCCATACAAGGACTCTTTGGACTTTTACCTGTAGTCATTGTGGTAGTCGTCATACTTTGGCTTTATGGAAAGATAGATGCACTTGTGGGACGTATGTTTGAGCTTGTTGGATTTGTGCCTGAGCATCATCAGTTTTTGTGGTTTTTGTTGGCAATCATAATCTTTTTTATGTTGTTGTATCTGACTGGCATACTCATACAAACAAGACTGGTAAAATACTTTGAGTCCATACTGGCAAATATACCTGGGTATTCCACGGTAAAAGACATTATCAACATTTTTAACTCTTCTAAAGAAGGAGAAAACCAAGTCTTAGTGGTTGCCATACGAGGCTTTGCAAATGAAGGCTACAACATAGGACTCATGTACTCCCAAAAAGAAAGCATCATTAAAGACCACTACACAGTGACACTATCTATGACACCCATACCTAACGGTGGATATATGTTTGAGGTGCACAAAGACAATATCTTTGTACTAGAAGATGCTACTTTTGATGACAACTTACAGTATCTGCTTTCTATGGGAGTGAAGAGTTTTACGGACATTATAGATTCCTCATCGCTTAGTCCTCACGAATTACTTTCTTTGAACAAATGGCTAGAAGAAAACCATACAAATACTTCTTCTGCTTAGACTATAGGTTCACTAGATCCTAGGTATTATCAATAGTACTAAATCTTTTAAAAATTACTTTTAAAAATAAAATAATAAAGGGAAAAAAAGATATACTTGTTTAGCAAAAATTAAGAGGTAAAATTTATAAATAAGGAAACATTATTTTGGAAGATAAACAAGCATTATTACGTCAAATTACTCCACAAGCTGTATTAAAAGCATTAACACCTGAAGCAAAAAAAAGCATTGTAAAGCACGCTATTACTAAGGAGTTTATAGGTATTTGGGAATTACCAATAAACATAGGAAGAGAGTCTCGTAGAGAAAATCATTTTAGAACCAATATTACAGAACAAGAGAATGTAAGTATGACAAAGCCTGGCAGTGATATTTATTTGATTGATACTGGAGAGTATTTACAAATATCTAGACAACACTTACAGATTAAAAAAACGGATTCTGGCTATATTTTATTTGATACAGGCAGTGCATGTGGAACATTTGTTAATGAAGCTAAAATAGGTGGTGATTCAAAAAATGGGAGTACTAAACTTTCAGATGGTGACATCATAAAAATAGGTACAGAGATTTCCTCTTATTTGTATCAGTTCATTACATTAAAAATAAAGGAATAGACATGATAACAATAAACTTAAAAGAACATACACTTTATGATGCAAGTACAGAACCTACATGTGGCATAGGTTATGAAGGTGCAGGTACTGCATTTATAAAAGCAGATATGACTGAGCCTCTTCAGTACTGTGAAGCATTAGATAGAGAAGAAGTACAAGACTTTTTCAATAAAGCAGATGAGTACTTCTTTGGTAAAGTAACCTTAAACTGGGAATTTATACAAAGCCCAACTATGGGTAAAGGTAAACAGTCTATGTGGTTTGCAAAGTACTTTAAAAGTGGCTACTACGAAGAGCCATTCGAATAAGAAGATAAGAGATGAAAAAAGTAGGCATAGGTCTAGACTTCAGCAATATATGTAAAGATTACAACACCGTATACTTAGACCGTGACAACGATGATCCATCGACTATAGGGTGTATGAAAAAAGCACTACAGTGGTTTGATGTATTTTTCTCTGAGCTTCTAGAAAATTTTGGTTATAGCGTATACAGACTAAACCAAGACAGTGCGGTAGAACTAAGTGAACTCGTGAAAAAAAGGTTCTTTTTCTACTCTTTAGAAAAAGAGATACTTGCCCAAACCTTCATTATGCAAAAAGAAGGCATAGCCTATGATGGATTGAACGACTGGGGTAAAAATGCCACAGATTCATTGATGGTTCAAAATGATGAAGAAGGAGAAGGCATCTACTTTTATGTAGAAGAAAACTCCGAGATTCACACATGGATAGTTAGTAAACTAAGTGATTGTGCGTTAGATGATGTTCCTTTTGTTGAAGTATAATTTACTATTTATATAGCTATATTTACTGTATAATCTACTAAATAACGTATAATTTTATACTTGTATAAGCTTAACACCAAGAAAAGTAGGTACAATTGTTATGAAGAAAGATGAGGTTCGAGTTCATCCTTCGTGTGTGACGTGTTTTACTGAACTACCGAAAGACTCTCTCCGATTTTAGATTCCGCTTTTTATAGGGAAACCCTAGAAGTGTAAATTTTTAGGATACATAAGTATCCACACAAGGCATAACAATGGCAGAATTAGTAAATGGTACAGTAAAATGGTTCAATGATGAAAAAGGTTACGGATTTATACAACAGAATGATGGTGGAGATGATGTTTTTGTACATTTTCGTCAAGTAAATAATGACAGTGGTGGTCGTGTGACACTTGCTGAAGGTCAAGCAGTAACTTTTGAAGTTGGTGAAGGTCAAAAAGGCCCACAAGCTGAAAACGTAACTCCACTTTAGTAGTGGTTTTGCAGGCTTTATGCCTGCAACTTTAAATTTTCAATCCCCTCTTTTTAATAACTCACTTTTAAATCTTTATCATAAGATATTTCAAATAATACATCAATCTTTCTATTCTCAAATGCTGCTAAATTAATATGCATTTCTATTTGACCTTCTTTTAACATTTTATAGTTCACTTTTTTCTGGGATTTCACAGAAAGTAGCTTAGACTTTATTTCTTCAGTTGTAGATGTTGGGATACGTTCGACTAAGGTAATTATTTTACTTTTATCTGATTTGTTAGTAATTTCTAAACTAAAGCCATCTTTCTTACGCACAGTCCCTCCAAAGATACCTGTTTCTCTTTCTTTCTTAACCATAGCCTTTCGTTGTATTTGTATATCTCGTTCTACCTTTGTATAGAGTTTATATGTTTTATTTTTATACTCACCCACTGCATCTTCATTGAGTACAATGTCAGAAGATTTTATTTTCCATCTATGACTGTCTATCTGGTATTTAGGTGTAAAACTACATACTTCAAATGCACTTGTCTTGGCATAAGGATATGCACGTATCTCACAGTCAAGTGTTGATTTCCAAGAATGTATTTTAACATTCATAGGTACACCAGTAGAAGGTAAAGTTAGATTGGTTATTTTATACTCTCTAGCATCTTCATAGCTTACTTTAGAAATAGGAGCTATATCTCCTGCCATTGCTTCTGCTTCAGCCCTTGGCATATGCATAGTTGTTGCTTTCTTCATCATGGTTTTACGCATCATACTTTTAGATCTTGGTACATAGGTACTCACTATCCAAGGATTAAAATAGACTGGGTTTACATATTGGTTTGCACTTCTATAATAAAATGAAGCATTTTGGGCAACGATATCTATGCCAGAACTATTAGTTAAAGATAGGTACTGTGTGACTTCTATCTCTTTATTATCTACTATATTTGCTTCATACTGTGTTGTGAAATATACCCCAGAGGAAATACCTACTTCTATTTCATTCTCACACTGTATGTTGGTTTTCAGTGCATAATTACTTGGTGCTTGTTTCCTAAAGTCATTCATTTTGAGTGTTATTTCATTTTTCAACTCCTTGCTTACTTTATGGAGTCTAGATTGTTCTTCGGCTGTAAGTCTTGCAGATTTTATCCATGTATTTGCGTCTAATACTGTGGGTTTAGGTAAAGCCATCAATTGATTTAATGCTTTTATATTTGCCATAGCCAATACTTTTTTTTCATCCAAACTTTTTAAATCATTTGCTAATTTACAGAGTCTTTCCTCTGCTGGACATAACAACATCTGGGTGAGTGCCATAGTATTGCCTTTACATTTGGCTGTCACATTTTGACTAAAACCTATAAAGTTATTTTCTGATATATAGGTATAAAAGGTTCTATCTTGATAGACAGAAAGAGAAGAACTCAAGCTAAGTTCTGAGCCAAGAAGTAAAAAGAGTAGTGGTTTTGAAAGTGACATAATAATCCTTTAGATATGATATCTTAGATTATTATAACGTTTTTAATTGGCTTTTTTATGTGACTTCTTTAAATCTTTTCTATATTTTTTTTGTAAATATTTATAAATAGCTTCTACTTCATCATCAGTCAAATAATACCGAGGCATAATTTTATGATATGTATTGACGGCATGTATCATATCTGCAAGGTTATATTTACGTATGTCTGAGCCTCTAAGCTCTTGTTTCCCATGGATATCTTCATAATGTACGATACTTTTACCTTCACCTGCGTCTCCATGACATTCTTTACAACTCACGCCTCTAGGATTTGCATAGAGCATTTCACCATATTCATAATCGGAGATAAAACTCTCCGTGACATTCTCTCCTGACCACACGATAAACGGTAGTAAAAACCATAATAATACCCGCACTATTGACTCTCCGTTATTTATTTTTGATATAATACCTTAAAAATTATTAGGGTACCTCTTATGCAACTCATTGATGGAAAATCTCTAGCTTTAAAAGTGCAAAATTCTGTCTCTACTAAAGTAGAGAACTTAAAACAAGAAAAAAACATTGTACCAGGTCTTGCCGTTATACTCATAGGAGATGATCCAGCAAGCCATGCTTATGTTAAGATGAAAGCAAAAGCATGTGAAAAGGTAGGGTTTTACTCTATCACCCACAACATGCCTGACTCTATTAGTCAAGATGAAATCATAGCTACTATCGAGATGATGAACAAAAATCCTCGTATTGATGGCATACTTGTACAACTTCCACTTCCTAAACATGTAGATACCGATAAAATTTTAGAAGTAATTGATCCTAAGAAAGATGTCGATGGTTTTCATGCCTATAATGTTGGTAGATTGGTTACCAATTTAGATAGTTTTGTAGCGTGTACACCTTTGGGTGTTATGAAAATGTTTGAAGCGTATGATATAGATTTAAAAAGTAAAGATATTTGTGTAGTAGGTGCATCTAATATCGTAGGTAAACCTATGGCAGCCCTACTTTTAAATGCAAATGCGACAGTAACCGTAACACACATACATACTAAAGACCTTAAATCACATACGAGTAAAGCTGATATTATAGTCGTGGGTGTTGGTGTACCAGGACTCATTAAAGAAGACATGGTTAAAGAAGGGGCTATTGTGATAGACATTGGCATTAACCGTTTGGATGATGGTACTTTAGTGGGTGATGTAGATTTTGCTAGTGTAAGTAAAAAATGTTCTTACATCACGCCCGTACCTGGTGGAGTAGGTCCTATGACCATAGCCATGCTTTTAAGTAATACAGTCAAAGCTGCAAAAGGAAGAATATAGTGAAAAAGTTTTTAAATGCCTTCTATAGGTTTTCTAGTTCTTGGACAGGTACTATTATTATCGTCCTTATGCTTATCTTTTTTGTGGCACAATCTTTTGTCATCCCTTCTGGTTCTATGAAACGTACACAACTCATAGGTGATTTCTTATTTGCTAAGAAGTTCTCTTATGGTATACCTATACCCCATTTACCATGGTTAGAGATACCACTTCTACCTGACTTCAATAACAATGGTCATCTCATAGAAGGCCCTCGTCCTAAAAGAGAAGATATTGTTATCTTTCGTAATCCACAAACACCTAAAATACATTATGTAAAACGTTGTGTAGCAGTAGGTGGAGATGAACTTATATATGATGACAAAAAACTCTATATACATTTTCATGATAAAACAGATGAAGCAAGCATAAAAGCATCTTACCCTGATGCTAAGATAGTGACACTCAGAGATAAACTATGGGTAGTAAATCCTTACATGAGTAAATACCCAGGTATTCAATATAAACCAGAGTATGATGGAAACTCTTTTAAACTCATGGTACAAAGCTACAATGTCAATAGAAGTATAGATATGAAGCCTATAGACGTGGATGAGTTAGGTAAAAAACTTTTTTATAAAAAAATAGCCCCAGACCATTACTACATGATAGGTGATAACCGTGACAACTCTAATGATAGCCGATTTTGGGGTTCCGTACCCTACTCAAATATTGTAGGAAAACCTTGGCTCATTTATATGAGTCTTGAATTCCGCTCTTATGATTGGGTGATGAATGGCATAGGTGGAAGTAGAGATCACGATAAACTTACACGTATCTGTCCAAATATAGACATAAGCTCGCAAAAATGTGAAACACTTTGGAACAAGCAACGCTACACTGTACGTTGGGGACGTGTAGGACGACGTATTGATACTATCCAACTTGAAGAGCCCATTGAATAGTAGTAGATAGTGAAAATCGTATATAAGGAAAACAATGTCAAAGAAATTTTATATCGCAACTGACCATGCGGGGTATGCACTTAAAGCCTATGTAAAAGACGTAGTTACTGACTTAGGTCATGAGATTATAGACTTAGGCCCTGACTCTGCTGATAGAGTAGACTACCCAGACTTTGCTAAAAAATGTGCCCAATCTGTACTAGCAGAGGAAGGAAGCCTTGGCATACTCATCTGTGGTACAGGCATAGGCATAAGCATGGCTGCAAACAAAATACCTGGTATCAGAGCAGCACTTTGTCATGACCACTATACAGCAAAGCTCACACGCCAACACAACGATGCAAACATCTTATGTTTTGGAGAGCGTGTAGTTGGACGTGGTATTATAGAAGATATGATAGAAGTCTTTGCTTCTACAGAGTTCGAAGGTGGTAGACATGCAGGACGTGTGGCAAAGATAGAAGGCTGTGCTTTTGGTGCTGATTTAGGCTAAATCCGTAGATTGGGATGTTCTCTCCCCAACACAAGCTTTATTTACAAAATAGCTTTTAATGTATTTAAAATTATTGTCGGGGAGAGGACACCCCGACCTACAAGGCTCAATATGAAGAAACTCTCAATACAAGACAAACAAATCATCTTAGACAGCATCAGAGACATACCAGACTTCCCAAAACCAGGCATTATCTTCAAAGATATCACTACCCTTCTCTCCAATCCTAAAGCCCTAGATACACTCATGACACATTTAGAAAATAGATATAAGTCCTACAACCTAGACTATATCGCAGGTATAGATGCAAGAGGCTTCATCTTTGGAAGCATCCTTGCAGATAGACTTGGTATTGGTTTTGTGCCTGTGCGTAAAAAAGGGAAGCTTCCTTACACCACAGTAGCAGAAAAATACAGCCTAGAGTACGGCTTTGATGAAGTAGAGATACACATAGATGCTTTTGCTTCAGAGAATAGCGATGGTAAAGGTGCACGTGTTTTACTCATAGATGACCTCATAGCCACAGGCGGTACAGCCAAAGCAGCTGCAAACCTCATAGGTAAAGTAGGTGCTGAATGTGTAGAAGTATGTTTTATTATGGAACTAGATTTTTTAAAGGGACGTGATGGTATAAATGTTCCTGTATATTCTGTACTACATATAGATTAACTTACCCCTCCCTAACCTCTACTTTGCTATAATCCTCTCATATAATTTCCTCTGCCATTGGCAAAGCTTTAATGAGAGGAATTTGTAAAGAGCTTTGCTTTTTACACAGGAGAAGATATAGATTATGGATTTACATAAAGAAATATACATACCAACACCAAGCCCACATGACCCAGATAACAATGGACACTTTGGTGCTGGATTAGAGAACCAAGTAGGCTTTGGTGGGCGTTTTGTACCTGAAACACTTATGCCGGCACTTGAACAACTACGCTTAGACTACGAAGCTGTACGTTTAGACAAAGAGTTCTGGAGAGAAGTAGACTACTACTATAAAAACTATGTAGGTCGCCCTTCTGCACTTTACTTTGCAGAAAATATCTCTAAAGAGTTAGATGCTAAAATATACCTCAAACGTGAAGACCTTAATCATACAGGTGCACACAAGATAAACCACTGTGTAGCTCAAGCAGTCCTTGCTAAACGTTTAGGTAAAAAGAAAATTATTGCAGAGACTGGTGCGGGACAGCATGGTGTAGCAACTGCAACTGTAGCTGCGTTGTTTGGACTAGAATGTGAAGTCTTTATGGGTGCTAAAGATGTGGCTCGTCAAGAACTCAATGTCTTTCGGATGAAATTACTAGGTGCTAAAGTACACGCTGTAGAGTCGGGAAGTAAAACACTTAAAGATGCTATGAATGATGCCATACGCCATTGGGTTACTCATGCACGTGATACCTACTATCTTATTGGTACCGTTGCTGGTCCGCACCCTTACCCTATGATGGTACGTGATATACAAAGTATCATCGGATGGGAAGCGAAGGAACAACTAAGTGTAGTAGAGGGTTGTCTGCCTGACAAAGTCATCGCGTGTATAGGTGGTGGTTCTAATGCCCTTGGTATTTTTAATCACTTCTTGGGTGATGCTAGCGTAGAGTGTATAGGCATAGAAGCTGGTGGTTTAGGGCTAGACTCCAAGCATGGCTGTTCACTAGAAAAAGGGAGCCCTGGAGTTCTTCATGGACAACTTAGCTACCTACTCCAAGATGAAGATGGGCAGATACAAGAAGCCCATTCTATCTCTGCTGGACTAGACTACCCAGGCATAGGCCCTGAACATGCATTTTTTAAAGACAATAATATTGTTACTTATGACCACATCACCGATGCTGAAGCGATGGACGCTTTTGTATGGCTCTCTCAATCTGAAGGTATCATCCCTGCTTTTGAAAGTTCTCATGCTGTGGCATACCTAAAAAAGATGAAACCTGAAGAGATACAAGGAAAGACTATTTTAGTCAACCTTTCTGGACGTGGTGATAAAGATATGATACAAGCACAAGATATATTGAGTGAACAAGTTAAATAGACATAAAGGATTATAAATGAATTTTGAATTAAGCATAGTGAAGACAAATGATATAGAAGCAGACTTAGAACTAATATTTGTAATAGGTAATAACTTTAAACATCGTTTTGTAGCAGACAAAAAACTTCTTAAAAAGGCAGGTTTTTCTGGTGAACAAGATACTACATGTTTGCTCGTTGGAAAAAATAGACTTTATGTAGGAGCAATGTCATTACAGAGTACAGCTTTAAGAACAGCTGCAGCTAGTGCTCTAAAAACACTCATAGGTAAAAAATATAAGAGTATTAAAGTTGCAACATATACTAACGAGGGCTGTACCTATTCGATTCGTGCTATGGTTGAAGGATTTATACTAGGTGCCTATAGATTTGAAACCTATAAAAGTAAGAAAAATGAGAATAAAATAAAATATATTTCTATCTCATTAGATGAGTATGATAACCGTGATATTGATATTGAAAAAGCTTCACTTCAAGTACATAAAGCACAAATCATCGCAGATGCGACTAACTTTACCCGTGACATTGTAAATACTACACCTGAAGACTGCTATCCTAAAGTAATGGCAAGTATTGCTAAAGGTATGGCTGCAGATGTAGGGCTTACCTGTAAAGTGTTAAAGCCAAAAGAACTAAGAAAAGAGAAGATGGAGACGCTTCTAGCAGTAGGACGTGCAAGCCGTCATAGATCTCGTGTTATCCATCTTACACATAAACCTAAAAATGCTAAATTAACTGTAACCCTAGTGGGTAAAGGACTTACTTATGATTCAGGTGGACTTAGTCTAAAACCTGGTTTAAGTATGGTTACAATGAAATCTGACAAAAGTGGAGGTTCCGCTGTCATTGGTATTATGAAAGCTGTGGCTGAACTAGATTTACCCATAGAAGTACATGGTTTTGTTGGGGCTGTTGAAAACATGATAGGTGGAGATGCATACAAACCTGATGATGTACTTGTAGCTAAAAATGGTAAAACCATAGAAATACGTAACACGGATGCAGAAGGACGACTGGTTCTAGCCGATGTACTTTGTTATGCACAACAAGAAGTGAAATCAAACTACCTCTTTGACTTTGCCACACTTACAGGTGCTTCAGTAGTAGCAGTAGGTAATTATACCTCTTCTATTATGGGACATAATAAAAAGGTACAAAAACTTGTGGTTGATGCTGCACATAATGCTGGTGAATTCGCTACAGCTCTTGACTTCAATCCCTACCTAAGAAAGACCATTAATTCACAGATTGCAGATATTTGTAATATCTCAAATGTACGTTATGGTGGTGCTATCACTGCAGGACTGTTCCTTTCAGAATTTGTAAATAAAAAGCATAAAGAAAAATGGGCACATATTGACATTGCGGGACCTGCATTTATAGAACATGCATGGGGAGAAAACCCTTATGGATCTTCAGGTGCAGGTGTACGGCTTATGGTGAAACTTTTAGAAGATCTTAGCAAAAAATAATATTATCATTTATCTTTAGGCTGCGGATACTTTATAGTCTCTTGTGTTGCTAAGGTAATACTAAAATACTCTTGAGTAAGCCATGCAAAAAAGGCGATAAGTAGAAATATTCCCAAGGTTTTTTTAATATTTGTCATCATATAGTTATTGTATCTTACTTTTGTAAACCGTAGTCTAGCATTTTTGAGCAAGACTATGGGGCTACCTTAAAAAATCCACTATATCTCTAGCCAACTCCTTTGGCTTCTCTGAATGAAGCATATGCCCACATTTTGGGTATATTTTTAAAGTACTGTTGTCTATAAGTTCATCCATTTTATAGGCATTGGCTACATTTATGCCTTGGTCTTCTTCTCCCCAAACTATGAGCGTTTCTGGTTTGATTTGGCTTATCTCTTGGGTGAAGTCATCTATAGGAAACATTTTTTCATCAACCATAAAAGAGAATTTCTTTTTCTCTAAGTCGGCTAGGGGCTTTTTCTTTTCTACAAAATGTTCTAATATAAAACTAGGCATATAGGGTGCTTTGTAATAAGCATCTTTTGCAAAACTTCGTAACTGTTCTTTACTCTCTATATTTAGCCAAGGCAGTTTATCTATCTCTCCTATTTTTATGCCATCTTCTATGAATTTAGAGGTTTTAATAGTAAGACCCATTGCATCAATCAATATAAGCTTCTCTATAGGCAGTCTATTGGCTAAAAGTATGGCTAGTCCACCACCTAATGATTGTCCTGCTAGAGAGAAACTTTTTATACCTTTCTCTTGGGTAAGTTGCGTGATAGCTTTATGTAAGAAGTCAGCTTGAGAGGCTGTAGAGTAGTCAAATTCCATAGGTAAAGAACTGTCTCCACATCCTAGTAAGTCTATCATAATGAGATGATACCTCTCTTTTAATGCACTCGCTAACATAAGCCATGTATCTTTCTCATCATTGTTTCCATGTTGGAGTATGAGGGTTTTTTTATTGCTTCTATTTTTACTCTCTAGGTAGGCAATGGTATAGCCATCTACTATCATAGTATGGGCTTCAACTTTGGCTTGTCTTCTCATAAAGTGTATAATCTTTTCATAGAGCCATTTATTGATTTTTTGTTTTAGCATGAGGTATCCTTGTGCAGTCTAAATGTTACTTTATGAGGTGTTTGAAAATAGTAGAAATATAAGAGATAAATCACCGCACCTATATAGTAAAACCCCACACTCATAGCAAAGAGACTCATGCTAAAGATTCTTTTTTCTCCTACGATGCAGGTAGGGGTGGTTTTTACTAGCTTATATTCATTTTTGAGTAGCATCTCTTTATAGTGTTGTATTTTATCTGTCTCCAAGAGGCTAGTATCCTCTTGTATCTCTGTTTCAAAGTCTGTAAATACTTTGTTATACGCAGGACGAGAGGGACGCTCTTTAAAGAAGTAGAAGTATAGTCCTATAGGAAAAAGTAAAAACATAATGACTTGAGACATGGGTATCCTTTATTTTAATTTTTTTATCACTTCTTTTATTGACTCACTTACCACTTTATGGTTTTCAAACATCACAACATGACCTGTATCAACCCATTGTACTTTGCACTGAGGATATAAATTTGGATATTCTTTCGATTTTTCATGTATCATATCTGTCATTGGTATATATTCTTTATATTGTGCAGTAAATCTCTTTTGTGTTGCAACCAATATAGACATCTCAATATTAGTCGTAGGTAATGACAATATTTTTTGATCTATTTGATTTATCTCTTTAAAAATATTAGTATAAAGCTTTAATAATATTTTAGGAAAAACAGATACATCTTCTAGAGCTCCAGGAAATGGAGTATCTATCACCACAACGCCTACGACTTCACGAGGATATTTTTTTGCAAAATATTGTACATAGGTTCCACCTAGTGAATGCCCTACTAGTATATAAGGAGGTGTTAATCCTCGTTTTAACAAAAGTTTTCTAAGTAGTTCTACTCTATCTGTAGAGACTTTCTTTTTTTCAGCATCTTTTTTATCATTTCTATTGTAGGCAAATACAGTATTTGTTTTTCCGATTTCAAGAAACACTTCATCCCAAAACTTTATTCCTGCATTCATGCCATGTTCAAAGACAACAGTAGGTGCTTCATTGTCTATCTGTGCATATTGTATGATTTGATTATCTATCTTTTCTTTTTTGATATACTTTTTAAAATGTGCAGA
>Ga0256834_1001221_pt1 | contig 17896 bp, 12 predicted proteins | sample 4281140metaG_FD_190536 | JGI IMG/M metagenome (GOLD analysis project Ga0256834, IMG submission 190536) | Hydrothermal vent microbial communities from East Pacific Rise, Pacific Ocean - 4281-140 | ecosystem: Environmental > Aquatic > Marine > Hydrothermal vents | place: Pacific Ocean: East...
GTAAGGCATCTAATACAGATCAAGACTTAATTCGTGCAATCGCTGAGTTGGTGAATAAAGAAAATTTAGCAGAAATTGAAATTGAAAGAGAAGAGTTTCGTATTCGTGTAACTCGCTCATTTGCTTCGAATGAAGTTGTGCAAGTTGCCGCTCCTGCGCCTGCCCCTATTGCCGCTCCTGCTGCTCCTGCCCCCTCTGCAGTTCTTGCCCAAGCTCCTGCTCCCTCTGCAACAGAAGATCTTGCATCAAACCCTAATGCGCTTCTTTCACCAATGGTTGGCACGGCATATTTAGCGCCAGAGCCGGGGGCAACTGACTTCATAAAAGTTGGTATGAGTGTAAATGAAGGGCAAACAATGCTTATTGTTGAAGCAATGAAAACTATGAATCAAATTCCAGCTCATAAAAGCGGTACAGTTACTCAAATCTTAGTTGAAGATTCTCAGCCAATTGAATTTGGCGAGCCACTTGTTGTTATTGAATAGAAAAGAACAAAAGCGATGTTTTCAAAAGTCCTTATTGCCAACCGTGGTGAAATTGCCCTCAGAATTTTACGAGCCTGTAAAGAAATGGGCATTAAAACTGTAGCGGTTCATTCAACTGCCGATGCTGATGCAATGCACGTAAAATTAGCCGACGAAAGCGTTTGCATTGGTCCTAATCAAGCCTCTGATAGCTATCTAAATATTCCTTCGATTCTTGCGGCTTGCGAAATTACGGGGGCTGATGCTGTGCATCCGGGTTATGGATTTTTGTCTGAAAATTCTCGTTTTGCGCAAATATTAGAAGAGCATAAAATTACTTTTATTGGTCCATCTTCTGCTCATATTGAAATTATGGGTGATAAAATTGAAGCTAAAAAAACTGCGCTTAAACTTGGTATTCCTTGTGTTCCAGGATCTGAGGGCGAGGTAACTTCTGCCAAACAAGCAAAAGAAATTGGTGCAGAATTTGGTTATCCTGTTCTGGTGAAAGCAGCTTCTGGCGGCGGTGGCCGAGGCATGAAAGTTGCTAACAGTGAAGACGAAATGGAAATCGCCTATTCAACTGCAAGGTCTGAAGCAAAAGCAGCTTTTGGCGACGATGCAGTATATATTGAAAAATTCTTAGGCAAGCCTCGTCATATTGAAGTGCAAATTATTGGCGATGGCAAAGGAAATGCTATTCATTTAGGAACACGAGATTGCTCTTTGCAACGACGACACCAAAAAGTCTGGGAAGAGGCATTGGCTTTTACACTCAGTGAAGAAAAGAGCAATGAAATTGGTGAAATTTGTGCCAAAGCAGTGCGTAATTTGAAATATTCTGGTGCTGGCACTTTTGAATTTTTATTTGAAGATGGGGAATTTTATTTCATCGAGATGAATACTCGCCTACAAGTTGAACACCCAATATCTGAGCGAATCACTAACTTTGATATTGTGTATGAACAATTACGGGTTGCAGCAGGTGAAACTCTTAGCATCAAGCAAGAAGAAGTTTCATTTTGGGGACATGCGATTGAAGTAAGAATTAATGCAGAAGATCCGCAAACTTTTGCTCCATCTCCGGGTACAATTACATATTATCACCCAGCAGGAGGTGTTGGTGTTCGTGTTGATGCGGCAATTTATCAGGGATATAAAATTCCACCATATTATGACAGTTTAATTGGTAAATTAATTGTGCATGGTCGCAATCGTGATGAGTGCTTGATGCGACTTCGTCGTGCGTTAGATGAATTTGTAATTGAGGGAGTTAAAACCACCCTGCCCTTGTTTAGAAGATTGATTGAAGAGCCTGATATTCTTTCTGGTAATTATGATATTCATTGGCTTGAAAATTACCTAAAAGATTAAAATTCATAAAGCTGTTTAGTGAGATATGAGTGACATTTATGAGTTAAATGCAAATGTTATTGTGCAAGCTTATCGGGCTGGCATTTTTCCTATGGCAGAAAATTCTGATGATTTTGATGTTTTTTGGGTATCGCCTGAAAAGCGTGGAATTATTCCGCTTGATGGGTTTCATATTTCTAAGTCACTAAAAAAAGCGATTAAAAATAGCAATTTTGAAATTAAAATTGATAATAATTTTGCAGCGATTATTCACTCATGCGCAAATTTTGGCACTGCACGTGAGACTACATGGATAAACCCAACTATTATTTCGCTCTATAGTGAGCTTTTTGAGCAAAAAATATGCCATACAGTTGAAGTTTATCAAAATAATAAACTTGTTGGGGGGTTATATGGCTTATCAATTGGTGGCGCATTTTTTGGTGAATCAATGTTTCATATAGTTACAAATGCCTCAAAAGTTGCTTTAGCTTGTTTGGTGCGGCGGTTGCAAATTGGGGGTTATACTTTGCTTGATACGCAATTTATTACAGATCACTTAATTTCAATGGGTGGTATTGAAATTTCCAAAGAGAATTATTTGAAAAAACTAGATAGCGCTCTTAAAACAGATGCTGATTTTTATCGCTCTGAAGGTGGTGGGATATTGCTAGACTGTTTGCAATCTTCAAGCCAAACATCATAAATTGCATGATCGATTGCATTAAGCGAAGGGCTATCAGCAAACATCCAACCAGAAAAAATACGTGTAGCTTTGCCATCTAGGCTGATTTGATCAACTTCAAGAAACACTGTTGTGCGTTGTTTTTGAGTTGCAGCTCTTGTGTGACATGCTTTTGGTGTAAGCCTTAATGCCCCAAATTGCACAGTTTCATCAATATAAACATCAAACTTTATTAAACGACCTGTAATTTTATCTAAACCCGCAAAAGCTGCAATTGGGTTGCTAATTATTTCAGCTTTTGCCACCAAGGGTGTTAGCAGTATAGCAATAAAAATTAAAATATTACGCAGAAGTATCATCATAGAATTAAAGTCTCAAAACTAAAAAAATAATATTTATCTTGGTGACCAAGCATCATAATCAGCGCTAACTTTATCTCGTTTGCCTGTTTTTAACAAACTGCCCTTAGGACGATAAGCTTCGCTTGTGCCAGTTAAATTAACCTGATGCGGTTTTTCCCAAGAATGTGCTTGATAATTATCTTCACTAGGTAAAATATCGCTTCGATAATGCATCCAGCCATGCCAGCCAGCGGGAATTGCAGATGCTTCAACAGATCCATTATAAACTACCCAGCGTTTATTGGTTTTTTTATGCTGATAATATTTATTGCCCAATTCATCAGTGCCAACTTGCTTGCCTTTAAACATGGTGCGAACACGAATGCCCATGGTTTGCTTATGCCACCAGATGAAGATTTCTGCAAAAAATTGTTTCATGTCGCCAATGCCTTTGCCGCTTATGCCTTAAGTAATTTGATAAAGCATGCTTAGCATGATGATTTGGCTACGACTAGTGCCAATTATGATATTTTCAACTCTTGTTTTGTGGTAAGAATATTAAATACTTGTACCTAGAATCTTATCAATATCATTTTGAATAGATAGCATTTCAGCAAATTGACTTGCTTGATATTCACGAGCAGAATCCATTTGTTTTTTGCGCTTCTCCTCTATAGCCAGTCGTTCGTCAACTCCTGTAATGATATAACTATTTCCGTCTAATATTAACTCTCGCTCGCCACTCAATGCCCATTTCATTCTTTCAAAAAGTGCATTTGGTGCCATTGGTTTAGCAATTATTGCGTGCGCACCAAGTTTCATTGCGCATTCAACCCAATTTTTTTTAGCCTCTGAAAGCATAACAATGATTGGAATCAAACAAACGGGATACATTTTTTTATTTCTAAATAATTTTAAGAAACCCTCACCATTAAATGGAGCGACCTCCCAATCAAGCAAAACCATATCAGGAGGGTCTGATACCATCGAGTTTGCTGCTTTTTCACTATCAAAGAATGTTCTTACCTCACGAATGTCATAAGCAAGCAACATTGTTCTAATTAATCGCTGCATCTCACGATTCGGCTCAATTACTAAAACTGAATCAGGCTTTTCTTTAACTTTTTTCTTTTTACTATCATCTTGCATTTTACACATCACATTTACGCAACTAAAAAATAAAATTTTATGCAAAAATAATGCACTTGACTTAATGATAAAGATAGATAGCAAGCGCACCATTGGGATTCGCACGTTAGAATTGATAATTATATGAAGAAAAAACAAAAGCCTCCAATAGCAAAACATTGTGATATTTGCTTAAGTTAGCAGATTTTCTGATAGTGTTTTTGTAGAAATGACAAATGCTGAGTTTTGAAATGTCAACAAATATTGTTTTTTTTGCATATGAAAAGTTTTCCCCATTGTTCACAGCTTATTAATCTTTTTGCACCAGATTTAGTGTTGCTGGCAAATAAAAACACAAGGGCTAGTAGTTTTTAACAAAAAATAGGAGTTGACCCAAATCCCAAATCGATACTATTTATATACCTGCTACAAAGCTTTTCTACCTTTTGTTTTATGAGTTGAGGAAATTATTCTGATAAATAATCAGATTACTTGTTTTTCTTGTCTTTTATCAAATTTACGAAATGATTTAAGGCAAAAAATAAAAAGCTAGTGTAATTTCTAATTGGGAAATTACTTATATATTTTTGGGAATGAAATTTTACTCTGCTTGCAATGGCATGTTTGCTTGCTGACTTAGGTATGGGTTTAACAGTTTTTTTATAAGAAATAATCCTCTCTAAAAGAGAGAAAAATGAAATAATGAATATCTAAATATTCAGCACGGGGAATAAACTAAAATGCAAATAGAACGTCACTTTACCAAAGCAAAACAATCAGCTTATTCAGGTATAAAATTTCGTAAAACCAAGAGCGAAATTCGTAACCCTGACGGTTCGGTGATTTTTTTATTAGAAGATATCTCAGTGCCAGCAAACTGGTCGCAAGTTGCCGCCGATATTATTGCGCAAAAATATTTCCGTAAAGCTGGTGTGGCAAAAATTCTCAAAAAAGTTGAAGAAAATGACGTGCCATCTTGGTTATGGCGCTCAGTGCCAGATGAAGATGCTTTGGCACAACTACCTAAAGAAGAGCGTTATGGCTCTGAAACTGATTCTCGCCAAGTATTTGAGCGCCTAGCAGGTACATGGACATATTGGGGATATAAGGGCGGCTATTTTGGCAAGTTAAGCGATAGTAATTCGGAAAAAAATGCAAGAGCGTTTTATGATGAAATATGCTATATGTTTGCAACTCAAAGAGTAGCACCAAACTCTCCGCAATGGTTTAACACTGGCTTGCATTGGGCTTATGGCATTGATGGGCCGGGGCAAGGGCATTTTTATGTTGACCCATTTACCCATGAATTAGTCAAATCAAAATCATCATACGAACACCCACAACCGCACGCTTGCTTCATTCAATCTGTTGATGATGATTTGGTGAATGAAAACGGCATTATGGATCTTTGGGTTCGTGAGGCTCGCCTGTTCAAATATGGCTCTGGCACTGGCTCAAATTTCTCAAATCTTCGTGGTTCTGGCGAAAGCCTCTCAGGTGGCGGTAATTCATCTGGTCTTATGAGCTTTTTGAAAATTGGTGATAGAGCAGCGGGCGCAATTAAAAGTGGTGGCACAACTCGCCGTGCGGCAAAAATGGTTGTGGTTGATATCGATCACCCAGATATTGAGCAATATATCACTTGGAAAGTAAAAGAAGAGCAAAAAGTTGCGGCACTTGTTACGGGATCCAAAATTGTTTCAAAACATCTTAAAGCCATTATGAAAGCCTGTGTAAATTGCTCTGGTGAGGGAAATGATTGCTTTGACGTTACTAAAAACCCTGCGCTAAAACGTGAAGTAAGAGCGGCGAAAAAAGCACTTGTTCCTGAGAACTATGTTCAACGAGTAATGCAATTCGCCCAACAGGGATATAAAGAGTTAGATTTTCCTGTTTATGATACTGATTGGGATAGCGAAGCTTACCTAACCGTATCGGGGCAAAACTCTAACAATTCCATACGTGTAAAGGACGATTTTCTTAAAGCAGTTGAAGAAAATAATGATTGGGATTTAATTGGCCGTATTAAAGGCGATGTGATTAAAACCATCAAGGCACGTGACCTTTGGGAATCAGTTGGTTATGCCGCTTGGGCATGCGCTGATCCGGGCATTCAATATCATACTACAATTAATGATTGGCACACTTGCCCCAAAGCGGGCGAAATTGTTGCCTCAAACCCATGCTCTGAATATATGTTTTTAGACGATACAGCGTGCAATCTCGCTTCAATCAACCTTTTGCCATATAAGAATAAAGATGGCAGCTTTAACACCACACATTTTGAGCATAGTGTTCGCCTTTGGACTATCGTGCTTGAAATTTCAGTAATGATGGCACAATTCCCTTCAAAATCTATCGCTGAAGGTTCATATAAATATCGCACATTGGGTCTAGGATATGCCAATATTGGTGGTCTGCTTATGACTTCTGGCATTCCCTATGATAGTGATGAAGGGCGAGCAATTGGCGGTGCATTAAGTGCAATTCTCACTGGTGTTTCTTATGCAACTTCTGCCCAAATGGCAAAAGAGCTTGGAGCATTTGTTGATTATGAGCGCAACTCTGAAGACATGCTAAGAGTTATCCGTAATCATCGTAATGCGGCAAAAGGCAAAACAAGCGGTTATGAAAAACTAAGCATTGATCCTGTGCCATTAGATCACGCATCTTGCCCAGATAAAAATTTGATTAAACGTGCAGTTATCGCTTGGGATAATGCGTTAGAACTTGGCGAAAAACACGGCTATCGCAATGCACAAGTTTCAGTGATTGCCCCTACTGGCACTATTGGTCTGGTTATGGATTGCGACACTACAGGAATTGAGCCAGATTTTGCGCTTGTTAAATTCAAAAAGCTCGCAGGCGGCGGTTATTTCAAAATCATCAATCGTGCAGTGCCAGAGGCTTTACGCACTTTAGGATATAGCGAAAGCCAAATCGCTGAAATTGAAGCCTATGCTGTTGGTCATGGCAATCTAAATCAAGCGCCAGCAATTAACCCTGCCAGCCTAAAAACTAAGGGTTTTACCGATGAAATTATCGCCACATTAAATGGTGCGTTAGAAAATGCTTTTGATATTAAATTCGTGTTCAACAAATTCACACTTGGTGAGAAATTCTGCAAAGAAGTTCTAAAACTTAGTGATGAGCAATTAAATGACATGAGCTTTGAAATGCTGCCCGAGCTTGGTTTTTCAAGAGAAGAAATTGAAAGCGCCAATATTCATGTTTGCGGCGCAATGACACTAGAGAATGCGCCCTTTATTAAAGATGAGCATTTAGCTGTATTTGACTGCGCCACACCATGCGGAAAAACTGGCAAACGCTATCTTAGTGTTGATAGTCACATTCGCATGATGGCGGCGGCGCAACCGTTTATTTCTGGCGCTATTTCTAAAACCATAAATATGCCAAACGATGCAACAGTAGAAGAGTGCAAAGAAAGCTATATGCTAAGCTGGAAGTTGGCACTTAAAGCCAATGCGCTTTATCGTGATGGCTCAAAACTCTCACAACCATTAAACTCATCACTCCTTGCTGATGAGGACGATGAAGAAGACAATAATATTGAAGAATTAATCGCCGCTCCTGCCACTGCGCGAGCAAGTATTGTTGCAGAAAAAATTGTTGAGAAAATAATTGAGCGAGATCGTGAGCGTGAAAAACTGCCGCATAGACGCAAAGGTTATACGCAAAAAGCGGTTGTTGGTGGTCATAAAGTATATCTTCGCACTGGTGAATATGAAAGCGGACAACTTGGTGAAATCTTCATTGATATGCATAAAGAGGGCGCAGCCTTTAGAGCGATGATGAATAATTTCGCTATCGCCATTTCCATTGGCCTGCAATATGGCGTGCCACTAGAAGAATTCGTTGAAGCCTTCACTTTCACAAGGTTTGAACCCTCAGGTCCAGTGATGGGCAATGAGGCAATTAAGAGTTCAACCTCTATTCTTGACTATGTTTTCCGTGAATTAGCAATTTCATATCTTGATCGCACAGATTTGGCGCATGTTGACCCAAATACAATGGGCGCAACGGGTCTTTCTGGCGGCATAAGCGAAGACAAAATCGCCAGAAACGCAAGCAACGCCCCTGCTCCCGTTCCTGCTGATAAATTTGTTTCAAAAGGACTAACGAGAGGGCGAGTTTCAGATAAAAACCTAATGTTAGTATCAACAGAAACAGGCACACCAACAAACCCAGTAAAAGCAATGCAAGCCTCAACAATAACCGCCCTAAAAAGCGGATCTTCGCTTAAAGCTGATGAGTTAGAAGCAGGGCAAAGCGAGTTTATTGCAGGCGAAACAGATCACAATCCAGATCAACTCCGTGCCGAAGCACAAATGAAGGGCTATGTAGGGGAGGCATGCAACGAGTGCCAAAACTTCACGCTGGTGCGCAATGGCACTTGTTTGAAATGTGATACTTGTGGGAGTACTACTGGTTGTAGTTAGGGTTTGCTTTCTCTCACATCATTGCGAGCCTTTTGCAAAGGGGTGCGGCAATTCAGAATCTATCAAATAAACTGCGAGCTTCAGGGTTGCTTCGTTGCTTTGCTTCTCGCAAAGACGGTGAATTTTTTGATACGTCCCATACCTTCATAGTAGCTTGTTGAGCTGTGAATTATGAAACTACTCTGCACGAGGTAACAATGGATAACTTTCAAATAGAATCAACAGATCCACGCTCCATGCCCTTTTTTAGTTTTAACAATGAAATATTCACAGCATTTATTATATTTGGAAGAGTTATTTCGTCAATAAAATCAGCAGCTTTTGCGCCCCTACCTATTGGTATAATCTCTATCATTGCAGGAATAGCAACAGCAAAACTATAACCGGTAAATTCTGGTATTCTATTATCACTTTTTGCCTGCTGATAATTGGCATCAAAATTATCGACAAATTTTGCTGCATCAACGGTTGTAGTAAGAATTGTATTTACAGCAAATGTTGCAGAAGAAGTGGGGTTGTTTTTAATGTGTCCATAGGTGGTAGAAGCAATTTTTTTGCTAGAGTTTGCAAATTTTTCGTTAGCAATTAATCTATATTCAGGATCAACAGAATAATTCCCATATTCATTAGCAAAATTCATTAAACTCTTGATTGGGTTTTTTGGTAACATATCTTTTATTCCATCAAAAAAATGCATCTACTCCACGATCAATTTTCATAACCATTGGTTCATTTTTATTGAAAAACTCTTTGGCTTCACTCAAAGAGAAAGATGAATTATTAATACGAAGAGACATGCCCAACCCTATAATTTATAAAATTATAGGAATTTTGATTTTACAAACAATCCGTATTAAATAGTTAGCAGTCTTGCCAGCGCTGCATTAAAACGCCTAAGATAAAACGAAAAAGAGAAAAAATGGACTATATTAAACCTCCCTCCCTAGCTGCAAAATCGTTTTCTGACCCAGTAAAAGCTTGGGAATATGTAGTAGAAATATATGATAGAAATACCAGTTTTATTCGTGAGCAGCTAATAGCTTTAATTATGGGTGATATTCCAAAAAATAAAGTCAGAGCAACTTATCCGCAGGTTATAATTAAAACAACAAAACACCAAAAAATCGATTCAGTATTGCCTTATGGATTTTTACACAGTCCGGGAACTTATAAAACCACCCTCACCGATCCGATGTTTTTCAAATATTATCTGATTGAGCAATTCACATTATTGATTAAAAGCCATGATGAACAATTAGAAATTTCAGAATCAGATACGCCAATCCCGCTACATTATGCACTTGGAGCAAATCAAGATATTAATGCTGCCGAAGTTGGCAAAATTAAATTATCATTGCGTGATCTTTTTGATGTACCAGATTTGGGCAATACCGATGATGAAATTGCAAATGGAACATATATTACGCCAGCAGGAGAAGCATTTCCGCTTGCCGCTTTTACTGCACCAAGAATTGATTATTCTTTGCTCCGCCTCGCCCATTACACCGCAACCGATCCGTCACATTTTCAAAACTTTGTAATTTTTACCAATTATGCTTTTTACATTGATGAATTTTGTCGCATTGCCAAACAATATATGAGTGATGGGCATGCAGATTACGATCAATTTGTAGAACCGGGTAATGTGATTACTAATAATATGCGACTTGGTGGCGGCACTGAGGGAGAGCTGCCTCCTCGCACCCCGCAAATGCCTGCCTATCATCTTAAAACTAGTAAGGGGCAAGGCATTACTATGGTCAATATTGGTGTTGGCCCATCAAATGCTAAGACTATTACAGATCATATTGCTGTAATTCGCCCACATGCTTGGTTAATGCTTGGGCATTGCGCAGGGCTAAGAAGCTCGCAGGCTTTGGGCGATTATGTATTGGCGCATGCCTATGTCAGAGAAGATCATATTCTTGATGCAGATTTACCGCTAAGTGTGCCAATTCCCGCTTTGGCAGAGGTGCAGGTTGCGCTTGAAAGTGCGGTTGCTGAAATTACCAATCTAGAGGGCATAGAAATGAAACGGGTGATGCGCACAGGAACAGTTGCAACATTTGACAATCGTAATTGGGAGTTGCGAAATCAACGTGAAATTACTCAACGCTTAAGCCAATCTCGAGCAATTGCTTTGGACATGGAAAGTGCGACTATTGCTGCCAATGGTTTTAGGTTTCGTGTTCCCTATGGCACATTGCTTTGCGTCTCTGATAAACCATTACATGGCGAAATAAAACTTCCCGGCATGGCATCAAAATTTTATTCAACCCAAGTTAATCGGCATTTGCTGATTGGTCTAAGAGCAATGGAAATGTTGCGAGATCAGCCATCAGAGCGAATTCACTCTCGTAAATTACGCTCTTTTGCTGAAACTGCTTTCCAATAATAACTAGCCCTTTTTCTCAGCTTCATTGGCAACTACCTGACTGGCTGCAATCGCTGCTGCATTAACAACCCCACGAGAAGTAGCAGAAGGCAATAAAATATGCGCTGGATTACAAGTCCCCATAAGAATTGGGCCAACCATCAGCGCATTATTCATTTCTTTAAGCAAAGTCATAGAAAGATTAGCAGATTCAAGATTTGGGAAAATCAAAAGATTAGCTTCCCCTTTAAGCACTGGATCAGTAATAAAACGCTCACGCAATTCTTGGCTAAGCGCAATATCACCCTGCATCTCACCCTCAACAATTAAATCAGGAGCTTTTTCTTTAAGTATTTTATAAGCTTCACGCATTTTATAAGAAGTTTCACCATCACGAGAGCCAAAATTTGAATAACTTAGCAAAGCCGCCTTTGCTTCAATATTAAAACGCTTTAGATGTTCTCTTGCCTCAAGTGTAATATCAACAATTTCATCAACACTTGGCTCAATCGTTACATGAGTATCAGCCAAAAAGAATACCCCTTTACGCATAATAAGCATTGAAAGTGCAGATACATCATCAATATTTTTACGCATTCCAATGATAGATTTAATATCACGAACATGCTTGATATAACGACCCTGTAGACCACAAATCATACCATCAGCATCACCGCGTTTTACCGCTAAAGCAGCAATCACAGTAGTGTTTGTGCGAACAATGGTTTTTGCCGTATCAGGAGAAACGCCAGAGCGCCCTGCGAGTGAGAAAAACAAATCAACATATTCACGATAGCGATCATCTTTTTCAGGATTAATCAATTCAAAATCAACACCCGGTGTTAGTTTAAGACCAAATTTTGCAATACGTCTTTCAACAATATGCGGACGACCAATAAGAATTGGTGCAATAAGATCATCTTCTATTAATACTTGGGTAGCACGCAATACTCGCTCATCTTCACCATCAGAAAACACAATTCTCTTTTTCTGCCCTTGCACACTATCAATGATTGGCTTCATAACCATGCCAGAGCGAAAAACAAATCGATTTAAGGAATTTTGATAAGCATCAAAATCTTCAATCGGGCGGCGAGCTACGCCACTATCCATAGCAGCTTGTGCAACTGCGGGCGCAATTCTAAGAATAAGCCTTTGATCAAATGGGCTTGGAATAAGATAATCAGGGCCAAAAGTATGCCCACCCTCAGATGCTTCTAATGTAGGCTCAAGCGCTAAATCGGCAATTGCTTTTACTGCCGCCATTTTCATTTCTTCATTAATAGCAGTCGCACCAACATCAAGCGCTCCACGAAATAAAAACGGGAAACAAAGCACATTATTCACCTGATTAGGATAATCAGATCGACCAGTGCAAACCATCGAATTAGGCTGAACTTCTTTTGCAAGTTCTGGCATAATTTCTGGCGTAGGATTAGCTAAAGCCATAATCAGTGGATTTTCAGCCATGCCTTTTAACATTTCAGGTTTTAATACCCCAGCAGCACTAAGCCCAATGAAAATATCTGCTCCACTCATCACTTCAGCTAAACTTGTTGCATCTGAAACTTGAGCAAAAGCATCACGCCATTTATCTTTGTGACCTACACGCGTGGTGGTGACTAAACCCTCTCTATCTGCAACCCAAATATTTTTTCTTTGTGCGCCAAGACTGATTAAAAGATTGAGACAAGCAATTGCCGCCGCCCCTGCCCCAGAAGTGCAAATTTTTACATCTTCAATTTTCTTTTTTGCAATCTTAAGTCCGTTCAAGACGGCAGCTGCAACAATGATTGCCGTGCCATGTTGATCGTCATGAAAAACAGGGATATTCATTTGCTCCCGCAAGGTCTCTTCAATTTCAAAACATTCAGGTGCTTTTATATCTTCAAGATTAATGCCACCAAATGTTGGCTCTAATGGGCGCACAATATCAATAAACTTTTGCGGATCAGTTTCATCAATCTCAATGTCCATAGCATCAATGCCAGCAAATTTTTTGAATAAAACCCCCTTACCTTCCATAACAGGTTTAGAAGCGAGCGCTCCAATTGCGCCCAACCCCAAAACCGCAGTGCCATTAGATATAACAGCAACCAAATTTCCTCTTGAAGTATAGAGTTCGGCTGCTTCAGGATTTTTTTCAATCTCTTGACATGGTGCTGCCACTCCTGGAGAATATGCAAGAGCTAAATCGCGCGCATTACCTAATGGTTTTGTTGGAGAAATTTCAATCTTACCCGGCTTTGGATATTGATGAAAGTGTAAAGCTGCTTGATATAGATTATCTTGTTTATCTTGTGACATGTTTAAAAAACCCTTAAAGTTAAGAGTAACTAATGCCATCTTTTAATATAAAATGAAAGTAAGCTTTTGAGTAAAAAACAAGAAAATAATAGTTATGCCGCAACTTTTTGCTCTTGTTCCTCAATTATTGAGCATAAATTTAATTCTTTTGCCAATTTTATATAATCTAAAGGGTTAATTGCAGGAGAGAATAAAAACCCTTGCACCTCAACCACGCCAATTTGACGTAAATAATTAACTTGTTCTTGCGTCTCAACACCTTCTGCAACTATTTCGGCACCAATATCTTTTGCAATGCTAACAAGACCATCTAAAATTGGAACATTAGTTGAATCAGGTCTTATCATATCCACAAAAACACGATCAATTTTAATAATATCAACCCCAAGAGTTTGCATATAGGCAAGGTTAGAGTGACCAGTGCCTGCATCGTCCATAGCAATTTTACAGCCCAAAGCTTGCAAACCACCTATTACAGAATCTACTGCTAATTTATTTTTAAGTGGACGTCTTTCAGTAATTTCAAAAACTAGCTGTGAGTATTTTATATCAGAGTTACCAAAAATTGTTTTTATATCTTCAACGATTACAGTGTCACGAAAGTGACCTTCAAAAAGATTTATCTCAATCTTTAGCTCAGGCTGATCAATACATAACTTGCTAAGATCTTTAACCACTTGTTTCATCAAAGAAATTGTCATTGGAAAAGCAATGCCTGATGATTCTGCATAATCAATAAACATGCCGGGTGCGACAACTTCTCCATTAGGCTTGATCCAGCGCATCAAAACTTCACAACCAATTAGCTTCCCAGTATTAATATTCAAAATTGGTTGATAATACGGAATAAACTCACCTAATTCTAACGCTTTTTCTAAATCGATAGCAGGCATTTTTGCGTTACGAAATGATTTCAAAATAAATAGGAAAATAATTATTCCTAACAATGCAACAACAATAGTAATTGCAATATTCATTTGTTTATACACAAGTTTTATATCGTCAAAAGGAACTGCCAATTCAACTGAAATGGGCAAATTATTTGTAACCATAGAAGAGTAAATCATTTGTTTAGTTTTTTCACTAGGAAATTGCTTTCCCTTTGCAATTATAAGAGTTCCATTAGTTAAACTAATTTTCATGCTGGTAGTTTTGAGTAAATAATTAGGAATCACTCCTGCCATATTCGCTTGAATGTGAACGAAAGCAGAGATTGAGCGGTTAGAACCAATAAATTTTGTAACCTTGATACTTGGGGTAGAAAAATCAGCTAATTGCACAATGGCAAGAATTTCTTTTGTGCCTGCAACAGGTAATTTTTCTGAAAGAAATGAATATTTTACTACATCATTATAAGAATCACAATATTGAACTCCATCAGAATTTTCGACAACAATCTGAGATAGTGAACTATTTATTTGAAGTTGTTTTTGTGCATTAGCAACAAATGTTGGAGTGCAAAGTGATGGGCTAGCTAACAATATTGAATTTAATGAATCTATTGCATTAAAAACCGCAATCTGATTTTGCTCAGAAATTGACGATACGCTTTCGTTATATCGTTGAGTAAATTGATTGCGTAAATTATTGTCTAAAATAAAATCAACCGCAAAAATAGGTGCAAAAGCAATAATCACACCCATTAAAAGTAATATTTGCGAAAGACGAGATTTCATTTAAGCTAATCCTAAAGAATAATTAGCTTAAAACTACATTTAACTATTTAACGCATAGATAAGATTTAATGAAAATACTATTTTTCTATATCCATTTATTCTTCGTCTAAATTCAAACGCAGGTGCAATTCACGCAATTGCTTGGTGCTAACATTTGATGGCGCACTCATCAGCAAATCTTCCGCTTGCTGGTTCATTGGGAACATAACCACTTCACGCAAATTTTGTTCGCCGCAAAGCATCATCACAATTCTATCAATTCCCGGAGCGATGCCACCATGCGGCGGTGCGCCATATTGCAATGCACGATACATGCCGCCAAATTTATCCTTAAGCACGCTTTCATCATATCCTGCAATTTCAAACGCCTTTTTCATTACATCAGGGCGGTGATTTCTAATAGCGCCAGAAGATAACTCTATACCATTACAAACAATATCATATTGCCAAGCGTTGATTGTTAGCGGATCTTGATTCTCTAACGCCTCTAAACCACCTTGCGGCATTGAGAATGGATTGTGCGAAAAATCGACTTTTTTATCATCTTCATTATATTCAAACATTGGGAAATCAACAATCCAGCAAAAATCAAATCTGCTTTCATCAATCAACTTAAGCGATGTGCCAACCTGTGTTCTTGCAGCACCCGCAAAATCAACAAATTTCTTTGGAACACCCGCAACAAAGAAACAAGCGTCGCCTACATTTAGATTTAATTGCGACTTGATTGCATCGGTTCGCTCAATGCCGATATTCTTAGCCAAAGGTCCTGCTCCGCCATCTTCGCCCTCTCGCCAAAAAATATAGCCCAAACCAGGTTGCCCCTGTTTTTGCGCCCATGAATTCATGCGATCACAAAATGCTCGTGAGCCGCCAGTTGGCGCAGGAATTGCCCAGATTTGCACATTTGGATCACTCTCAAGCATGTTAGCAAAAATCTTAAAGCCAGAACCTTTGAAATGCTCGCTCACATCTTCCATTTCAATTGGATTGCGTAAATCTGGCTTATCAGTGCCATATTTACTCAGTGCCTCTTTATAAGGAATACGAGGGAATTTTTCAGTTACAGATTTGCCCTCAGAAAACTCAATAAACACATCACGCAAAACTGGCTCAATAGTATTAAAAACATCGTCTTGCGTAACAAAACTCATCTCAACATCAAATTGATAAAATTCCCCCGGAGATCTATCCGCCCTTGCATCTTCATCGCGAAAACATGGTGCAATTTGGAAATATTTATCAAATCCAGACATCATAATAAGCTGTTTAAACTGCTGCGGTGCTTGTGGTAGTGCATAAAATTTACCTGGGTGCATGCGAGAAGGAACAAGGAAATCTCGTGCGCCCTCTGGCGATGACGCCGTAAGAATTGGAGTTTGAAATTCAGTGAAACCCATGCCAGTCATACGAGAGCGAATCCAAGAAATAATTTGCCCACGCTTGATAATATTATTGTGAATTCTCTCACGCCGCAAATCTAAAAACCGATACCGAAGGCGAGTTTCTTCTGGATATTCTTGATCGCCAAACACAGGCATAGGCAATTCAGCTGCTTCGCCTAAAATTTCAATTTCACGAATGAAAATTTCAATTTCACCAGTAGAAAGATTTTTATTAATCGCCGCTTCATCACGCTTTTTAACTTCACCATCAATTCTAATAACCCATTCAGAGCGAATATTTTCAGCTAACTTAAAAGCATCAGAATCAGGATCAATCACACATTGTGTCATTCCATAATGATCTCTTAAATCAAGGAATAACAAACCACCATGATCTCGCACACGGTTTACCCAACCACTGATTCGAACATTTTCGCCAACATTTTGGGCATTTAATTGACTACAATTGTGTGAACGGTAAATATGCATTATCGACTCTTAGTTTGTTATGTGAAAATTATTGGCAAAAAGCGCAGGAAAGCACCAATTTGTCAAGCTTTTGTGCATGTGCGATTCAAAAACTAGTAAAAAGTCAAAACACCTGCTATCAAAGTTTGAGCAATAATTAAAGTGATATTTTATGGAAATAATTACAGCAACAAATGAGTTAGAAGATTTTTGCCACAAAGCAGCAAAATTTGATTTTCTTACAGTCGATACCGAATTTTTGCGTGAAACCACTTATTGGCCAAAACTTTGCCTAATTCAAGCGGCCACAACTGAGCAAGCGGTAATTATTGATCCATTATCAAATGGCTTAGATTTAACACCATTCTATCAACTTATGGCGAACGAAACCATTGTCAAAGTCTTCCATGCTGCAAGACAAGATATTGAGATTTTTGTAAATCTAGCGGGTAAAGTCCCTTTTCCTACGTTTGATACACAAATTGCTGCAAGTGTTTGCGGGTTTGGCGATAGTATTTCTTATGACAATTTAACTCGCTCTATTGTTGGTGAGCAAATTGATAAAAGTTCACGTTTTACTGATTGGTCAGCCAGACCACTTTCAGAAAAACAGTTAAAATACGCCTTGGCTGATGTGACTTACCTGCGTGATATTTATCTGCATTTGCAAGAAAAAATCATCGCCAGCAACCGAAATTCTTGGGTTGAAGATGAAAATCAAACTCTCGCTAATATTAACACCTATATTGTGCAACCCCAAGACGCATGGAAACGCTTAAAAAAACGAGTGAATAAACCACGTGAATTAGCAGCACTTAAAGTTTTGGCGCAATGGCGTGAGAAAATGGCGCAAGATAAAAATGTGCCAAGAGGGCGGGTGCTTAAAGATGATGCAATTTATGAATTAGCAACTCAGCGCCCATTGCACACAAATAAGTTTGATAGATTAAGGGTAGTTCCTCGTGGTTTTGGACGCTCGGATAATGCAGTTGAAATAATTAAGTTATTAAAACAAGTAGAATCATTGGAAAATGATCAATTACCCAAAATTGAAAGGAACAAAAATGGACCATCTCCCAAAGGTCCAATCGGTGATTTAATACGGGTGTTATTAAAGTCAGTATCTGAGCAAGAGGGAGTCGCATCTAGAATTTTGGCTACCTCTAGCGAAATAGATGAATTAGTGCTTGATGATAATGCTGACGTGCCTGCCCTCAAGGGTTGGCGACGAAAGGTTTTTGGCGAAAAAGCCTTG
>Ga0256834_1001222_pt1 | contig 17870 bp, 12 predicted proteins | sample 4281140metaG_FD_190536 | JGI IMG/M metagenome (GOLD analysis project Ga0256834, IMG submission 190536) | Hydrothermal vent microbial communities from East Pacific Rise, Pacific Ocean - 4281-140 | ecosystem: Environmental > Aquatic > Marine > Hydrothermal vents | place: Pacific Ocean: East...
CACTTAAAACAGAACATACTTCACCCAAAGCAACAACAAGGGTGCTGAAGCCTAAAGAGGAGCATGTCCATACAGAACCGTCATGGCTTATGTCTATGTTTACGAACTACTTTACAGGGGGCAATCTGCTTGTGCGTATAGGTGGGGTGATACTCTTTTTTGGGCTTGCCTTTTTAGTGAAGTACGCAGCAGAACATAGCATCATTAGTATAGAGATGCGTTTGTGGGGCATTGGGTTGGCTGCGGTGGTACTCATAGCTACAGGGTGGAAACTTAGAGACAAAGAGGGAGCTTACGGGCAGATACTCCAAGGACTTGGTGTAGCGATGCTTTACCTTGTCATCTATGGGGCATCGAAGTTTTATGGACTACTCTCTTTAGAGATGGCATTTGCTTTGATGCTGGGTGTCGTGGTATTGGGTTCTGTGCTTGCAGTCATAGAAGATGCTTTACCTTTAGCACTTTTTGCCACAGCAGGTGGTTTTTTAGTGCCTATCTTGACTTCTAGTGGTGATGGCTCTCATGTGACACTGTTTAGCTACTATGCCTTTTTAAATCTTGGCTTGTTCATTGTGGCATGGTTCCGTTCTTGGCGTGTGCTGAATGTGGTAGGGTTTCTTTTTACCTTTGTCATCGCTACAGCGTGGGGCGTGTTACGTTACAAGTCAGGGCTATTTAGTACCACTGAACCGTTTTTGATACTCTACTTCTTTATGTACCTGAGTATCTCTATTCTTTTTACCATCAAACACCCTTATGAGCCTAAAAATCTTGTAGATGGCACGTTGGTATTTGGTCTGCCTGTGATAGCATTTCCTCTACAAGTAAGTTTGGTCTCTGTGTTAGAGTATGGCGAAGCCTATAGTGCAGTGGCATTAGGTATGTGGTATGCTGGACTATGGTTTTGGCTTAAAAATAAAGAGCGTACGAACCTTTTGGCACAGTCATTTCTTGCTTTGTCGGTGGTGTTCTTTACTATAGCTGTACCCTATATATTTGATGCAGATGTCTCAGCAGCACTTTGGTCGTTAGAGAGTGCAGGTATCATTTGGATAGCCTTAAAACAAAACAAGGTTGTTACACGGTATTTTGGAGAACTTTTACTCTTTGTTTCTCTTTTTGTCTATCCTGAATCTGTAGGTGTTTACAGTTTGACAGGAGCAGAGTATTTGGGTTATCTTATTATCACCTTATCAACACTTGTTGCGGCATATTTGCTAGATATACACAAAAAAGTATTGCCAGTTATCGATAGTTATATCGCAAAAATAGTGTTAACTTTTGGATTGTTGTTATGGTTTGTCTCAACGGTAGATGTTTTATCGTACCTGCATCATTTTAGTGCAGGACAAGATAATCTGCTTGCACTTATGATAGGTGTTGTTATGCTTGTTATTGTTACTATGAAAACAAAATGGGCATTGCTTACCAATGTACTACAAGGTACACTCTTTTTTGGTATGGCTATTTTCTTCATATCAGCAAATAGCAGTCTTTTTATAAGACACCCTTTTACTGATATGGGTGCTTTATTGTATAGTGCATTTTTATGCTTGCATTTTGTATTGCTTTATCTGTATCGTAAAGTGTGGAGTTGGAGAAAGAGTTTACACATTATAGGAGTTTGGTTTTTTGTGCTGTTAGGTAGTTTAGAGTTACATTATCATGTTGGAAAGCTCTATCATCTTGGGAACTATTCGCTTCTTTCTATGGCGGTTGTGCCACTGCTTGCATCTGTGGTGCTGTTACTTCCTAAAGTCTATAAAGGGTGGCTAGAGGAGCAAAGAGAAGCGTATCAAATCTTAGGTGTAGGTGGTTTACTTATAGCACTAGGGATATGGCAACTACGTGCTTTTGGGTTAGCTTCTGTTGGCAGCTATATCCCTGTGTTTAATCTGCTGGATATGATGCAAATGATGGTACTTGCAGTGATGGTTTATTGGGGGTATCGTCATAAAAATGCATTGTCCAAAGATGGAAATAAATCTTTCATTATCATAGTAGCTATGCTAGGCTTTATGCTGATGACAGTGATGTTTGCAAGAGTGGTACATCATGCTCAAAATGTTGCATATAGTATAAATACATTATGGCAGAGCGACTATTTTCAAACAGGGTTGTCATTGTTGTGGAGTCTGATAGCTATTGTGTTGATGGTACTTTCCAAACGGTATGCCCATAGAGTACTTTGGATGGCAGGTTTTGGTCTGCTCATTGTAGTAGTCCTCAAACTCTTCTTTGTGGAACTTGCAAACTCAGGAACGATAGAACGTATCGTCTCCTTTATGGTGGTGGGTACTTTACTCTTGCTTATAGGGTATTTTGTACCTATGCCACCAAATCAAAAAGCTGAAAAAAATGATTTATAATCAAAAGAAGAGAAGTAGAACGATTTATAGTGCTAAAAAAGATCTATAAGCACCTTTTAGATAAAATAAGAGCATTAAATATAATGTAAGGGAAGATGATGATTTTTATCGATGAAATCGTAGCAACAGAAGTAATGGACTCTAGGGGTAACCCAACAGTTAAAGTGACCGTAAGCCTTAGTGATGGTACGGTAGAAAATGCAATTGTACCAAGTGGAGCAAGTACAGGAAAACGTGAAGCTTTAGAACTTCGTGATGGTGGTGAGCGTTATATGGGGAAAGGCGTTCTAACGGCATGTGAAAATGTTAATGGTGCGATATGTGATGCACTTGTAGGACTTAGCCCTTTTAATCAGGCAGAGATTGATCTTGCAATGAAAGAGGTTGACGGTACTGAAAACTATGGAAACCTAGGTGCAAATGCGGTACTGGGTGTTTCTATGGCTGTAGCACGGGCTGCTGCAAGTTCTATGAAAATACCACTTTACCGTTATCTTGGTGGAGCAAATGGGGTAGTGATGCCTGTACCGATGATTAATATTATCAATGGTGGTGAACATGCTAATAACTCCGTAGACTTTCAAGAGTTTATGATCGTACCATTAGGGTTTGATAGGTTTTCTGAAGGGTTAAGAGCCAGTGCAGAAGTGTATCAAAACCTTAAAAAAATTATTAATGATATGGGTGAGAGTACAGCCGTGGGTGACGAAGGTGGTTTCGCACCAAACCTCAAGAGTAATGAAGAACCCATACAAGTCATTATGCAGGCCATAGAAAAGGCAGGATACAAAGCAGGTGAGCAGATTGGTATTGCACTCGATGTCGCAGCATCTGAACTTAGAAATGATGCGGGACTATATGTACTGAAATCAGAAAGTAGAGAACTTACTTCTTCTGAACTTACAGCATATTATGCTGACTTGTGTGCTAAATATCCTATTGTATCTATAGAAGATGGGTTAGATGAAGATGATTGGGCAGGATGGAAAGAGCTTACTGAAGTGCTTGGTGATAAAGTACAGCTTGTAGGTGATGACTTATTTGTAACGAATGTGACGATTCTGGCAGAAGGAATTGAAAAAGATATAGCAAATTCTATTTTGATTAAACCAAACCAAATTGGGACTGTCTCAGAAACAATGCAAACAGTAAGACTCGCACAACGTAATGGTTATACATGCGTAATGAGTCACCGTTCAGGAGAGAGTGAAGATACGTTTATTGCAGATTTTGCCGTGGCACTTAATACAGGACAGATTAAAACAGGTTCAACTGCACGAAGCGATAGAATCGCTAAATATAATAGACTTTTAGAAATTGAAGCAGAATTAGGTCAATTTGAGTACTTAGGTGCTTCACTTTTTACTAAATAACGACTATAATGGCTAATACACAAAAAGTTGAAATTATTGCGGGCTTGTCTATTAAGGCATTGTTAGTGACAACGATTGGTATCTTGCTTTTTGGTATTTATGTAGGCATTTTAATTTATGGTGAAAACTCACTGACTGTTCTTAATCAACTAAAAGAGAAAAAGCAAGGGCTTGTCCAAGAAGTGAAAACTTTAAAGAATGAAAATAAAAGGCTTCAAAAAGAATATTTTGAATTAAAACAGTTAGAACACAAGGAATAAAAAATGAAAAATTATCTATGGATTGCAGCAATAGTATCAGTATCAACACTTAATATATATGCAGAAGAAAATCCTTTTGCACTACAAGAAAATTTTCAAAAGATAGATAAAAATGCAGATGATTTACTTAATAGTTTAAAAAAAATATATAGTGAAAGAAAAGAAAAGAAGCAAGTAGTAAAATTTGTAGAACCTAGTATTGAACAGCCACTTGCTTCTGAAGATAATGCAGTAGATAGTAGTATTATAGAAAATAATATAACAGATATAAATGTCTCAAAAGAAGAAGAGCAGCATAATGAAGACAGTGAATTGGCATTTAAGAAAGCCATAGAAGAACAAGAAAATTTGGCTAAAGAAGCAGAAGCAGCTGAAGAAGTTAGGCTTGAAAAAGTAAAACAAGAGCAAACAAAGGTAGAGGAAGAAAAGGTAAGGCTAGAACAAGTTAAGATTGAAGAAGAAAAGGCAAAGACTGAACAAGTTAAAAAAGAAGAAGAGAGAAAAAAAGTTTTAGAAGCGAAAAAAGAGTTAGAGAACAAAGAAAATGTTAAAAAAGAGCAAGAACTAAAAGATACAAGTAAAAATATTGTTGATATAAATACAACAGAGGAAGAGTTAAAAGCACTTACTGAAGCAGATGAAGCATTATTGAAAGCGATGCAAGAAGTAGATGAGGATTAAAATCTCTTAGGTTCTTTTTTGTAATCGGTTAATGAAAACCATTGAAATTAATATTTCAAAGATACTTGCTAAAATGAGTTGATAATAGCTCAATAGATCAAGTAACTTTGTTTCATAACCTATTGTAGCAACGGCAACAAGTAGGGTTAAAGGCATAGAAAGAGAAAGGGCAATCAATAGAGCATCTTTCGCATTACTTATACTTTTTAATACAATGGCCGCAAGTATCCGTGAAGCTATCATAAGAATAGTAATGAGTAATGCTCCTGAAATAACACCTTCAAGAGGTAAAGCCCCCAAATCAAATGATGAACCTACATGAATAAAAAAGAGTGGTACTAGAAACCCAAATCCCAGGCTTGACATTTTTTCTTCAAGTTTTTTCTCATGATGAAAAAAAGCAGAAATAGCGACCCCTGCGATAAAAGCACCTAAAGCAAGTTTTAAGTCTAGACTTAATACCACAACTATTAGAATAAAAAAAAGAGACATTGATAGACGTACGTCTTGGTCTGAAGTATCATCTTTGGGTATAATAATATTTTTTAGTTCGGGAAACCACCAAAATAATATACGTAGAAATTTATATATACTATATATGATAAAAATAAAAAGCAGTAGATAAGCCATCTTTCCTAAGAGGGCCATACCAAAACCAGTAGTTATCGCAGCATTGAAAATAGTAAGTACTATAATACTTCCCACTTCTCCTATAATACCTATAGTAAAGGCAAGTTGTATCCAAGGTTGTTCTTTCCCGTATGATTTACTTAAGGTAGCAAGCAGCCCTATAGAGATAAGTGGCATAGAAATGATGATAATAATATTGAGATTAAAGAGAAATCCAGAGGTAATACTGAAAAAAACCATTAGAGATAAGAATAGAATAGACTTTTGTATGACTTCTTTTGGGCTTCTTGTGAGTTGCTTTAAGTTTACTTCCATCCCTGCAAGAAATAAAAGATATAGGAAGCCTACTTGTGAGATGAGCTCAAAGTGTTCATTCTGATTTATAAATCCTAAATAGGCAAATATAGAGCCAAGCATAATTTCAACAGGAGGGATAGGCATACGTAAAATTTTTGCAACAAACGGACTTCCCCAAATAAGTAAGGAAAGTGTTAAAATAAGGGTGATATTAGAGTGAACCATTATTTATACCTCAGAGGTATGGCATTCCGTTGCAACTTTGTAGCCAAGTGTTTTGAGCATAGCTAAATCTTTAGATGGAGTTATCCCGTTTGTTGTAAGGTAGTCACCTATGACTATGGCATTTGCACCCGCATCAAACATTGTGTGCTCTTGATTAGCAAAGAGTAATTCTCTCCCCCCTGCTACCATTAATAATTTATCATCACCTAATAGATGGCGTGCTTTAGTGATAATGGCAAGGGCTTCGGTTAACTCAATATTACGTGTTTTTATTGGAAGTGCTGGGTTTGGATGATAAAAGTTTAGAGGTGTTGATTCTGGTGAAAGAGAGGCTATAGATTGAAGGAGAGATTCTCGATCTTCTTTTGTTTCTCCCATACCAAAAATACCACCAGAACAAAGGGCTAAACCAACTGATTTTACATTTTCACAGGTTTCATACCTCTCACTCCATGCATGTGTTTGGCAGATATGAGAGTAATAACGTTCTGATGTCTCCAAGTTATGATTATAGCTGTCAATACCATTGTCTTTAAGGTAGGAGAGTTGTTCTTTGCTTGCTGTCCCATTACAGGCAATAAGGTTTAATCCTTCAATTTCTTGCTTGATTGCATTTGCGGCACGTGCTACATATACTACCTTTTTATCATCTAAGCCTTTTCCTGCAGTGACTAAGCAATAGCCTAAAGCACCATTTTCTTTTGCCAACCTTGCCTCTGTAACTACTTGTTCTAGACTTTTATATGTATAGCGTTGGATATCTGCATGGTATCTGACGCTTTGTGTACAAAATTTACAGTCTTCTTGACAGGTTCCACTGAGTATGTTATTGATGGCACATAAAAATATTTCTTTCATCTTAAGATTATAGCTAAAGCTTGTATTATATAGTTGATGCAAATAAGATAATATAAATATTTTTATTTATGCTATAATTATCGATTAAATACCCAGATAGGATTGGAGAAACGTGTTTAGAGTATGAAATTTTTGACCATTGTAATGTTGTTGATGTCTATAATATGGGCTGAAGAGATGAATTCTAAGATGATTCTTAGTTCACATATTGAGAGTGGAGAGGCTGCCAAAAGTTTGTATAAGCTTGAAAAGTTTTTTCAAGAAAATAAAGAAGCAAATGTTCTTAAAAAAGTACATCATTTGACACTAGGCATGGAGTTACTTGATAAATATATTCTTGTTACAATTACAAAAATTAAAATGTTTTCTATTGGAAATACATTACAATACCTACTAAAAGAAAAATTCCCTGATAGCTTTATTGTTCGTAATCATGCAGACATAGAAATACCATTAATTAAAGAACATGTAAATGTTTCAAACAAGCATATAGTACAAACAGAAATGCATAGGTTGGAAATAAAAAAGAAGACTTTCTTTAATAGTATTGATAGAGAATGGGTTGCATTAATACTTTTGGCACTTGCAGGGCTCATATTGGTGTATAGAAGTGCATATCAACTTACAAAGATAAGAAGATTACAAAAAGAGGTGGCAAAATATCAAATTATATTGGAAGATGAGGTAGATAGCATAAGGGTAAGTCATGGATAGAATATTGCAGAGCCTTCTTTTTTCAGCGGTAGTTACATTAAGTGCATACTCTGCAACAATGCAGAGTTATATCATTCTTCTATCGTCAGATGATCAAAAGAAAGTACAGATAGAAGCACAAAAGTACAAAGAAGTGATAAGCAAAAATGAAACATTAAAAAATATTGGTATGTCATTAGAGATAAGTCAATCTAATAATGTAAACATTTTAAAAGTTGGACCATTTAGAGATACCAATGATTTAACATTAAGTTATTTAGAATTACGTCAATCTTTCCCCCACGCTTTTATTCTTGATGAGCAAAAAGCCATAGTCAAAAATGTTCAAGAAGTTCCGTATTCAAAGAAAGAAGACAGAAGCTTATGGATAGCACTTTTTGGATTGGGTACGATAGGGATACTTGCACTGTTTATTTCTTCTGCACAAATAAAGAAACTTAAGAAACGCCATAATAAACTTAAAAATAAGCAAAAAGAAATAGAGAAAAAACAAAGTTTATTGCTTGAAAAAATGGGAGAAAAAATTCAAAATGCTGCACTTCAAAATGTAGCCAATGAAACTAAATTACTTGCTGCACCACTTGACACCTATGATGATAAAGAGATAAAAAGTCAAATTGCAAACATTAAAAGATATGATGAAGATCTTCTTCGAACCACGTATGAGATGATCGATTTTTTAAAAATAAAATCTGGAAATATTGTTGTAAAGCAGGAAGCTTTTCAAGTAAGTAATATGTTACATAAGCTTACCAATGCGATAGCCCCTGTATTAAAAGCAAAACAATATGCACTTTATTATGATATTGAAAATGAAGTGACGCGATATCTAATTGGTGATACAAATAGAATTTTTCAGGTTTTACATAATTTACTTTTAGATCTTATAGAGCGTCGAGATTATGGGGAAGTTGTTATTAATATATATGTAAAAGATGATGAAGAACTGGTTTTTTTGATTAAAAATGAAACGTTATTTCTTGGTTCTGAGGAAATTGAAACACTTTTTATCCCCCAGTCTTGGGAAGATGCACACTATAAGCATAAAGAATTTGGTTTTTATGTCTTAAATGAACTTATCGAAAACATGGATGGGAAACTTGATATTGAAAGCCATGAGGGCAAAGGTACACAGTATGCGTTGTCTTTACCTTACATACATGATTTAGACAATAAAAGCCGTAAAAAGGAACTAATTAAAGTACTCTCTTCTAAAAAAGCATTAGTCATTGATAATGATTTATATCGTGCAAAAATTTTAACAGAAATATTAGATACCTTTGAGATAGAGGTTCTTTTTAAATCTTCTGAAAATTTAGACACACATCGACCAGATTTGGAGGGTATAGATTTTGTTATTTTAAGAAGTGAAGATGTAAGTCAAAAAGTTTTTCATTTTTTTAAAAATCTAGATAAGAAAGAAGCACTTGATATTATTGTTATTCATGATATCTTTGAAGAGAATGATGCTGTAGAAGAAGTTTCCTATATTGCAGATGCTGTACTGTATAGTCCTCTTATTGTTGGTGATGTAGAAGAAGTTCTGAAACAGTTGTATATCCGAAAATCTAGAAGAACAAAAGATATTCGACGAGAAGGGTTAAAAGACTTCAAAATTTTAGATACAGTAAAGGTTGGCATCGATGACTTTGCTAAATTTAAAGATAAGACGATATTAATTGTAGAAGATAACTTTGTCAGTCAACAGGTTATGAGTAGTATATTGAGTGCATCACAGTTAACTATTCTTAAGGCAGAAAATGGGCAAGAAGCATTAAATATACTCGAAGAACACATGAAGGTTGATTTGATTTTCATGGATATGAATATGCCTATTATTGATGGTTTTGATGTTACAAGAGAAATACGCAAAAATAATAAATATAAAAAAGTACCCATAATAGCAGTTACTGGATTAGGGTTTAACTATGAAGTAGAGAAAATGATACTTGCGGGAGTAGATGCATGTATTATTAAGCCTTATAGGTTTGGTCAGTTATATGTTGCACTAGAAAGATACTTAGACCCAAGTAGTTTTAATGATTCTTTTGTAGAAAAACGTATACAAATTGAAAATCAAAATAAAATGGTTTTAGATATATCAAAGGGACTTTCCTATGTCCGTAGTGAGAGTTTTTATAGTGAAATAGTAGCACAAATACTTCTAGCATTAAGGAATTCAGATAATCTCGTAAGAGAGATGATAGTAAAAGATAAAATAGATGAATTACGGGCATTTTGTGTAGATGCATTAGGATTAAGTGCAACTATCGGTGCAACAGGATACGTTGTCTTATTAAAAGAGATGCTTATGGAAATGAAACAAGAAGATATATATTTAAGTCAATATATACCAAAGTATAAAGACAAATGGTTAGAATTAGAAAAAGAGATGAAACGCTTTCTTAAGCGTTAGCCTCTACTTTATGTTTACACTTGAAGCATTCGTAAATATCTCCAGCTTTTAGATGTTTTATACCCATGGTATAATCACATTCAGGACACTTTTTATCTATTGGTTCAAAATTTGCGATGAATTTACATTTAGGATAATTGACACATCCAAAGAATTTACCACGTCTGCCTTCTCTCTCTTGAAGTTTTCCCTCACATTCAGGACAAGGTACAGTAAGCTCTTTTGTAGGTTCTAAGGATTTTGCATTTTTACATTTAGGGTAGGCGGAACAAGCAAGGAACTTCCCGCGTTTAGAATTCTTAATAACCATCACCGAACCACATTTTTCACATTTCTCATCCGTCTCTTCGGGACCTTCTACTTCTGTACCATCAGTATTTTTTGTATATTTACATTTAGGGAAATTCGAACAAGCAATAAATTCGCCATATCGTCCTTTACGTAGAAGAAGTTCAGATTCACATTTAGGACAATTTTCTCCTGTCGGAATAGCAACTTTTAGACTCTTAATATTCTTTTTACCATCTTCTACTTTTTGTAGGAAAGGGGTATAGAACGCTTTAAGTATTGTCTGCCAATCTGTTTTTCCTTCAGCTACTTCATCAAGCGTTTCTTCCATGTTAGAAGTAAATCCTGAGTCTACAATTTCAGGAAAGTATTCTTCTAGCATCTCTATTACGGTAAAGGCTATTTCTGTAGGATGAATACGCTTTTTTTCTAGTTCTATGTACTTTCGTGTTTGAAGTGTAGTCACCGTTGGGGCATAGGTACTTGGTCGTCCAATACCGAGAGACTCTAACTTTTTAATGAGACTGGCTTCATTATAGCGTGGAGGAGGTTCTGTAAAGTGTTGTTCTTGTTTAATCTCATCAAGGCTTACAGATTGACCTTTTGTTAAGTCAGGAAGTAGTTTATCTTTGTCTCCATGTCCTGTTACTTTATAAAACCCATCAAAAAGTAGCTTTCTACCACTTGCTTTAAATGTACACTTATCACCTTTAAACATAATGCTTTGCGATTCCATTTCAGCTTCAGTCATTTGACAAGCTAAAAAACGGTTATATATAAGTCTATAGAGTTTAAGTTCATCAGAGGAGAGGTAGTCAGCAGCCATCTTGGCATCAAACTCTACCATAGTAGGACGAATAGCTTCATGTGCTTCTTGTGCCCCTTTTGATTTGGTTACATAGTTTTTGGCTTTTGTGGGTAAATATTTATCTCCATAGTTTTTCTTAATGTACTCTCTTGCAGATTCTACAGCTTCTTTGGCAAGGTTCATAGAGTCGGTTCTCATATAGGTGATGACTCCCATTGTTCCTTGATCTGTCTTGACCCCTTCATAAAGCTTTTGAGCCACCATCATTGTTTTTTTAGGTGAAAAACCCAACTGTGTAGAAGCTGTTTGTTGTAATGTAGAAGTCATAAATGGTGGTGGGGTTTTGGTTTTTCTTTTGGTCTTATCTATAGAAGCTACCATGAATGACTCAGATTTTGCAGAGCTAACTATTTCTGTAGCATCAGCTTCTGTTTTGATAGTAAGCTTTTCAATCTTTAGCCCATTATAGTCATAAATATTCGCATCTATATTTTTTTCAAAGAGTGTTTCAATGGTCCAATACTCTTCAGGGTTGAATGCTTTAATTTCACGTTCTTTTTCTATAACAAGTTTAAGTGTAGAGCTTTGAACTCTTCCTGCACTAAGACCCTTCTGTATTTTGCTTGCAAGTAATGGTGAAAGTTTATACCCAACAATACGGTCTAGCAAACGTCTAGTTTGCTGTGCATCTACTGAATCCATATCTATTTTTCGTGGGTTTTCTATGGCGTGTAAAATGGCAGACTTGGTAATCTCGTGGAAGACGATACGAGGAAGTTCAGTAGGCTCTTTATCTATGGCTTTTGCTATATGATAACCTATAGCTTCACCTTCTCGATCCTCATCGGTTGCGATAAAGACAGTTTCTGCTTGTTTGGCAAGTTTTTTAAGTTCTTTGACTGTGGGATTTACATCTCTAGGTATGGAGTACTTTGGGATTAAGTCTCCTGTCTTATCATCTAGTGTAATACCAAAATTACTTTTAGGAAGATCTCTTATATGCCCCTTCGAAGCGATAACTTTGTAGTCTTTACTTAAAAAGTTAGTGATAGTTCGTGCTTTTGCTGGTGATTCAACGATGATTAAATTTTTCATTATATTTAGTTACTTTATACTTAGAAATTTTTTGCATTGTAACACAAAAGAGTGTAAAAACATATAATGGAAGAGATATTAACTCTTTTTTAAAATACGGGGTAGGGTAATACCTGTTTGACTTTGATATTTGCCTTTTCTGTCTGCATACGTAGTTTCACAAGCTTCATCACCTTGTAAAAAAAGTACTTGTGCAATGCCCTCATTGGCATATATTTTGGCAGGTAGTGGCGTTGTATTTGATATCTCTATCGTAATGTGCCCTTCAAACCCTGGTTCAAAAGGAGTAACATTTACAATGATACCACAACGTGCATAGGTACTTTTCCCTAGACAAATGGCTAAGGTGTCTTTTGGCATTTTAAAGTACTCAACTGTACGAGCTAGGGCAAATGAATTAGGGGGAACAATGCAGATATCACCTTTAAAGTCCACTACATTGTTCTCATTAAAATCTTTTGGATCAACGACTTCAGCATTGATATTTGTAAAAATTTTAAACTCATCTGTGACACGGATATCATAGCCATAAGAACTGAGACCATAACTTACAACACCTTCTCCTACTAGACCTTCGCAAAAAGGTGTAATCATCTCTTCCTTGATAGATTTCTCACGTATCCAATTGTCTGATTTTAAACCCATTGTTTTCCCTTTGTTGTTTAGCGTATTTTTTGTATATCAGCACGTGTACGTAATTTTTCAAAGTAATCCTTGAGTGCTTTTTGCTGTTGTTGTTCTTTCCATTTAGCAGTGACTGCTCCTTGTGCTGTTTCAAAAGGCATGGGCGATTTTCCTTTTTTAGAGAGAATTTTAAAAACAACGTAGGTATTACCAGTATTAATTGGACGAGTATAGTTACCGTTTTGTGTTTGCAAAAGTGTAGCTAGTAAAGAAGGTTCTATTTTTTTAGTCATTTTAGTCACTTTACGTGATTTTATATTTTTTGCTTTACGTGTTTTTAAAAATTTATCTATTTTATCTTTAGAAGAAGAGGAGTACTCTATAACAGTAATACGTGTAGGGATGGTAAAAAGTTCTTTGTGGTTACTGTAAAAAGTTTGAATTTCATTTTCACTTGGGTTAGGGATTGAGGCAACAACTTCTTTCTGAAAAAATTTACTTTTTTTCAAAGATTCTTGAATACTTTTTCGGTACTTAACCCAAGGGGTACCTTGTTTTAAGAGAATTTTTTGCATTTTTGGGATAGTAAGGTTGTTTTGTGCAGCAATTTCAGCAATTTTGGAGTCAATGCTCTCTTCTGAAACCTTTATGTCCTTCATAGCTGATTTTTGTAGACGGTCTTGAATAAGAAGGTCAATTGCCTCTTCTTTTGAGACAGATAATTGTGTTTTTACAGCTTTTATCTCCGCAGTAGTAATGGCTTCCCCCTCAACAATCATAGCAATGCCATCCATCATTTTGGCCTGAAGTGTAAACGTAAGTAGGATAAGTCCTGTAAAAGATAAAATTATTTTGTTCATGTGTCTTCCATTTAATAAAGTAAAAAATTATAACATTAAAGGTGTAAATCTAATATGAATACTCGCTATAATGTTTTATTAGTTTAATGTATGGTTGTGTAGGAGTTATGAAAGTGAAATATGTTTTAAAAAACATGCTAGTGATGTGGTTATTTTCCATAAGTTTGAGTATGGGTCTGCAAAATACTTGTATAGAATGTCATAATGGATTAGCAAATATCCGGGCACATGACTCTGGAATGATGCAAGCAATTTTACTTAAAGCAGAAGAAGCAGGGGCTAAAGGTAATGATTGTGTGGTATGTCATGGTGGAACCCCTGAGGCCAAAGAGAAAGAAAAAGCACACTCAGGGACACTCAAGTACTTTGTAGAACATGAAGGACCTAAGGCTTTTTACCCATATCCAGCAAGTCCATGGATAAATGAAAACACTTGCGGGATGTGTCATCCTAATCAAGTAGCTGCACAAGAAAATAATCTTATGGCAACAGAACAAGGCAAGATTCATGGAGCACTTTGGGGGTTTGGAGCCAAAGAGGGCTACAAGCATACTTATACAAATTTTGGGGGAAAGTCACCTGACTCACACAAACGTTTAGGGACGGAAGCCTATAAAAAGTATATGGATAAGCTCTCTGCACTAGAACCACAAGGGTTTTTAAAAGAAACAAAAGAGCTACCTGCTGCACCTACGGCAGAAGAGGTAGAAAAAGACCCTACATTATCTGTATATACATATCTACGTCAAGAATGTTTACGTTGTCATACGGGAGGACAAGGACGTAAAAGAAGAGGTGACTATAGAGGTATAGGTTGTGCTTCTTGTCATGTACCGTACTCTAATGCTGGATTGTATGAAGGTAAAGATAAAAGTATTTCTAAGAAAGAAGATGGACATATGCTTATTCACTCCATACAGTCTTCTCGTGAAGTCAAAGTTCATGTTAATGATGTGAATTATTCAGGAATACCTGTAGAGACTTGTACTACTTGTCATAACCGTGGTAAACGTATAGGGGTTAGTTATCAAGGCTTAATGGAAACAGAATATCAAGCTACTTTTGATAAAGAGGGTAATGGACAACCAAAGCTCCATACTAAACGCTATTTGCATCTTACTGAAGATATTCACTATTCTAAAGGTATGCTTTGTCAAGATTGTCATACTTCAAATGATATGCATGGAGATGGCTTCTTTCGAGGAGCAAATTTAGGAGCCGTGGAGATAGAGTGTCAAGATTGTCATGGAACTACACAAAAGTACCCATGGGAATTACCATTAGGATACTCTGACGAGTTTGCTACTAAACCTAAGACGGGTAAGGGTAGAGGAACCACCAAAACCCTAGCTGCATATTTGAAGCAAGGATCAATACCTTCTGATAAAGGAGACGGATTTTTGCTCTCTGCTAGGGGCAACCCTTTGACTAAAGCGGTAAGAAAAGGCAATAAAATCATGATGCATCTTTCTTCAGGAAAAGATATAGAGTTAAAGCCTCTCAAACTGCTAAAAAAAGAAAATAAAATCTCTAAAGAAGGACTGGTCGCCATGGATCAGATACAAGCCCATACAGATAAGCTAGAGTGTTACACTTGTCATGCGACTTGGGCACCTCAGTGTTATGGCTGTCATGTAAAAGTAGATTACTCTGGGGGCAAACAAAACCCAGACTACCTAGCTGCCTCAAAACATCATGTTAATGGTAAAACAGGTGAGGTTGATACACTTAAAGACTTTCTAGTAGATGGGAAGGTGACAGAGACACGTTCTTATTTAAGATGGGAAGACCCTGCACTTTCTCAAAATGGAGAAGGGCGTATTTCTCCTACGATACCAGGGTGTCAAGTGACGCTTACAGTGATAGGTAAAGAAGGCAATACCTTGCTACAAAACCATATTTTTAAACTACAAGATGTGGAAAATAACGGCACAGTAAATGTTCCTAAAGAGGGGGTAAATTCTATTGTAATGTCAGCGGTGCAACCCCATACGGTGAGTAAAAAATCAAGAACATGTGAGTCTTGTCATACCAGCCTTAAAGCACAAGGAAAAGGTATTAATGGAGGGAAGTATTTTGCTGACCAAAGCAAAACCATCATAGTGGACCTTATGGATGCAAATCAAAAACTTTTGGTTAAAGGGATAGATGAACAAATCCCTGCAATCCCTAATTTAAAACATGACTATTCTGTGATGATAGATGAAAATGGTACACAGGTACAAACCGTAGGAAATCATTGGAAACTTTCACAAGCATTAGACAAAAAAATATTAGATAAACTTGACCGTTCGGGGGCTTGTCTAAGTTGCCATAAAGAAATGCCTAGCGAAGACTTAGCGGTGTCACTTATGGTGCATTCTGCAAAATATGCAGGAGTGAAAATAGATAATAAGATGCATAAAACTATCGTCAATAAAAGCATACTACTTTCTGCTTGGGTGCAGGTTTTTGGTGGGTTATTGTTGGGTGGAGGGTTGTTTTACTTGTTTATGAGACGTAGACGAAGATTAAAAGATAGCCAATAGAGAGTAAGGGTTTTTGGGTATAATTATTACATAATAATCACTCATGGGAATAATAATGCAAGATAAGATAGCAATAATTGGATTGGGGTATGTTGGCTTACCGTTAGCACATGCCTTTGCGAAGAAATATGAAGTCATAGGTTTTGATATCAATCAAAGTAGAATTGATGAGTTGAATGGTGGCTATGATAGAACATTAGAGTTAAGTAATGCTCAGTTGGCTGAGGTAAAAGGTAAAATGCTATTCTCTATTACTTTAGAAGACATTGCTTCGTGTAATATTTATATTGTCACTGTTCCTACACCTATTGATGCGAGTAATCGTCCAGACCTTACCCCACTCATAAAGTCATCCCAGATGATAGGAAAAGTGCTCAAAAAAGATGACATTGTCATCTATGAATCTACAGTTTACCCAGGTGTTACTGAAGAAGTTTGTGTCCCTGAATTGGAAAAGGCTTCGGGATTGGTTTTTAATAAAGATTTTTTTGCAGGGTACTCTCCTGAACGTATTAACCCTGGAGATAAAGAACATACGGTCACTAAGATACTTAAAGTTACCGCAGGTTCTACTCCAGAGATAGCAAAAAGAGTGGATGCATTGTATGCCTCAGTGATAGATGCTGGAACGCACTTAGCGTCTAGCATTAAAGTGGCAGAAGCTTCCAAGGTCATAGAAAATACCCAAAGAGATGTAAATATTGCCCTCATTAATGAACTGGCACTCATCTTTGACACCATGGGTATAGATACTAACGAGGTTATAGAAGCAGCATCGACAAAATGGAACTTCATCAAACTTAGCCCAGGGCTAGTAGGGGGACACTGTATAGGGGTTGACCCGTATTATCTTACCTACAAAGCAGAAGAAATGGGTTATAAACCAAATCTCATACTTGGTGCAAGACAGATAAACAATGGCATGGGAAAGTACATCGCAGAACAGACTATCAAAGAGATGATAAAGCATGATAAAAAGATAAAAGATGCAAATATTTTAGTGCTAGGGGTAACCTTTAAAGAAGACTGCCCAGATATGAGAAATACTAAAGTGGTAGACATCATAGAAGAGCTTAAAGTCTATGGGTGTGCCGTAGATGTGTATGACCCTTGGGTAGATAGAGATGAGCCAAAACAACACTATAATCATGGACTTATAGCAAATCCTTTTACTGCTGATAAAAAATATGACAGTATTATATTGGCAGTGGCACACCATCAGTTTAAATCACTTCAAAGAAATGAGTATGAACAGATAAGTACCGCGGAAGCCGTACTTATAGATGTAAAAGGGATTATAGAAAATCCCACATGGAGACTTTAATGAGCACATTTAAAAACTTTGCTCTTATAGGAGCATCTGGGTACATTGCACCACGACATATGAAAGCTATAAAAGATACTGGAAATGACCTTGTAGCAGCACTTGACCCCTATGACGGCATTGGGATAATGGATAGTAACTTCCCTCAAGCAGACTTTTTTACGGAGTTTGAACGCTTTGATAGATTTGTAGATAAATGGAGAAGAAATACAGGGAAGAAGATAGACTATATAGCTATTTGTTCTCCCAATTATTTGCATGATTCACACATACGGTTCGGCCTGAAATCTGGGGCAGATGTAATTTGTGAAAAGCCATTGGTTTTAAACCCATGGAATATAGATCAGCTTAAAATTATAGAAGAAGAAACAGGACAAAAAGTCTATAATATTTTACAATTGCGTCTGCACGACTCTATCATAGCACTTAAAGAAAAAGTCACTAATGAGTTAGCAGAAAATCCAGATAAAATGTATAACATTGATTTAACCTATTTAACCAGTCGGGGTAAGTGGTATTT
>Ga0256834_1001223_pt1 | contig 17864 bp, 17 predicted proteins | sample 4281140metaG_FD_190536 | JGI IMG/M metagenome (GOLD analysis project Ga0256834, IMG submission 190536) | Hydrothermal vent microbial communities from East Pacific Rise, Pacific Ocean - 4281-140 | ecosystem: Environmental > Aquatic > Marine > Hydrothermal vents | place: Pacific Ocean: East...
CGCTCAAGGCACACCCGAACATATTTGCAAAAAATACAAAACCCATACCACGCACTTTTTGAAAAATATGCTTTGATTTGGCAAAGGTCCAAAGCTTTGTTGTTTTAAGGGACGCAAAGAGTAAAACTTAAAATTTGAATCGTAGTGGGTCACCTGTGTGTGACCCTTGTTTCAGAAGATGTATTGAGTTTAAAAAATACTGTTTCCTGTGAAATCGTGGTTAATTATAGTTTATTAAGTAACACAGAGGTTCACGGAGGAATCATAGAGTTGCACGGAGGTTTTGTTAGTTGGCACAGTCTCTATTTAACTTCATCGGGAAGTTTAAAATATTGATGCCGTAGTGGAGTCCCTTGTGGGCTCCTTTTTCAATAAAAGCAACGAGTCAAATCAAACAAGGCTCCCACAAGGGAAGCCACTACATGCCGAGTTTTAAATCCTTCAATCAATAAATTTTCCTCATTCCGGGAATACATGGCTAGTTAATTATAAAAAATACCGTTATTGCGAGGAGCTCAGCGACGCGGCAATCTCCAAAAGCAAGTGTTACATTTATAATTAACAATGACATCAACTGATTGAGGTTGCCAAGTCGCCCCTCTTGGCAATGATGAAATTATGAATTGGTTTGTCGAAAGCAGTGTTTCAGATATTTCGATAATTATTCAGAATTAAAATATTTGGTGAAACCAAACTTACTACTCAGAGTGGAGCGGACACATTTTTTGAAAAAATAATCTAATGGAGTCCCTTATGGATAACCCGTTTAAAAATAAACGGGCAACTACAAGGTCTTGCACCATAAATTTCCTAAAGTCTATCTAAAGGTGAAAGCACTGCAAGTTGAGTTAGACTCTACTCTTTATTCAAAATCACTTGTAAATATTAAATCATTTACTACTGATTCATAAGCTCCAATAGACATGTTGTTTGGATTGCGAAGGTTGCCAACTAGGTCTCTACTTACTACTCCACTTGTGTTTGCACCAGCATTAACTGCTGGGGATGTTTCACCAAGTGCAAAATTGCCTCCTACAATAGGATTAACAAATTGTGGATTGGTAGATACTGAACTCATGTTCCATGATGGTAATGTTTGAGCAGATGGACTATACCAAAGGTTATTGTGACCAACATCAGGAGCACCCCAATATCCAGGAATTTCAAATGGTAAATTATTTGTGTCAACAACAATATTGTTGATGAATTCCCATGTACCGCCAAAAATCCATGCAGGACTTCCTGATGCTTGAACGCGTATTCCGTGTCCATCACCTGGTTCTCCATAGCCATAAAATGTATTGTTATATAGTTTTATGTCAGATTGATTTTTACTACTTGTAATTGCTATTGCTCTTGTATGTCCGGCACTGGTTGGTATTTCTAGACCTGAGTTAATGATAAGATTATTATATATTTCTATAGGCATATCGTAGCAAAGTTCAGAAGAACCACCAGCAGAGATGTTTATGCCATGCCCAACTTGATTGATTACTACGTTATTGTGAATACGCATAGTGCCGCTAAAATTCCCACAAGGGCCCTCATCATAGACATGTAACGCATGATGAACCTTGGTATCTGCAACATGATTCCAGCCTAATTCAAAAGATTCTATAACTGTGCCACCTCGATTGGACATATAAAACACATGATGTAGTTTTGATGTTCTATCACAACCAAAATCATGTACATAATTGCCAAATATCTTAATGCCTCCTCCTGCAAAATTAGGTCCGTTGATATTACTTCCTGCAATTGCTCCACCTTGCCCGTCTGCACAACCATCAAGGTTATCTGGACCTGAAGGTCTTGGATAATTAGTAATTTCATTGCCAATGGCGCGCATACCTTTAAAAGAATAAATTCCATTGCCATTGGTTTTTATCACTAATTTTGAAAAATTCCAGTAAGTGGCATCACCATTCCAGTTATGAATTCCTCTATAGCTTTCATCCTCAATGATAACCTCCGCTCCTGGATAGGCAATAATTGATAGTGGTAACTCGACAGTTCCGTGAATATATTTAACATGAAGTCCGCCTGTTTCAAGCACTCCATCTGTTACATAAACTATGTCTCCAGGTTTAAACCTACCACGAGCACCTATATTATCTCTACCTAAAGCAACATAAGCCAATGTTGCCCATGGATTATTCCATTTACCATCAATAGTGGTGCCGTCATTACCATCTGGCTTAACATAAAATATATCACCATTTCTGATAGTAAAAGGAAGTGTTTCAGAAAGTTGCCCATTCACCTCAACATGAATAGATACCAGGCCATCAGATGCAGTTGCAGGAATTGAGAATGCGATTGTTTGAATTTTATGATAGGTGCTTAGCTCTGCTGGACCTGTAGCCGTATTACCATCTGCTTTCCCCCAATAATAAATGTGAGCAGCTTCCTTATTGTCAATAAATATTTTAGATGCTCCTTGTGTATCACCGAGGTTTTGTCCCCAGATTGTCACGATAGTCCCTTCTCCTAAGCCATCATTTAATCCCGTTTTAGGACCACTTACTATATCAGAAAAGTTTAGCACAGGCGATGCTTGAGCTGTAACAAAAAAACTGGATATTATAAAAATAGTAAATATTATAGAAACTAAATATCTTGACTTGCGGGTTTTAGCAGTTCTTCTTAGTAGTGTATTCGATTTCCCTATAATTGCACTTGTTTGTATTATCTCTTTATTATGTTGCATTCTTATCCCCTTATTTGTAGGTTGTTCTTGCATCATGCAGGCAACCATTTTTTTAGTATAGTTGTATCATTTGGAACAAAACGTGAGGTGTGTCACACATTCATGGGCAATACGTTTACTGTACCCTGAATAGGGTGTAAGTACAACGTGATAAAGTCCGCCCATGCAGAAGCTGGCGAACCTGTGGTTGTTTCATAATTTTTCTCTATCAACTTGTGACCAGTGGTAAGGTTGTAAATCTCGTATGGTTTTAAATATCAGTTGGTTATCTTTGTTGCTTATTGCGACCTTTACATCGCCTCCCCAATGAACGAGTCTTTCTTGGCATATTCCACAAGGAGATAGAATAATATAATCTGAATGTTCATTCTTTCGGTATACACAAAGTGAGTGGGTAACTTTCTCGTTGAGTTTATGTGCTTCAAGCAAAGCTCCGACTTCCATACAGAGAGAAAGAGCGTCATTTTTAGTATCAGGGGCGATACTTGTTATAATTTGTCCTGACTCTAAGCAAATAGCAGCAGCACCGCCCCATTTTTGAGGGTATCGTTGCTGAATTAGTTCTTGAGCTGCTTTGAGTAATTGTTTTCCAAATTCCATGTTTATTTTAACCAAATCATACTTGCCATTCGTCCTGTTTCGCCATCACGGCGGTAGGAGAAAAACAGATTTTTATTATCATGCGTACAGTAAGGCGATTGTGAAATGTGCTTTACCCCTAATGCTTCAAGTTGAATAACCGCTATTTTTTTTAAATCAGCATGCCAATGTTTTTTTTTGTCTAGGTAAAAACAATGGGCAAACTCTTTGTTTTTTCGAACAAATTTTTGCCTAAATTCTGCATCAACACGGTATGGTTTATAAGAAATACAAGGCCCTAGCCAGCAATATAGTTTGGTGTTATCCACTTTTAACTGGGATAGTGTTTTTTCTAAAATATCGGCAAACAAGCCTCTCCAGCCGCAGTGTACGGCAGCTACTGTACTAGCACTTTCATCTGCAATTAGCACAGGCAGGCAATCAGCAGTTAAAACAGCACACAATATATTCTTCTCTCGTGTAAAACATGCATCAGCCTTAAATTGACCATGGTATTCTGGAATACTGCGATATTCTACAACCGTATTGGAGTGAAGTTGCTGCATAAAAATTGGCTTATGTGGCACACCTGCAATTAATTTGGAATTATCTAGTGCTTGTTCGTCCTTGCCGAAAACCCCTAAATTCATTGAGTCATAAGGTTTCTGGCTTTGACCTCCAAGTCGAGTTGTTTGTATGGAGGCAATAGCTTGTGGTGAAAAAATATCAGGTTTAATTATCATATTTCTAATTATAGTGCTTTTTTGAAAGTTAAAACTACCTTTTTTTGTAAAGTTTTACTATAATGCCAATAATTATAACTTTTAATGTATAGGTAAAGACTTGTCTTTTAAGCTTTTGAAAACAAATCAAATATTATTGTCAGCACTATTGTTGAGTGCGATTAGCTCTGTTTGTGCACAAAAGCAAAATTCAGGGCAACTTGAACACATTTCTTCAAACAATGCGACTCAGACAACTAGTGCTGTTGAGCATCCAGCCAATTCGTTTGTTGAGCTAGATTTTTCTTTAGCTCAAGGAGAATCATGGGATGCAAAGGGTCGGGCAAGCAATATGATTGTGAATTGTGTTGATGGCTCTTTTATTACTGGATTTGAAACATCAAATATTGTTATCCAAACGATGGGAAGAAGCTTTTTCTCCGAGGCAGCAATTTACTTTAGTGATTCTGCTCAAGGCAATAACGGCATAGAGTTTGCCGTAGGTGCTGGCAACAACAATTCTGGAATTTCATCTTTTAGTACAAGTGGCGTTCTTGACATTACAGAATCTGGCAATCTTGATGTAGAGTCTTTGGACGACAATAAATTTTATTTACAGTTTTATGAAGTTACAGATGATCTGCCCAATGAAATAGATGCACGCTTTACTAGTGGCAAGCTCACTATTTGGGGTGTTGATTTAGAAGCTACTAGCAGTTGCCCCTTTGTTGCTACCGTTGCAGAAGCAGATGTTTCTGTTTCCTACAGCTACAACCAAACTGGCGAGATTTTAGTAGGGGATGATTTGAACTTTGAAATTACTGGTACAAACAACAGCTCCAATACTGCTATTAATGTTGTACTTGAAAACTCTTTATCTGAAAACATACAACTTATAGATTTAAGCTGTGATAGCGGCTTTTCAACAACGGATGCAAGTGCCGCACAGTCAGTTGCTATCGGCGATGTTTTAGCAAACTCTAGTTTCGTATGCACGATGAGTGCAGAGGTCCTAAGTGTTGGAGACATAACCAATACCGTTAATGTTATTTCTGACAACGATAATAACTTAAGTAACAACTCAATGACACTAATAGTGGTAATGGCTGCTGTCCAAGAAGTTCCAGCAAGCAATTGGTTTATGCTTAGCGTACTTTTCTTGTTGCTTATTGTTGGTTCTGGCTTGTATTCTAGAAAGACACGTTAGTTTTCTGGGTAATACACATCCCAGTCACTGTCATCATCTCCGCCTAAGCCATCAAAGTTATTCAACTCTTCTAGTAATTCAAGAATATCTGTTGCTAATTTACTCTTAAATGTCACCAACTTATTGGTTCGCGGGTGTGTAAAAGCCAAAACTTTAGCATGTAAAGCCTGCCTAGAAAAATTTCTAACCACATCTTTAAGTCCAGACTCTAAGCTTGGCTCAACACGCAAAGGGTTACCATAAACAGGGTCACCCAAAAGCTGGTAGCCAACATAGTGCATGTGAACTCGAATTTGGTGAGTTCTGCCAGTTTCTAAATTCACCTTTATCGTGGTGTAGTGCTTAAAATTTTCTATCACTTTAAAGTTAGTAACTGCTCTCTTACCATTAACAGAAACAGCCATCTTTGTACGATTGGTTTTGTGCCTGCCTATTGGCATATCAATACGGTTATCCTTTGTCAAAACACCCTTGACAACTGCAAAGTATTGACGAGTAACCGTATGCTCTTTGAGCTGTTCCACTAAAGAGTTGTAAGCATTGCTAGTTTTTGCAACCACCATTAAACCACTAGTCATTTTGTCTAGGCGGTGCACTATCCCAGCCCTTGGCAGTAGTTTTTGCATGTCGTTATGTGCCAACAAGCCATTTAAAATAGTGCCATCAGGGTTGCCCGAACCAGGATGTACAAGCATGCCTGCGTGTTTGTTGATAATAATAATTTCATCGTCTTCAAAATGAATATTTAAATCCATTTCCTGTGGCTTGTCTTCAATCGCAGCTTCGATGGTAACACTTATGTCGATAGTTTCGAACCCTTTGAGCTTTTGTTTGGGTTTGCATGGCTTTGAATTGAGCAAAACATTACCTTTTATAATCCATTTTTGAATTGCTCCTCTAGAAAACTCAGGGAACTTTTTAGTTAAATATTGGTCGATTCTTAATCCAGCATCTTCAGGCTTGGCACGGGTGTTTTGTGTAATAATTTGGTTGTTTTGTTGGTTCATCACTGTATTTTACAGTATTATGTCAATTATATTGAATGTGGATAAAATTAAATGAGAAAAATATACACTTTACTTATTGTTTTGGCTTTAGTCTTTAGTGTTACTGCCTGCAAAAAGGGCAAAAAGAAACCATCTGTTGAGGTGACCAAATTTAGTGCTGAAACTTTATACAATAAATCTAAGAAGTTTATGGATTTAGGTATATGGGAAAGTGCCATCATGGGTTATAAGACCTTACGCAACCAATACCCTTTTGGAAGATATGCAGAGCAAGGCTCTATAGAGCTTGCTTACAGTTATTATCGCAACTATGAAACCGAGCTGGCTATCTCAACACTTGAGCGTTTTATAAAAAACTACCCTGCCCACGAGCATTTAGATTATGCCTACTACTTAAAAGGACTAATATATTTTGAAAGTGAAGTCGGATTAATGCAGCGAGTTAATCCAGATCCAGCAACTGATAGAAATCAGGAAAATGCGAAGCAAGCATTTGTAGCACTTAAAACATTTGTTGAAAAATTTCCAAACAGTCTTTATGCCGCAGATGCAGAACAAAGAATGGTTCATATACGCAATAAATTGGCAGCCTTTGAAGTTCAAGTGGCAAAATATTATTTGCGCAGAAAGGCTTATGTTGCAGCAATCAACAGGAGTAAGTATGTGGTAGAGTCATTTCAGAAAACCAGCCATGTTGCCGATGCACTAGCTGTAATGGCAACAGCTTATAAAGCTCTTGGTGAAGACGAGCTGGCACAATCAAGCCAACTAGTATTACAAGAAAACTACCCAAACCACAGTTATTTACAAGATCAAGAAATAGATTTAAAAACTAGTGTGTTTTCTTTTAAAGACCTGTGGATATTTGGTAAAAAAGAGGACTAATTGTTGGATATAACTTCGGCTGCTATATTGCTGTTTTTAATATTGGACCCATTGGGGAATATACCAATATTTTTGAGCTATCTTGAGAAAAGCCAAAAGAGGTACAAGGTTCTTGCCAGAGAGCTTGTTCTTGCCTTATTAATATTATATATATTCCTGTTTTTTGGAAGACAATTTCTAGAAGCACTACACCTAAAACAAGAGGCCGTCGCTATATCTGGTGCGATTATTCTTTTTATTATCGCTCTAAGAATGATTTTTCCTACTAGTAAGCAATATGGTGACGAGGAAATAGAAGGAGACCCTTTTTTGGTTCCACTTGCCATACCATTGGTTGCAGGGCCATCTATTTTAGCAACACTTATTATGTTGGTCAGCCAACATCCAGAGAAAAAAGGCGAACTTGCAATTGCACTATTTATTGCTTGGTTTGCATCTGCAGTTATTTTGTTTTCTGCTACAGCAATGCAGAGGTTTTTGGGCAAAAGAGGTATGATAGCCATTGAGCGTTTAATGGGAATGGTTTTAATTGCTATTGCAGTACAGATGTTTTTAGATGGATTAAAGTCCTTTCTTGCTTAAACTCAATAAAAGTTTATATTTTTGAGCTTGTACCAAGTTAATTTTTTTAGTTCGTTGTCTTTTAACATGTCGGCTAACTTGGCAAGGTAAATTATGTTATTTTCATCCGTCTGGCTTACATCATCAAAAGAAAGTAGGTGTGACTTAGTCGTGACTTGAACAACTTGATTTTGCTCGACTGTCATTATATCATCGGTTAATTTAATTGCCTTGGCCTGTAATATTTTCTGTAGCAGTTCTTTCTCTTCATGACTTAATTGGTAAATAATTGCTGTTTTTTGCCCAGCTAATTGCCAATAAGTAAGGCCGAGTTCTTGAGCCAGTTGTGAATTAACAGTAATCATTTCAAATCACTAGCTAATTGCTTCACAATATATTTAAGGGACTCAGATATGCTGCGAACAAATGCAGGTATTGTGTTCTGTGTTAAGGTTTGCTGTTTTTTATAAGTTTTCTGAAAAAGAACTTCATTATTGTCATCAACAAGAGTAAACGTTATTGTTAAGAGTGAGGATGCACCTTTTTTTTCAAGATTTAATATGGTAGTTTTTAATACATTTTCATGGCGATCAGGCGTTACATTGAAAGATTGAAGTAAGTAGTTTTGTAATAAAATTTTTGGTGAGTCTAACCAAAAGTTATGGTTAAGCTGTACTAAGGCTCCATCGCTGTTTTGAGCAATCATTGGGCGATTTCCCAAAATTCCCATAGCTACAGGTCTTTGAACTAAAAAATTTGATTCACTAGCAGTCACAGGAGCTTCGCCAAAGCGATAGTATAGTTTATCAACTGATTTTTTACCTACAGATGTACACGAAAAAAGTGTTAGCATAATTATCAAAAAAAGAATTATCTTCATAGGTCTTCATCCGCTATTGAGGACTTGTGGTCAAAGAGCAGGTTGGATGGATTTTTGCGAATTATTTCGGTAGCTTCATTGATATTCATGCTGGCACTTTCTATTTCATTCCCAATCGTGTCTGCCTTTTGTGAAAACATATCCATCATTTTAATGGTGATATCCAACAATTCAGATACTTTTATGTCGCTATTACTAATCATTTTATCACCAGATGAAATGAGTTGGTTAACATTGCCAATACTGGTTTCTAGCCAACCACCTGTCGCGGAGAGTTGTGAGGTGACCTTTTCTAAGTTTGAAATAATTTTATTAATGTCATCAATGTTTCCTTGTGCCAATAGTTTGTCTGCCGACTTAACCAACTTATTAATGTCTTTAACCAACCCATCAATAGATGTTAAAATTTGCGGAATTTGTGAGTCTAGTGATTGAGTTAAATTATCAGTTCTCTCATAGATTAAATCAAAAAGAGGAATGATTTTGTCTTTATTTAATGACTCAAAATCGGTAGCTAATTTCCCAACAGTTGCCATTATGTCATCACCCGTATCACCCTTGATTTCGCTATTGGGTTTTAAATGGCTACTACTTTTTCCTGCAGATATATTGAGCGACATATCTGATAATAAACCACTAGATGCAATTTTAGTAATGCTATCAGCAGGCACTTTCCAGCCTTCTATTAACGAGTACTCTGTCTTAAAAGTAAGTTGCCCACTACTAGTGTCAGGTGTGATAGACTCAATTTGTCCAACTCGATAACCTTCATAATAAACAGGGTTTCCATAGCCTAACCCGGTAACATTATCAAAATAACTATAATAGATTTCTGTACCACTATTTTTGCCACTCATTTTAAGTAACAAGAAGATGCTTAGTCCCCCGATAATCAGGGTGAATAAACCCACTAAAAAATAATTGTTATAAACTCGTTTCATGAGATTGTATAATTTTCCTGTGTTAGTCTTTTGAGGTATTCCTCAGGGTCAATTGTGTCATTACGTGCACGTCTTTCTAGTAAATCTTGCACACGTTTAATGCTAGAGTTCTTAACTTCATCGACAGTTCCCGTTAAAAGGATTTTGCCTTGGTCAAGAACTGTAATTTTATCCGCTATTTTAAAGGCAGAATCTAACTCGTGAGTGACCACGACCATAGTCATACCCATTGCATCACGTAGTTTTAAAATCAAGTCATCAATCTCTGATGCAACCACAGGATCTAGCCCTGCTGATGGCTCATCAAAAAACAACAACTTTGGATCCATCACAATAGCACGGGCAAGTGCTGCCCTTTTAATCATGCCACCAGACAATTGCGATGGCATAAGTTTTTGAAACCCCCCTAAATTAACTACTTCTAATTTCATTCTACTAATAATTCGAATAGTATTTTCATCTAACTCTGTAAACTCCGTTAAAGGAAATGCAACATTTTCTCCAACAGTCATGGATGAAAATAGAGCACCATTTTGAAAAGAAACGCCAATCTTACGTAGTAGCTCGTGCTTTTCGTGAAATTTTAATGTATCTAAATCATGACCTAATACTGAAATAGATCCAGAGGTGGCTTGATAAAGTCCCATGATGTGCCAAAGCAAGGTACTTTTACCAGAGCCAGAACCACCCATGATAACACGAATTTCACCTTCCTCAACATCCAAATCAACCTCGTTTAGGATTTTACGCTCACCGTAGTGAGTGACTAGTTTTTTAATTTTTATTAAATGTCTACTCATGTTGGCTGTGTTAGAAAGTAACTAAAAGCCATGTCGGCAACAACAATGGTGGCAATCGAAGCCACAACTGCTGTGGTTGTGGCTTTACCCACACCCTCTGCACCACCTGTTACATTAAATCCTGTTGTTGCACCAACTAATGCGATAATAATACCAAAAACCACACTTTTAACCAAGCCCTGAGTTATATCATTAATAGCAAGCACATCAAAAGACTCTTTCATATACGCCATTAAAGTCATATCTAGTTTGTCAATACTAAAGAAAGCTCCTCCTAAAATTGCCATAAAATCAGCAACTAAAATCAGTAAAGGCATGGAAATAATTAGTCCCAATAATGGCGGTAAAACTAAATATCTCACAGGCACAACCCCCATAACCCTTAAGGCATCAATTTCTTGAGAAACAACTTGTGAGCCAATCTTTGCCGCTAAGGCAGCACCTGAACGTCCGGCAATAATTATGCCAATAATTAGTGGCGAGAACTCTCTGGTGACTGACTTGGCTATGGCAAGTAACACTTGCGACTCTGCACCAAAATCTGCAAAGGCATACAATAATTGAATAGATAACATAACACCAACAACAAAAGCCAAAGCCATCACAATTGGTAGAGCATCAAAACCGATGACACGTACTTGTTCAACAACTTGGGTTAGACGAAGTTTCTGGTTGTATTTACGACCAAAAAATAACCAGTATAAGCAGTCCGTAAGTAAGCGAACAGCAAAGCCAACACGTTCGACAGCTAAAACGATAGATGAGCCAATATTTTCAATAAAAGACTTCATTAGCTACACAATGGTAAAAACCTTATCTAAACGTGCTAACTCCATAATGGCATTAACCTGGGTGCTGGGTTTTGTTAAAATGAATTTTTTATCATTAGATTTTGAAAATTGCAAACCCTCAACTAGTGAGGCTATACCTGATGAGTCAATATAGTTGACTCCAGACAAGTCGACAAAGACAGATGCATTGGCTTTCAGTGCTGCTAAGATTGTTTTTCTTAATTCGTGTGAATTGGACAAATCAATATCACCAGTTGCATAGATTATGCAACCATCATCGGTATTTTTAAAGCTTATATTTTCCATAATAAAATGTAGTGAAGAATAACAGTTCATCTTAGCATGAAAGGTTTACCTAATTCTATTTCTTCCTGAATTTTTAGCACTGTACATGGCTTTATCTGCCTCAATAAACAACCCCTTGAAGTCTTGTTGCGTACATTTATATTCACTTACACCAAAACTGGCTGTTAGTTTTGTTGTTTCATTATCAAGATTAAATGTATGGCTTGCAATGCTTTCCCTTAAAGCTTTAAGTTCTTGAATGGCTATTATTTTAGTGGTATTTTTCTTTATTATAACAAACTCTTCGCCACCCCATCGCCCCATTATTTCATTGGGCTTAAGTGAGGAGTTGATTAAATGGGCAAATTGACTAAGAACCTCATCTCCGTAATAATGCCCGTGCTTGTCATTAAGTTTTTTAAAAAAATCAATATCAATAATGACTAAGGAAAAAACAGAAGGGCTCTTTTTGCATGCCTTAATCAAGCTATATATGATTTGTTTGATTAACTTCCTATTGGGTAGTTGAGTCAAATCATCGGTTAAAGCAATTTTTTGATAGTTTCGCATCCATTTTTGTGTACCTATAAAAATAAAAATAAGTGACGCAATAAGTGTTAGTTTTTCCATAAGAACGGTGTAACCAATACTGTGAATAAAAATTTGATCGATGGCATCTACAAAGTAAGAAAGAAAAAACAAATAATAGCCAAGAGCTAAAGTGTTGTAGAATGAAAGTTTCTTAAATGGCTGGATTGAATAAAGCAAATATAAAGCAATACAGGAAATTATAAACTCTAAAGTCAAGTTGTAATAATTGATTTTTTCAAAGGTAGAGAAAAAACTAAAACTCATGCCGAGTAAGACAACCCAAGAAACCATAACAATAAAGAAAAACAGTCCTTTATTTTTGATAGCTCTTATCATCATTTAGTGTACTTCCCTTGCTGTATTATATTAGTTCGAAAGGATGATGAAAAACCACCGCATATTCACTCCATTTAATTAGATTAGTCAAATTTTGTCAATGTTTTGTTTTAAAATAGTCAGGCATTGAGCAAAGCAGTTACATAATCAACAATCTCATGTTGTTTTATACGAGTATTTTGCATTTCCTTTCGAGACTTATATTCTACTTCACTATCATCTAAAGCTCGGTCACCAATAGTAATTTGATGCGGAATGCCAAGCAATTCAGCATCGGCAAACATGACACCTGGTCGAATTTTTCTATCATCGATGATGACCTCTACGCCTGCTTGTTTTAGTTGCTCATATAATTCGTTGGCAACTTGCTTAACGCGTTGCGATTTTGCCATATTCATTGGTAAAATTATGACTGTAAAAGGTGCGATTTGTTGTGGCCAAATAATGCCCTTTTCATCATGGTTTTGCTCAATAGCCGCTGCCACAACGCGAGTAACGCCAATGCCATAGCAGCCCATGGTCATAGTTTGTGCTTTGCCCTGTTCATTTAAGACTACGGCATTCATCGACTTTGCGTAGGTATCACCAAGCTGAAAAATATGCCCAACTTCAATACCACGGGCAATCTTGATTGTGCCTTTGCCATCAGGTGATTTGTCTCCAACTTTAGCGTTACGTAAGTCTGCAACACTATCGAACTTGGCATCTCTATCCCAATTAACGCCAGTTAAATGTTTGTCATCTTCATTAGCTCCTGTGACAAAGTCACTCATGACTTCAACAGCTCTATCAATAATAATTTCACAATTTAAATCTTTAACCCCAATAGAACCAGCATCACAACCAGCCAATTTGACAATTTCATCATCATTAAGCATGGTAAATGGCTTGGCAACCTGTGAAAGGTTGGCAGCTTTAACTTCATTTAATTCATGATCACCACGCAGCACTAAAGCAACAGGAGCATCAACACCTTCAACCAACAAGGTTTTAACCAGCTTCTTTGGTGAGATGCTCAAAAAATCAGAAACCTCTTGAATAGATTTTTTATGGAGCGTATCAAGCGTTAACAACTCTTGAGCTGGTTCTTTACGAAGAGTTGTTGGTGCTAAAACCTCACACTTTTCAATGTTAGCTGCATAGTCACTTACTGTAGAATAAGCAATAGCATCTTCACCAGAGTCTGCCAACACATGAAACTCGTGCGAGCCAGTCCCACCAATTTCACCAGAATCTGCTTCAACAGGGCGAAATTTTAAACCAATTCGTTCAAATATATTGCAGTAAGCTTGATGAATATTGGCATAGGTTTGTTTTAAGCAATCATTGCTTAAATGAAAGGAGTAAGCATCCTTCATCAAAAATTCACGTGCACGCATGACACCAAAGCGTGGACGAATTTCATCACGGAATTTAGTTTGTATTTGGTAAAAAGTAATGGGCAATTGCTTATATGACTTGATTTCCTTGCGGGCAAAGTCGGTAATCACTTCTTCGTGAGTAGGGCCAAAACAAAAATTACGACCAGCACGGTCTTTAATTTTTAATAATAGTGCACCGTATTTATCCCAACGACCTGTTTCTTGCCACAATTCTGCAGGTTGAATAGTTGGCATAATCATTTCTAAGCATCCAGCTTTATCCATCTCTTGGCGAACGATTTTTTCGATGTTACGCAAAACTTTCAAACCCAACGGTGTCCAAGTATACAGCCCAGAACCCAGTCGGCTTAACATACCAGTTCTAATCATTAAGCGGTGACTGATGATTTCTGCATCAGCAGGAGTCTCTTTGCGAGTTTGTAAGTGAAATTGCGAAGTTCTCACGGTAATAAAGTCCAATTCTATTCAAAAACGCTATGATATCTCATTGCGTTATTCATGAATAGGTATTTAATAAACATCAAGCCTAAAAATGTCTTATCGACAATGAGGCAACCTAGCATTTTTAAAATAGAGGTTTGGGGACTACAATAATATTCTCAGATATAAGGATTTATTGTAGTCCTGAATTGCAGCTTTTATCACTCTTTTTCCATCACCAAACTATGCTGCTTTAATCTTAGACACTTTAGCTTTCTTCATAGCTTTAGTCCTATCAAATGCATCAAACTCAAAGTCATCGACATTGATTACATCCATGACTTCTGCACGAACAAGCTGTAACTTATCGTGCTCATCTTGGCTAATAATATCTTTTTCTAAGGCCTGAACAAGGTTTTCATCTGGTGTTATTGCTTTGATTTCACCAGATTTAAGTGCTTTTAATATTCTTCTCTCTAAAGGCTCTGTCTCGATAACTTTTTTTAATGTCTCATTCATTTGAGCAATAATATTTGAGTCTGTAACTTCTTTGTCGATACCATCGGTTAAGCGTGCACGTGTCTCATTAGGGTTTAAAATTAAACTAGCAGCTTTATGACCTAGCCTGTCTCCAGCAGGAAGCTCGTGGTTTCCAAAAGGCAGCACTAGTCTTCTTAAAATAAAGCCAACGACTTTGCTTGGGTAATTGTAAGTTAATAGCTTAAATGCTTGTTCTATTTTGTAAAAGTGTTGATGCAAAGCCCAAGCGACAATGGCTTGGTCGGCTTTTTGCGAACCTTGATCACGGTAACGCTTTAGTACCGCAGATGCCATGTATAAGTGACTTAATACATCACCTAAACGAGCAGATGTTTTCTCTTTCTTTTTCAACGCTCCACCTAGTGTTAACATGGACACATCTGCTGCCAAGCCAAATGCTGCACTATAGCGTGTAATCCTGGCATAAAACTTTTTGGTAAACTTATCAGCAGGGGCTTTTTCTAAACGCCACAAGCCTAACCCCATAAAGAATGAACGAACTGCGTTACTAAAGCTGTAACCAATATGTTTAAATAAGATATCATCAAATTTGACTAAACGAGTATCGGCATCTTCAATATTTGCCGCTTCCATCTCTTTGAGGACATAAGGGTGACAACGAATAGCACCTTGACCAAAGATAATCATGCTACGAGTAAGAATGTTGGCACCTTCTACCGTAATCCAAATAGGCAAACCCATCCATGAACGACCAAGATAGTTTTTTGGGCCCATAATAATGCCTTTACCACCATGAATATCCATTGCATGAGAAATTATGGTGCGAGACATGTCTGTGGCATGCATTTTTGCAATCGCTGATGGAACAGCAGGAACTTCGCCCTGATCAACAGCAAGTGCTGTCATGGTAGAGGTTGCAGCCATAGAATAAGTCATGCCAGCAATTTCGCATAAAGCTTCTTCGATTCCCTCGAAACGACCAATTGGCATATTGAACTGCTTGCGAATTCGAGCATAAGCACCCGTTGCAAAAGTAATCATTTTGGCACCACCAGTAGAACAAGATGGTAATGAAATTGAGCGACCAATTGACAAGCACTCGACTAGCATTTTCCAACCTTGACCAATCATTTTTTCACCACCAATAATAAAGCTTAATGGAATGAAAACGTCTTTGCCTATGATTGGACCATTCATAAACATTACATCTAAAGGATTGTGACGCCTGCCAATTTCCATGCCTTTGGTATCGCGTGGTAAAAGAGCTAAAGTGATGCCAAGCTCGTTTTCACCACCCAACAAACCATCAGGATCTAGCATCTGGAAAGCCAGCCCAACAACAGTAGCAACAGGTGCTAAGGTAATATAGCGCTTGTTAAAGTTTAACAATATACCCAGCTGCTCCTTGCCTTCAAATTTTTGCTTACAAACAACGCCAGTATCAGGTATTGAAGTAGCATCAGAGCCTGCTGTAGGACCAGTTAAACCAAAGCACGGGATGTCCTTTCCTGCTGCCAAACTGGGTAAGTAGTGGTCTTTTTGTTCTTGTGTTCCGTATAAATGTAACAGCTCCCCAGGACCTAAAGAGTTAGGTACAGCAACCGTTGCAGCAACAGCCACCGAACGTGAAGCAAGCTTTTGTAAAACCATAGAGTGGCCAAGAGCAGAAAAACCTAAGCCGCCATACTTTTTAGAAATTATCATGCCGATAAAACCGTTGTCGCGAATAAATTGCCATACTTCTTTGGGCATATCGCCTTTGACGTGGTTAATTTCGTACTCATCAACCATACTACACAACTCAGCAACAGGACCATCAATAAATGCCTGCTCATCTGATGAAAGTTGTGGGGCAGGTATTTCATGAAGCTTCTTGAAGTTTGGTTTGCCACTAAATAGCTCGCCATCCCAGCTTACCGTGCCAGATTCAAGTGCAATGCGTTCAGTTTCAGAAAGTTTAGGTAGTGCTTTTTTATAAAACTTTAAAAAAGGGGCTGTAATTAGCTGCTGTCTAATTGATTTGATATTCAGAATAACGGCAGCGGCGATAAAAATAAGCCAAATGAGAGATAGTGATAACCACCCAAATGAAAATTTCCATGAAACCAACGCCATGACAACCGCGGTAGCAATTGTCCATGTTTTTAGATTAGTTTTTAAATAGGAGCAGAAAAAAGTGACTGCTAAAAATGTACATAATAAAATTAAAAAATTCATTTTAAGTCTCCAATAAATAATACCATACGCTACAGTATGGAGTTGCTTTGATTAAAAGTCAATACGCTTGCGTATGGATAAGGTCAAAAACACCATATTTTTCTTTCAATCATACATTATTTAGTGTTAAATACATAATTATGAATGAAGTTGTCAAAAAGAAATCATTAACAGCCCAAGACTGGCAAGACGCCGCCTTAAATGTTATAGCACACCAAGGGGTAGCTGCTGTAGCTGTTGAGCCACTTGCCCGTGAGTTAGGAGTTACGAAGGGAAGTTTTTATTGGCACTTTAGCAACCGCATGGATTTGGTTAAACAATCCTTAAAACAATGGCGGTTAGGTGATAAAAAACTGGTTGAAGAAACCATACTCATCATCAAAAATCCAAAAAAAAGGCTGTTGGCTTGGTTTAAGTTAAGTGCCGAACCTATTCAAACTCACCTTATTTATAGTACATTGCTTGCCGATAGATCTCATACAATTATTTCTAAAATTTTAAAAGAAATCACCTTAGAACGCTTAGAGCATCTGCAACAATCTTATCGCGAAATGGGCTTTGATGAAAAGTTTGCCAAGGCACAGTCCTTGCTTGCTTATTCGGTTTACGTTGGATTTTTGCACATGTCAAAAACCTTATACGGCTCCTTGCCAGATAGCAAGCAAGCAGAAGAGTACGCCCAATTTGTATCAAAACAATTGTTAAAGAGTCTCTAAATAAATATAAACATGGTAAAATCATCCATAGGGTAAACAACAATAAGGAGCTTAACAATGTTATCAAATAGTGAAATTGTAAAGAAAACCAAAGTTAAACCAATTTTATCGGTTGCAGAAAAAATGCAAATTGATGAAGCTCAGTTGATGCCTTACGGTAAAGAAATAACCAAAGTGCATTTGGATGCGTTAAAACAAAAAAGACCCAGCAAAAACCTCAATAAACTTATTTTGGTTTCAGCAACCACTCCAACCAAAGCAGGTGAAGGCAAAACCACCACCTCAATTGGTTTAGCTCAAGGTTTAAAACAATTGGGTGAGTCTGTTTGTTTG
>Ga0256834_1001224_pt1 | contig 17862 bp, 15 predicted proteins | sample 4281140metaG_FD_190536 | JGI IMG/M metagenome (GOLD analysis project Ga0256834, IMG submission 190536) | Hydrothermal vent microbial communities from East Pacific Rise, Pacific Ocean - 4281-140 | ecosystem: Environmental > Aquatic > Marine > Hydrothermal vents | place: Pacific Ocean: East...
AAATACTTCGTTTAAAGCCAAAAAGTCCTGTCTTTCCTTTAAGTTCTCTAAATTAAGCTCTACTTCAACCCCTCTAAGCTCTTCTCTTGAGTTAAAAATCTCTCTAATCAATATCTTTGCGTCGTTTAAAAACGGAACGAAGAAAAAGCCATTACCTAATTCAAAAAATATAAACCTGCGTCTTAAACTTTTAATCAGTCTGTTTAATTTTCCCTTTAAAATAAGCCCTTTTACGCTTTTTTCTCGTAAAACCTCCTTCAACAATTCTACAGGTAAAAACTCTCTTTCAAGGAGTTCTAAAACTAACCTCTCACCAAGCAAGATGGGAATAATTTCTTCTTTTTTAGACGCAAGTTCCTTAGTAGAGTTTAAAAATAATTCTTTAATTGCGTCTTCTTTTAAACTTAATTCCTTTTTTAATATCGGAAAAAGTAACTTTACAAAAGGTTTATACTTTTTCAGTTCCATAAACTTCAAGCTCCTTAAATGCCCTTACTATTAAAGGTATCTCTTCCTCAAAAACGCACCTAAGATCAAGTAGTAAGACATCCTGTTCCACCCTCGCAATTATTGGTGGTCTAACTTCTCTTAAAATTTCTTGAAGTTGAGAAGGAGAAAGGCTTGAGCTTTTTACTCCTACAGCCCAAGAAGGAAGCTCAAGAAGAGGAAGTGCACCTCCACCTGTCTTTCCAGTGGTTTTAATAAGTTCAAAGGTAAAACTCTTTATCGCTCTTTTTAACTTCCTCAAAAGCTTTTTAGCCCTTTTCAGCAATTCTTCTTCTGGAGTTAAAATCATTTTTAAAATAGGTATGTGCTCAATAGCAATTTTTTCGTCTCTATAAAGCCTTAAAGTAGCTTCAAGCCCAGCTAAGGTTAGCTTGTCAATTCTTAAAGCTCTGTTAAGAGGATTTTTACGAATTTTGTCTATTAGTTCTTTTTTTCCAAGGATTATACCAGCCTGTGGTCCACCAAGAAGCTTATCACCAGAAAATGTAACTACATCAACCCCTGCTCTTAAAACCTCCTGCACCGTAGGTTCTTTTAAGTATCCGTACTTAGAAAAGTCAATAAAACATCCACTTCCAAGGTCTTTCATTACATAAAGTCCGTACTTTTTTCCAAGAGCTACCAAGTCTTCTGTAGAAACTTCCTTCGTAAAACCTACGAGAGCAAAGTTACTTCTATGCACTTTGAGAAGCATTGCTGTATTTTCAGTAATCGCGTCTTCGTAGTCAAAAAAGTGGGTTTTATTGGTTGTTCCTACTTCTCTCAAAATACAACCAGCCCACTTCATTACTTCTGGAATCCTAAAAGAACCTCCTATTTCTACGAGCTCCCCCCTTGATACTATAACTTCTTTGCCCTTTGCAAGAGTGTTTAAGCTTATTAATACTGCTGCTGCGTTGTTGTTTACTACTAAAGCTCCTTCAGCACCAGTTATTTCCTTAAGAATTTCTTCTACATGTACATACCTGCTTCCTCTTTTTCCTTTAGTAAGATCATATTCCAGATTAGAATAATACTTCGCAACACAAACGAGCTGAGTTATGGCTTCTTCAGAAAGAGGAGATCTACCGAGATTAGTGTGAATTACCACTCCTGTAGCGTTTATAACTCTTTTTAAAGACGGAGTTTCGTACTCGGTAAAGACTTCCTGCATGAGCTTTAACAAAAATTCCTCTTTTAACTCTGAAATCTTTCCTCTTTTCCATAGTTCTCTTATTTTTGAAACGACTCGTCTTGCAGGATTCGTAAAGTAGCTTTCAGGATAGTCTGGATAGAGTTCTGTGAACTTTCTCTTTATCTCGTGAACAGCAGGAATTCTCATACAGATGAAATTTTCTTAATAAATCTCTCTATTTTCTCAAGCGCAGTATAAAGTTTTTCTTCTTCTGGGAGAAAAACGATTCTGAAGTGTCTCGTGCCTGGTTTTTGTCCAAAACCACTACCGTGAACCACCACAACTCCTTCTTCAAGAATAAGTCTCTTAGTAAATTCAAGATCACTTATCTCAAGGTGAAGCCTTGGAAATGCGTAAAAAGCTCCTACAGGTTTCACGCAGGTAATGTGTTCTATCTGATTGAGTCCGTTTACTAATATGTCTCTTCTGTGTTTTAGTACACTAAGAATCTTTTTTAGGTGTCCGTTTTCATTGTTTAAAGCCTCTGGTATGGCAAACTGTAATGGATGGGGAGCACAAAGTCTTGCTCTTGCGAGTTTGTGAATGGCTTCTATGTAATCTCCAAGTATCTCTTCAGGACCAGAGATTATACCCCAACCAATTCTAAAACCTGGAGCAAAGTAATTCTTAGAAAGACCGTTAAAAGTAACTACTGGAACATCTTCTGCAAGAGATGCTATGGAAATGTGCTCTATATTGTCTTCAAGAATAAACTGATCGTAGATCTCGTCTGAGAATATAACCAACCTGTACTTTCTCGCAAGGTCAACTATTCTTTGCAGGGTTTCTCTTGAGTAAATGGCTCCAGTTGGATTATTAGGATTAATAACTATTATAGCTTTGGTATTTTTGTCTATGAGTTTTTCTATGTTGTCAAGCTCGGGCTCCCAACCGTTTTCTTCGTCAAGATGATAATACCTGGGACGAATTTCAAACTTTGCAACTATTGCTTGATAAAGAGGATAACACGGACAAGGAAGTAAAATGTTTTCTCCTGGATTAACAAGTGCAGAAATAGCAAACTCTATAGCCTCTGATGCACCCTGAGTTACATATATGTCAACAGGCTTAATACCTTTTCTTAAAGCGTAATTTCTTATCGCTTCAACAGCTTCTGGAATACCTACTGAATCAGAATAAGAATTATAATTTTTAAAAAGTGCGTCACACACAGCCTTAAGAATGTTTTCCGGAGGACTAAATCCGTATTGAACAGGATCTCCTATGTTAAGATAAATTAGTTCTTTCCCTGCCCTTTTTGCCTCTTTTGACGCCTCTACTATGTCTCTTATTGCGTATTCTACATGATTAGTTCTGAAAGCCGGTTTTATCTTCGGAATCTCTTCCATTCTCCTGCCTGCCCCAACCTTAAACTAATTTTAAAGGCTTCAAAAGTTATATAATTCTACCAAAAAAATTTTTGTCAATCCCCTTTTAAAGAGTTTTTCAAAAATTTCTTTGAAAAGTTTAAAGTATAGTGTTATAATTACTTTAGAAAATTTTTAAATTTAAACAAGTTTGCAAGGAGGACTTATGAAAAGAAAGTTTTACTTAAAAACTGAAGTGTGGGAAATTCTTGAGGCTACAGAAGACATAAAAAGCACAATTCAAAAGCTGTCTCAATATCCAGTAGAAAAAGTAATTAGTCCTCTTATAGGTGCCTTTTGTCACAAGAACGAAGTGGTTAAGTGGAAAGCAGTTACAGCTTTTGGATACTTCACTGCTAAAATTGCAGAAAAAGAGATGGAAAGAGCAAGAATTATTATTAGAAGGCTTATGTGGATGCTAAACGAGGAGTCAGGTGGTATGGCGTGGGGAGTTCCAGAGGGCTATGCAGAAGCACTTTACAACAGTCCTGCACTTGCTAAGGAATACCTGCCTATTTTCGTGTCCTATTTATGGAATACCGAATCAATAGGAAAGTACAAAGCTGACAATTACCTGGAATTCGTACCAGCTCAAAGAGGGGTCGTTTGGGGATTAGGAAGACTTGCTCCTAAGTACAAAAAGGAGCTTCTGGCAGAAAGAGCAGACTCTCACTTAAGAGAACACTTAAACTCTCCAGACGATGTGGTTAAACTACTTTCAGTTTGGGCACTTCTTGAGTTTAAAGATCCTGAAGTACTTCCAGGAAAAGACCTTCTGGTTGGTTTATTAACCTCAATTCAAAGTAAAAGCACTTTGATTTTTGACGGAGAAAAAATAAGGGAAATAACCTCTAAGGAACTCTTAAAAAGGCTTTAAAGGGATAAAAAGGGGTTTAAAAAGCAAAAAAATAGGTTATATTTTTTCATTACCATGAGAAAGGTGGAACTTCCAAAAGGATACAAGAACATAGACTTTGAAAAGGTATTAAGTGGTTTTGCTACGAGAATTGAAGACTTAAGGAGGTGTCTTTGACCCAGAGGGTTTAAAAAGACGCCTCTGCGAAATAGAATCCAGGTTCCACGGTAATATAGACTGGGAGTCTTCAGAAATAAAAAACCTCCTTAAGGAAAGGGCTCAACTTTCAGAAAGACTTAAGGTTTTTGATCACTTAGTTAAGAGTTTCAAGAGTCTTGAGGAGTGGTTTGAGTTTTACAAAGAAGATAAGAGTTTAGAAACCCTTCAGGCTTTTCTTGAAGAGCTTGAGGCTTTTGAAAAGTCGTTTAAAAAAGAGGAGTTAAAGCTTCTTTTAACTGGTGAGTACGACTACATGTCTGCAATTCTCAGTATTCACGCAGGTACTGGTGGAACAGACGCACAGGACTGGGCTTACATGCTTTTAAGAATGTACATCAGGTGGGCTGAGAAAAAAGGCTACAAGACGAGGCTTGTTGACAGCCTTCCAGGAGAAGAAGCAGGAATAAAAAGTGCAGTCGTTCTCATAGAGGGTCCTTGGGCTTATGGATATCTCAAAGGAGAAAAGGGAGTTCACAGACTCATCAGAATTTCTCCGTTTGATGCAAATGCAAGAAGACACACCTCATTTGCCTCAGTTACTGTTATCCCTGAAATAGAAGAAGACATAGAGGTAGAAATCAAACCAGAAGACCTAAAAATTGAGACCATGCGTGCAAGTGGTCACGGTGGACAGCATGTTAACAAAACAGAAAGCGCAGTTAGAATTACTCACATACCCACAGGTATCGTGGTTACCTGTCAGAACGAAAGAAGTCAATACCTAAACAAAATGACTGCTCTTAAAATACTCAAGTCCAGATTGTATCAACTTGAGAAACAAAAACTGGAAAAGAAAAAGGAAAGTCTTATAGGAGAAAAAAAAGAAATCACCTGGGGAAATCAAATTAGAACATACACTTTGCATCCTTACAAAGTGGTAAAGGACCATCGTACTCAATACGAAAACTACAAGGTTGACGAAGTTCTTGACGGAGAAATAGACGACTTTATTAGGGAATATCTGCTCTGGGAAGCAGGGCAGAAAAATAAAAAGGAGAGTCAAGATGCAGAGGTTCAAAGCACTGTTAATGCTTGAAGACGGAACTCACTTTTGGGGTTATTCTTTTACTGGAAGGGGAGAAACTTTTGGAGAAGTGGTATTTAATACTGGTATGACGGGTTATCAAGAAATTCTTACTGATCCTTCTTATCACGGGCAAATAGTTACCATGACCTATCCCCTAATTGGAAATTACGGAATTAACACAGAAGACATGGAAAGCGAAGGAATCCATGTTGCAGGATTCGTAGTAAGAGAGTATCAACCGTTTTACAGCAATTGGAGAGCCTGCAAGTCTCTTGGAGAATGGCTTAAAGAAAACAACATCCTTGCAATTGAAGGAATAGACACGCGAGCTCTAACGAGGCACTTAAGAATTCACGGTGCAATGAAAGGTGGAATCACCACAGAAGAGCTTGATCCTAAGAAGTTTCTTGAAAAAGTAAAAGCAAGTCCAGATTATGTGGGCAGGGATCTCGTTAAGTATGTTACTTGTGATGAAGTTTTTTACTACGGAAAAAACGGTAAAGAGAAAGGAGTTAAAAAGTTTAAAGGTGAAGGAAAGTACAAAATAGCGGTTATAGATTGTGGATTAAAGTTAAATCAGCTCAGGATCTTTTCTTCACTTGGAGTTGAATGTTTGGTATTTCCTGCTTATGTTTCGGCAGAGGAAATTCTTAGTCACTCTCCAGACGGGGTATTCGTTTCAAACGGACCAGGAGACCCTGCTGCATTAAAACCCATAGTCTCAACAGTAAGAAGTCTTTTAGGAAAAGTTCCTATGTTTGGAATATGTCTTGGGCATCAGATTATTGGGCAAGCTCTTGGAGCATCTACATTTAAACTTAAGTTTGGTCACAGAGGAATAAATCATCCTGTTTTAAACCTGTTTAACAAGAGAGTTGAGATTACCTCACAAAATCACGGATTTTGCGTTAAAAAAGAGGAACTACCTAAGGAGGCAATAGTTACTCACATAAATCTCAACGACGAAACACTTGAAGGAATTTTCGTACCTGACTTAAAGGTAATGTCAGTACAATATCATCCTGAAAACGCACCAGGACCTCATGATTCAGTTTATCTTTTTGAAAGTTTTTTAAGGCTCGTGGAGGGAGAAGTTGAAAATATATACCCCTAAGGACTTTCCTTTAAATTTTGATACTGTAGTTTGCATAGGAAGTTTTGACGGTATTCACAAAGGGCACGCAGTACTTTTTAAGGAAACAACTTCCTTAGCCAAAAAGTTAAACTGCGTTCCTGTGGTAGTGTCTTTTGATCCTCATCCAAGGCTGGTTTTGTTTCCTGATAAGAGCTTTAAACTTCTTACCACCCTTGAGGAAAAGGTTAAGCTCTTAAAACAACAAGGTATGGAGCACTTGGTCTTACTTCCGTTCACTCCTGCACTTGCCAAGGTATCTCCAGAGGTGTTCGTTGAAGAATACCTTATAGACTCCTTAAGTGTAAAAGGAGTAGTAGTAGGTTTTAACTTCAGGTTTGGAATAAACAGAAGAGGAGATGTAAAGTATCTTGAACAACTTGGAAAAAAGTACGACTTTTTAGTAAAGTCAGTTGATCCAGTGCTTATTGAAGGAACAGTGGTTTCAAGTACGGTAATAAGGCAATTTCTAAGCATAGGGGATGTGGAAAAGGCAAACGAATTTCTTGGGCACCCTTATCTTATTTCTGGAAAGGTAATAAAAGGTGCTGGAAGAGGAAGAAAACTTGGGTTTCCTACTGCAAATCTTGATGTTCCTGAGATAAAACTTATACCTGCACCAGGGGTTTATGCGGTCTGGGTTAACTTAAAAGGAAAAAGATTTAAAGGTGCCTTAAACATTGGTACAAAACCTACTTTTGAAGAAAAAGAACTAAGTATTGAAGTACACCTTTTAAACTTTAAAGGGGAGCTTTACGAGGAATTTCTTGAGCTTGAACTCGTTAAAAGAATCAGAAACGAGCTAAAATTTCCTTCTCCAGAAGCATTAAAAGAACAAATCAAAAAAGACTGTTTTGAAATAGAGAACTTTTTAGAAAAAGCAGCATAAGTAAAAAAGGCGGGACTTAAAGCCCCGCCTTTAAAAACTTTTACTTTACCTCAAAGTCAGCATCTATGACATCGTCTCCACCAGATTTTTTATCCTCTGACTTAGAGCCAGACTCACTGCTCTGAGTACCAGTAGCACCTGCTCCAGGTCCTGTTGCCTGGGATGCCTTTTCTCTGTAAAGCATCTCTGCAAGCTGATAACTTGCCTGGGTTAAAGCGTCACTTGCTCTTCTAATTGCCTCTATGTCTTCTCCTTCCATAGCTTTTCTAAGCTCTTTTATCTTCTCTTCTACATCTTTTCTAAGGTTCTCAGGCACCTTGTCTCCAAGCTCTCTCAAGGACTTTTCTACAGAGTAGATAAGGCTGTCTGCCTGGTTTCTTGCCTCTGCAAGCTCCTTCTTTCTTCTGTCCTCTTCAGCGTATTGTTCTGCCTCTTTTATAATTCTCTGAATCTCCTCTTCAGAAAGTCCAGAAGACGGTCTTACTACTACAGACTGTTCTTTACCTGTTCCAAGATCCTTTGCAGTAACATGAAGTATTCCGTCTGCGTCTATGTCAAAAGTTACCTCAATCTGTGGTACCCCTCTTGGTGCAGGTGGAATTCCAACGAGATCAAATCTTGCAATACTCTTGTTGTCTTTTGCCATAGGTCTTTCACCCTGAAGCACATGGATGGTAACTGCAGTCTGGTTGTCAGTTGCAGTGGTAAAGATCTGACTTTTTCTCGTTGGTATAGTAGTTCCTCTTGGAATAATAACCGTAAACACTCCTCCAAGAGTTTCAATTCCAAGAGAAAGTGGCGTAACATCTAAGAGAAGTACATCTTTTACCTCTCCTTTAAGTACTCCTGCCTGAATTGCAGCTCCCATTGCAACGACTTCGTCTGGGTTTACTCCTTTTACGGGCTCTTTTCCAAAAATTTCCTTAACTTTCTGCTGAACCCTTGGCATACGGGTCATTCCACCAACGAGAATAACCTCACTTATGTCCTTTGGAGTAATTCCAGCATCCTGCATTGCAATTCTACAGGGTTCTTCAAGCTTCTCAATGAGGTCCTCAACCAAGCTTTCAAGCTTTGCCCTGGTAAGTTTCATTACGAGATGCTTTGGTCCAGAGGCATCTGCAGTAATAAACGGTAAGTTTATTTCTGTCTCAAGGGTGCTTGAAAGCTCTATCTTTGCCTTTTCAGCAGCCTCCTTAAGCCTCTGAAGTGCCATCTTGTCTTCTCTTAAGTCAATTCCGTGCTCCTTTTTAAACTCCTCTGCAATGTAATCAACTATTCTCATGTCAAAGTCTTCACCACCAAGGAAGGTATCTCCAGAGGTTGCCTTAACCTCAAATACTCCTTCTCCTATTTCAAGGATAGAAATGTCAAATGTTCCTCCTCCAAGGTCAAATACTGCAACGAGTCCTTCTTTTTTCTTCTCAAGTCCGTAAGCAAGACACGCTGCAGTTGGCTCGTTGATTATTCTTATAACATTAAGACCTGCTATTCTTCCAGCGTCTTTAGTAGCCTGTCTCTGAGTGTCGTCAAAGTAAGCAGGTACGGTAATTACCACATCTTTTACTTCCTGTCCAAGATACTCCTCAAGATCCTGTTTAATCTTTCTCAAAACCATTGCAGAAATCTCAGGTGGACTGTAACGCTTACCCCTTACTTCAACATGGGCGTCTCCATTTGGTGCCTCAACGATTTTGTAAGGTACTTTCTGCTTCCACTTTTGAACTACTGGATCGTTGTACTTTCTTCCCATTAAACGCTTAATTCCAAAGATGGTATTTTCAGCGTTAATAATAGCCTGTCTTTTTGCAGGAAGTCCAACGAGAATTTCTCCGCTTTCTTGAAATGCAACTACTGAGGGAGTAGTTCTGGTTCCCTCTCTGTTAGGAATAACTTTTGCCTCACCACCTTCAAAAATAGCTACGCAGGAGTTCGTTGTTCCAAGGTCAATTCCCACAATTGGTGTTCTTTCTGCCATGGTTATACACCTCCTTTATGTTAATTTTTTAATTTTCTGATTTTTGTTGAGTTTCAGACTTCTCTTGAGACTTTCCACTACTAACGCAAACGAGTGCAGGTCTTATAACTCTTTCGTGTAATTTATAACCCTTTTGATAAACCTTAGTTATAGCACCACTTGGTACTTCTGGATGTTCTTCAGTGGAAAGAGCCTCGTGAAAGTTAGGATGAAAAGGTTCTCCTATAGCTGGCTCAAACTGCGTGAGACCAAACTTTTCAAGTGCCTGAATGATAGACTTCAAAGTAAGCTCAACCCCTTGTTTTAAAGCCTCTATGTTCTGAGATTGAGAAAAAGCCTCAAGCGCCCTCTCCAGATTGTCAATTGCAGGAAGAAGTTCCTTAAAAACTGATTCCAAGGCAAACTTGTAGTATTCCTCTTTTTCCCGCTTGAAAGACTTCTTTAAGTTTTCTACTTCTGCAGCGTATCTTAATGCCATGTTTTTCCAGTACTTGAGTTCTTCGTCTATTTTTTGTTCTTGAGACTCTTTATCAGCTTCAGCCTTTACAGAAACTTCCTCTTTTTTCTCTTCTTCAACTTTATCTTTAACTTCTTCTTTTACTTCTTCTCTTACTTCCTCTTTTGCCTCTTGCATGGAAAATCCCTCCTGGTTTCCTTTACTTTTAACCATTTCAGGTTATGATAAAAATAAGTCTTATATAAAAATTTTCCAGAGGTAAGTAACAAAAAAATGCCGGAAAAATGGCAAATTCTTGACTTGGTAAAAAAGGCTTTTGAAGAGGACCTTTACTTCGGAGACATTACCACTGAGCTTCTCGTGGATCCTAAACTAAAAGGTTTAGCAAATTTTGTCGCAAAAGAGGATTTAGTATTGTGTGGAACAGAAGTCGCAAAAGAAAGCTTTTTGTTTATTGATCCAGAACTAAAAGTAAACTGGTTTTTTAAAGACGGAGACGAAGTAAAAGCTCGTTCAATCATAGGAGAAGTAAAAGGTAGTGTAAAGTCTATTCTTAAGGCTGAAAGAGTTGCATTAAACTTTCTTCAACACCTTTCAGGAATTGCAACGCAGGTTAGAAAAGCAGTTAAGATTCTTGAACCTTTTTCTACGAAGATCCTTGACACGAGAAAAACGATTCCAGGCTTAAGGGTTTTACAAAAGTACGCAGTAAAAGTTGGAGGTGGACTAAATCACAGACACTCTCTTTCAGAAGAGGTCTTGATTAAGGATAATCACCTCGTAGCTTTAGGAGGTCTTGAAAAGGTTATTGAAAGACTTAAAAAAGTAAAAATTCCCCATTATGTAAAAGTTGAGGTGGAAGTCTCCTCTATAGAGGAACTAAAAGTTTTGTTAGACAAGGGAAAAGACCTTGTTGACATCGTTCTTCTTGACAACTTTTCTCCTGAAGAGGTAAAACAGTCAGTAAAACTCGTAAAGGAATCAGGCTCCAAAGTAAAAGTTGAGATTTCTGGAGGGATTACCTTGGAGAATCTTACTAAGTTTGCAGAAGCAGGAGCAGACTACATTTCTTCAGGAGCACTAACTCATTCAGTAAAAGCAGTGGACATAAGTCTTAAATTAGAAAAAAGGAGTTTAACATGAAGGACTTTGAATTTTTTTTACCTACAAAAGTTTTATTTGGAAAGGATGTTTTAAAAAACATTCCAAGAGAGCTTTCAAGACTTGGAAAAAGGTGTCTTTGGGTATTTGGAAAAGCGTCTATACACAAAACAGGGCTTTACGATAAAGTAAAAAGCCTGTTACAAAAAGCAGGTATTGAATGGGTTGAACTTGGAGGAATAAAGTCCAATCCTCTTCTTTCAGGGGTAAAAAAGGGGATTGAGATTGCAAGAAAGAACCAAGTAGAATTTATTCTTGCAACAGGTGGTGGATCTGTTATTGACACTGCAAAGGCTATTTCTGCAGGTTACTTTTACGATGGTGATGTATGGGACTTTTACGAAAAAAAGGCGTATCCTAAGAAGACTTTACCAATTGCTACTGTATTAACCATAGCAGGGACTGGATCTGAGCTTAACAACATTAGCGTTATAGTACACGACGAGAAAAAAATAAAGTTTTCTTTAAGAGCACACAATCTTTTTCCAAGGGTAAGCTTTTTACAACCTGAGTTAACTTTTACCGTAGGACCTGATTACACTGCTTACGGTGCGTTTGACGCCTTTTCCCATGTATTTGAAGTGTTTATCTCAAGAGAGTATTCTAAGGATTGCATTACCACTGACTTTATGATTTCTCTTATGAAAAACATCATTAAAACCTCTCAAAAGCTGGTAAAAGACCTCAAAAATTACGACTTAAGGGCAAACATGATGTGGTGTTCTTCTCTTGCCTTGTGTGGACTTACTAAAACAGGAATAGGAGCCTACAAGTTTTTAATTCACGCTATAGAACACACGATAAGTGGAGCTTACGACATACCTCACGGGCTTGGACTTGGAATACTTACCCTTGGCTGGATGAAACAAAACAAGGAAAATCCCCGACTCGCAGAATTTTTTGAAAAAGTATTTGATTTAGATGTTAAAAAACGAGGTATTGAAGAAGGAATTAAGGAGTTTGAAAATTGGCTAAATTCTCTTAGATTTACCAAAAACTTCAAAGACTTAGGAATTCCTAAGCAAGATCTGGATAAACTTGCTGAAAACGCATTTTACATACTTAAAGTGTGGAAAGCAGAAAAAGACATATCCTTAGAACAACTAAAAGCACTGTTATACCAGTGTTACGAAGGATAAAAAATTAAACCTCTGCAATGTCTTTTCTAAAGCTAAAATCTACTTCAACAGGATACTCTCCTGTAAAACACGCAAGACACACCTTGTCTCTTAAGTCTCCTACTGCGTCAAGAAGTCCTTCTATGCTTAAGTAATAAAGGGTGTCTATGTCTAAGTACTTACGAATTTCTTCAACTGAGTGTCTTCCTGCAATTAGTTCTGCTGAAGAAGGAAAGTCTATCCCAAAAAAACAAGGATACTTGATTGGTGGGCAGGAAAGTAAAAAGTGAATTCTTTTGGCTCCTGCTTCTTTAATGCTTTTTAACCTGTTTTTGCTCGTGGTACCTCTTACCAAAGAGTCGTCTATTATTACTACTTCCTTGTCTCTTAATATCTCTTTTACTGGATTTAGTTTCATTTTAACGGATATGTCTCTTATTTTTTGAGAGGGCTGAATAAATGTTCTTCCTACATAGTGATTTCTTATCATTGCAAACTCAAGAGGAAGTCCACTTGCTTGAGAATAGCCTATTGCTGCGTAATTTCCTGAGTCAGGAAAAGGCATAACAAAGTCTGCCTCAAGTGGACACTCTTTGTAAAGATTTTTACCCAAGTTTTTGCGAATAGGATAAACATTTTTGGAAAAAATATAACTATCAGGTCTTGCAAAGTAAATAAATTCAAAAATACAATAACTTCTTTGAAACTTCGTTTTTTTACCTTTAAACGGGTAATAAGACTTGGGTCCGTCTTTGCTTATAATTAAGATTTCTCCTGGTTTAACATCTCTTAAGTACTGAGCACCTATTAAGTCAAAAGCACAGGTTTCAGAGGCAATTACATATCCTCCGTTAAGCATACCAAGTGCAAGAGGTCTAAACCCCCAAGGATCCCTAAATGCAATCAGGTTGTCTTCGTAAAGAAGAAGTATAGAATAAGCACCTCTTACTCTTTTCATCACCTCTGTAATTGCTTCAACAAGACCTTTTTTAAGATTTTTTGCAATAAGGTGTACGATCACCTCACTATCCATAGTGGTTTGAAAGATGTGTCCGTCTTCCTCAAGTTCACAACGAATTTGATAAGCGTTTACGAGATTACCATTGTGAGCAATTGCAATCGTCTTTTTTGCAAAGTTTACGCAAAAGGGTTGAGCATTTTGTAAAATTGAAGAACCTGTTGTGGAATACCTTACATGTCCTATTGCCACTTCTCCAGGTAATTCCTTTAAAATTTCTTCGTTAAATACCTCGCTAACAAGTCCAAGATTTTTCCACTCCCTTATTTTTTTTCCGTCATAGACTGCTATTCCTGCACTTTCCTGTCCTCTATGTTGAAGAGAATAAAGTCCAAAGTAAGTATAATTTGCAGCCTCTTTTACTCCAAAAATTCCAAAAAGTCCACACATTTCCTCCCCCCTCCATTAATCAGAACCAAGTGTACCACTAACGGTAATTTCTGGAATGCGTATGGTTGGCTGTGCATCAGTAACAGGTACGCCCTGTCCGTCTTTACCACAAACCCCAGGCTCAAAAAAGAGTCTGTCTCCTACCATGTCTATTGATTCAAGAACTTTTGGTCCGTTACCAACTAAAGTAGCTCCTTTTACTGGGTAACAAATCTCTCCTTTTTCTACATAATATCCCTCTCTCACCTCAAATACAAAGTCACCTGTAAGTGGATTAACCTCTCCTCCACCCATTTTTTTTACCAGAAGCCCTTTGTCTATACTTTTTATAATTTCTTCACTCTTCATGCTTCCTGGTTTAATAAATGTATTTGACATTCTTGGAATAGGAATGTGCCTAAAGTTTTCTCTTCTACCGTGTCCATTAGTCTTTTTTTTGTACTTAAGAGCAGTAAATCTGTCGTAAAGAAAGTTTTTTAGTATTCCGTTTTCTATTAAAACGACTGATTCAGCAGGAGAACCTTCGTCGTCCCATTCGTAAGATCCGTAAAGTTTTTCTATAGTAGGATCGTCTATTACTGTTATAAGTTCACTTGCAACTTTTTCTCCAATTCTTCCAGAATAAACTGAAAGACCTGCTTCTGCGTGATCAGCTTCAAGTCCGTGACCTACTGCTTCGTGAATCATGGTTCCACCAGCTTCACCTGCTAAAACCACTGGCATAATTCCAGCAGGTGCCTTTTTTGCGTCAAGCATCTTTAAAGCAAGTTTAGCTGCAACCTCTGACACCTTGAGAAATTCTTCAAGCTCCATTGCCTCTTCAAAAGAAACCCTTTTTCCTGCAACCTCGTAACCCGTCTCAAGTCTTCCGTTTTCTTCAACTACGATTAGCGCACCAATTCTTAAGTATCGCCTTTCTTCTTCAACGATGTTACCCTCAGAGGTACAAATCCAAACCTTCTTAGCAATTTCTCTTAAGCCTATTCTGTAATGTTTAATCCTCGTATCTAAAGGAATCTTATCTACGAGTTTTTTTAAAAACCTGAGTCTTTTTTCAATGAAAAAACTTCCAGGAATAAAAGAGCCTTTTTTTTGAAAAAGAAGCTCTTTTTCTATCCACTCAAGATTCTTAGCAAACTTTTCAGGAAGGTGCTTAACACCTCCTCCACTTACCCAAAATTCAGTTTTTAGATCTGGTGTAATTCGTCTTAAACTAATTCCTCCGTCTTTTCCCCAAGAGATTTCTTCTACCTTTTCTCCTGGCTCAAGAACGAGAACAAAACTGTCCTCTTCCTCAACATAAACATCTGCAAAGAGTACATCTTTGCTAAATTCTTCAATAAACCCTTCTAAAAGTCTTTTCATCCTACACTTCCATCTACATTTTCCAGATTACTTATTTTAACAAATTTAATTGATTTTTAAACTCCTCTTTACTAATACATCCTCTTCTTGCGTAATCTCTAAGACTTTGACCTGCACAATAATTGGCAAGCCTCAAAATACACTCAAGCTTTAAACCTAAAAGGGTTCCAGCTATAACACCTGCATTAAAGTAATCACCTGCTCCCGTATTATCAATTACTTTATCTACTTTAAGTCCTGGATGATAGATTTCTTCCTTAGGAGTAATTACTACTGCTCCTCTGCTTCCCATTTTTAAAAATACTGCTTTTATACCTAAGTTAAAAAATTCTCTGTACAAAACACCACCTATGAACTTAACTTCCTGTCTGGTTATAAATAGATAATCCGTCTTCTTTAACCACGGTAAGAGAAACTTTCTGCCTCTTCTACAATAAATTTCACCAGGATCAAAAAATATTTTAGACCTTAAATTTTCAAGAAGAGAAAGCTGAAAGTTCTTACCTTGTTCACTTGCAAAAGAGGTAAAGTGAAATTGAGATTTTAAAGCTTCAGAACTTTTGAGAACCTCGGAGATAAACTCTGGTAAGTAATTCTCTCCTGTACCAGGAGACACTGCAATAAATCTATCCTTGCGTTTATCAAGTACTATAAGAGCAATACTCGTAGTTCCTTTTTTAAAAACAAGGCTTAAGTCAACCCCTGCTTTTTCAAGTTCGTCGTATATTTTTTTTCCTTCTTCGTCTTCTCCAACTATTCCTACGAAACCAGTATTAAATCCCCAATTAGAAAGTGCGTAAATCGTATTAGCTGCAGATCCTCCTCCTCCTTCAAAAACGCAATTACCAATTTTTTCTACTTCTTTTAACAGCTTTAAAAACTCGTTTCTCTCAAGTTTTACCTCCGCTCCAGGAAAAACGCGATCGTCTATTTTTTTAAGTGCTTCTAATTCTTCTACTTCAAAAATGAGATCTCTATTTAAGGCACCACAACCAAAGACTTTAACGAGTGATTCCATTTTTAAAAAATCCAATACCCTTTAAAACTGAGAAGATCCCTTAAAGGCTCAAGTACTTCTTTTTCAAGTTTTTTTATTCTGGATTCAGGAAAAATAGGAGGATTAGGTTTTTTGTCTCCTAAAAATACGAGTATAGTATTTACTACAGCTTCTTTTAAGTTCGTTAAACTGTATCCACCTTCTAAACTAAAAAGTACTCTTCCATTACAACACTCTTCTGCAAGACCTCTTACGATTTTCGTAAGCATTCCTATTCCGTTGTCAGGAGTTACTTCCATGTCTGCAAGAGGGTCGTCTTTACAACAGTCGTAACCTGCTGATACTATTATCAATTCAGGTTTGTACTGTAAAACCACTGGTTTTAAAAATTCTTCAAAAACATAAACATACTCAGCATCTCCACAATAAGCCTTTAAAGGAATGTTTAAGGTGTAGCCCCTTCCTTCTCCTGTTCCAATTTCTCTATAATGTCCTGTTCCTGGATAATAAGGGTATTGATGAGTTGAAAAGTAAAGAACTTCTGGATCTGAGTAAAACGCATTTTGAGTTCCATTACCGTGGTGAACATCCCAGTCTATTATTAATATTCTTTTAAGACCGTAAAGTTTTTTAGCGTAGTGAGCTGCGAGTGCCACATTGTTAAAAAAGCAAAAACCCATTGCTCTATCTTTTTCAGCGTGGTGTCCTGGAGGTCTAACCAAGCAAAAGACCCCTTTATAACCTTCCTCAAAAAGAAGCTTCAGCCCTGTTTTTTGAGCACCTACTGCTTTTAAGGCTGCTTCAAAAGTGTATTCGTTTGCAATTGTATCTGGATCAAATACAAGGGGAGAGCTTTCCTTACTTCTTTCAACAGAATTAAAAAGCTCTTCTGTGTGATTCCACAAAACTTCTTCTTTCTTAGCTACATCTGGTGGAAAAACTTTTATTATGTCTTTTAGTTTAAGTGGTTTTATTGCGTCTAATATAGCAAAAAGTCTCTTAGGGGACTCTGGATGAAAACTTCCTGGATCGTGTTTTAAAAACACATCGTCAACTATAACTGCAAATTCTGCAGACATTTTAAAGCTCCTTCACCGCCCTTTTGTATTCAATATAGCACGGTTTTTAAACTTACTCTACCTTTATTTCCAAAATTTCCTTAAGTTTTTCTATGAGTCTTTCAAGCTCTTCTGTGTTCAACTTTTGAGCTTCTTCAAGAATTTTCTGACTTATACTTTCCATTTCTTGAGTTTCTGCTGTTAATTCTTTTGACTTTTCCGTAATGGTAGCGAGGTTCTGAGTAAGTTCGTTTACCACTACGCTCTGTTCTTCAACTGCAGCTGCAACATTTTGAATCATTTCAGTAATTGCTTCTGCAGCTGCTTTATTCTGCTCACTTGCTTGAGCAACTTCGTTTACTTTCGTTACGAGCTCTTCAACTGCACTACTTATTTTGTCAACGAGTTCAGAAGACTGTTTGGCAAGTTCTTTAACTTCTCCTGCTACAACAGCAAATCCCTTTCCTGCATCACCTGCTCTTGCTGCTTCAATGGTTGCGTTTAAAGCAAGAAGTTTCGTCTGTTCTGCTATTTTCCCTATAAGCTCGTTCATATTAGAAATGTTTTGAGCAGCCTCTGCAAGAGCTTTAACCACTGCGTCTGTTCTTTCTGCAGCTTCGTAAGACTCCTTTGCCCTTTCACTACACATCTGAGCATTTTGAGAAATGTCCTTTATAGTCGCACTCATTTCCTCCATTGCAGACGCCATAAAAGATATCTTTTCTTCAAGATCCTGAGCAAAACTTCTTGCCTTTTCAGCCTGCCTTAATCCCTTTTCTGCTCCCTCAACCCCTATCCTAAACGCCTCTGTAAGTCTTTCTATTGCCTCTATTAAAGAACCTATTACTCCTTTAGCCTCTTCTATCCCTCTTTTAAACTTTTCTATTGCCTGCTCTTTTGCTCTTAATTCTTCAATATTTACCTTTTCTTCTTTTTCTCTTCTTAACCATAAAAACATAACTCCCACCCCCCTTTTTAAAATTTGTTATTGTTTCTCATTTGTTAAAACTCCTTGATATGAAGTGTACCTAAAATATTATTTAATTTTTTAAATTAAAAAGTCAATACACAAAATAAACCTATATCCAAGATAATTTTTAAAAATTTGAGAGACAGTGCACACGCGATTTTTAGTAAACGGATGAATGT
>Ga0256834_1001225_pt1 | contig 17853 bp, 19 predicted proteins | sample 4281140metaG_FD_190536 | JGI IMG/M metagenome (GOLD analysis project Ga0256834, IMG submission 190536) | Hydrothermal vent microbial communities from East Pacific Rise, Pacific Ocean - 4281-140 | ecosystem: Environmental > Aquatic > Marine > Hydrothermal vents | place: Pacific Ocean: East...
GATGCAAAAATAGACGGACAGATGAATATACCAAAAATTATAGCCCAGAATTTTAAATTATTTTTTCGATAAATTCTAAAGCCCTGATTTCCATCCATGAATGTTGGTGATTTTTTATTGGAAACCCAACATGTCCACCTCTGTCCGTTAACTCTAAATATAAATTAGGGTGGTTCTCTGCTTCTTTTAAAGGATAGCAAGAGGGTGGCATAAACGGATCATCTTTAGAAATTAATAATAAGGTTGGTATGTTAATATTACCCAATTGGTGTTTTGATGTTGCGTTTTTATAAAAGGCTTCTGTTGTGTCAAAATTGTGTAATGGTACTGTGTAGCGCACATCAAAGTCTGCAAATGCAGTAATCGCATCAATGCCTCCTACCTTAATAATAGTCGGATGCATTAAGGCCTTCAGTTTCATCTTTTCTTTAAGCTTGTCCAAAAATCGCTTGCGATAAAAGGTCATGCTCGCCTTCTCCAACTGTATAGCACTATCCCCAACTTCTACAGGGGGAGAAATCACAACTGCTTTTGAAATTAGGGCTGGCAACTTTACGGAAGACTCACTAATATAATTAAGTACCATTGCCCCTCCCATACTAAATCCTACGAGAGCAATTTCTTTGTAATCATTCGTATCTATAATGTAATCAATTGTGGTTGCAACATCTGCAACGTCCCCATGATGATAGAGCCTTGGCTGTTTGTTCATTTCACCTGAACAACTTCGTGCATTCCAGGCAGCCACATCCCAATAATTAGCCGAAAAATGTTTGGCAATGCCTTTCACATAATGCCTTTGACTGTTACCTTCTAATCCATGCAGTACAAGAACAAGTCGCTTATTGCCTTTCTTTATCCAGTCAATATCTAAAAAATCATCATCTGGAGTAACAATGCGCTCACGGGTGTATTCCACACCATTAACCTTTCTAAACATACTAGGCAGTATGGTAGAAACATGGCCGTTTCTTAAATAAAATGGAGGTTTATAAGTAGAGTAAATAATGGGCATAATAAATAAAAAATAAATCCTAACGGCAGAGGGCAAATAGCTTCTAAATTTTTTCTTTGTGTTCTTTGTGCATTCTCAGTGTACTTTGTGGTTACACTAAGCAATTTCTCCCCCACAACTAGAACCAGCCCCAGCCGTACATCCATAACAATGCTTACCTGTTTTAATAGACCTACTATTAAGTAATTCCTTATTAAAATCACGAATATGCTCCACGTGGTTACATTTCATTTCCAACATTTGATTAAAATCACAGTCATATAGATAGCCATCCCAGCCTACAGATAAGGTATTTCTACACATTACTCCTTCTACTGCTGTAGGGTTAAATGCGCTAGAAAGTTCCTCCATATAACTATCGTAATTATCCGATTGGATCAAATAATCCAAAAATCGACTAATAGGCATATTGGTAATGGCAAATAAGCTATTAAAAGTCACTTGGTGTTTACGTTCCAGCCTTTCCTTAAAATCTCGTTCTAACGATGATTGTGCAGGTGGCAAAAACGCTCCACTCGGATTATATACTAAGTTCAGGTGCAACCCACTTCCTTCTACCCCATAACCAACCTTATTCAGCATGCTCAATGCTTTCATCGATTGCTCAAAAACACCATCTCCTCGTTGGGCATCAGTACGTAGTTTAGAAAAATGAGGCAAGGAAGAAATTATCTCCACTTTATGCTTGGCATAAAAATCAGGCAGGTCGTTATACTTAGGATTAGCCACAATAATGGTAAGATTACACCGAACCATCACATTCACATTTCTGTTAGAAAGCTCTTCTACAAACCATCTAAAATGAGGGTTCATTTCAGGTGCCCCACCCGTTAAATCAGCTACTTTAATATTGCCTTTTTCAACTGCGTCTAAACATAATTGCAAGGTTTCTTTAGTCATAATCTCCTTGCGGTCTGGGCCAGCATCTACATGGCAATGTGCACACGTTTGATTACACATTTTGCCCATATTTACCTGCAAAATATCAACATTAGTGGGCAACAGTGGGTGAAAGCCAATAGGCTCAATTCGAGCATCAAACGAAAAAATATCAGCTCCTTCCAGCACCTCTATTTGCGCATTAGTACTTGAATATAAATGTTTTTGTGCGTTTAAGGTCTTCATTAATTACATCGTTAGATCATCCACCTTATTCATCATTTGCACCCCGTGCACTAAACTAGCTCCACCACGAATGGCAGCAGCCACATGAATGGCTTCCATCATTTGCTCTTCATCAGCGCCTTTCTCAAGTGAGCTTTTCGTGTAGGCATCTATGCAATAAGGGCACTGTACGGCATGAGCTACTCCCAAGGCAATCAGTGCTTTTTCGCGCTGGGTTAGTGCACCTTCTTTAAATACTTCGTCATACCAACCAAAAAATTTCTCCCCCATTTCTTTTTGATACTTGGTAATATTCCCAAATTTCTTAAGATCTTCTTCTATATAATATGGCTTACTCATTGTTTTATTTTTTTCAAATCTAGGCAAATGTATTTAGTCAATTGGTCTTACAAACAACATAAAGATTTATTCGGTTCATAATTTATGCAATAAATGGCATTGTTTTGGCTTAAACTTTCTTTGACTGTATAAATTATATCTACGGTTCGTCTTATGTTAATCACATGTTTTTATTTTGCGGTTCTATGACAAAAGCTCTTTTCCTCTTTATTTTTCTTTCTTTCATAATTATTGAATCAAAAGGGCAATCCACCACTATAATTGATAAGGAAACAGATACTCCGATTGAGCATGTGCTTGTATATGATGAACTAGGCAACCAAACAGTATCAGGTAAAAATGGAGTGGTAACTCTTTCCAATTTAGCAGGCGAATTAATTACATTACAACACCTCGGTTATAGCACTTTAATAATCACTAAAAGTCAAATACCAAAAACGGTTTATCTTTCTGCCTCCACCATTTCTGTGAATGAAGTGGTAGTTTCTGCCAATAAATGGGAAGAAGATGTTTCGGAAATAGCAGCATCGATCACAAAAATAACACGAGAGGATATTGCCTTGAAGAACCCCCAAACAGCGGCAGATTTATTGAGCCAATCAGGCGAAGTTTTTATCCAAAAAAGCCAATTGGGAGGAGGGAGTCCGATGATTAGAGGATTTGCAGCAAACTCCGTGCTCATTTCAGTAGATGGCGTTCGAATGAATAATGCCATTTACCGTAGTGGTAACTTACAAAATATTATTGCCCTGGACGGGCTCACTACCGAAAGTGCCGAAGTCGTATTTGGGCCTGGCTCTGTAATATATGGCAGTGATGCACTAGGTGGTGTAATGGATTTTCATACTATTTCACCAGAATTTAATGTCCTATCAGGAACCGCCTTTATCAGAGCCTCGTCAGCAAATAAAGAAAAAACAGGGCATCTTAAAGTTAATATTGGTGGCAAAAAACTTGCTTTTATGGCAGCTATTACAAGCAGCACCTTTAACGATTTAGTTACAGGTGCTGTTCGAAAAGGTGCTTACCCTACATTTGGAACAAGACCTGAATATGTAGATCGTATTAATGGCACAGACAGTATTGTGCAAAATGATAATATCAATAAGCAAATCTATTCTGGCTATAAACAATGGAATGGGCTAGCCAAACTAAGGTATAAAATAGACGATAATACCGAATTAACTTATGCCTTTCATTATACAACCAGTAGTGATGTACCTCGCTACGATCGGTTAACTGAATACAAAAACGATACATTAAGATACGCAGAATGGTATTATGGCCCTCAGAAATGGCTCATGCACCAACTTCAACTCAAGATGGATAGAGATACAAAATTAAGTACTCAATCCAGATTAACCATTGCGTTCCAACAGGTAGAAGAAAGCAGGAACGATCGTAAATTTAAGAACAATGATTTAAGACAACGAATTGAAAATGTGAACATTTTAAGTGTTAATTATGATGCCTTTAAAGAGCTTTATACCAATACCTTTTATTATGGATTTGAGTTAGTATATAATAAAGTAAATTCATTTGCACAAATGCAAGACATCACTACTAATAGCTATAGCCCAAGTGCAACAAGATACCCCGATGGTGGAAGTAGCTGGACGTCAATATCTGCTTATACCAATTGGAAACACTATTTTTCTACTTCCTTAATTCTAAATACAGGCATTAGGTATAGCCAAATAGCTCTTAGGTCTAAGTTTGAAGATAAAACCTTTTATAACTTTCCTTATAATGAGATTAACCTTAACAAAGGGGCTGCCAATGGCAGTATTGGGCTCGTTTGGAAACTTAGCAACGAATTGCATATCAAATCTTCCATTAGCAGTGGGTTTAGAGCGCCTAATGTGGATGATATAGGTAAGGTTTTTGATTCTGAACCGGGCAATGTAGTTGTGCCCAACGAAAATTTAAAACCCGAATTTTCCTATTCAGGAGAACTTACATTAACTGGTAAAATAAACAATGATTTTGAATATAGTTTCACGGGATATTATACACGATTGGTGGATGCAATGGTTCGAAGAGATTTTACTTTTTATGGCCAAGACAGCATTTATTATGATGGCGAACTAAGCAATGTGCAAGCGTTGGTTAATGCAGGTAAAGCATATATCGCAGGTGTTTCGGGCAATTTAAAATACACTAAAGGAGGATTAATTATTGCCTCTACTCTCACCTATACAAACGGAAGAGATTTAATCGACAATGTACCCCTTCGGCATACGGCTCCATTATTTGGTCAAACCTCCATTTCATATAAATGGAATAGTACAACAATCATGTTTACTCAACAATATAATGGCAGCAAAACACTCAACCAGCTATCGCCCAGTGAACTAAACAAACCTCACATTTATAGTCCAAATGGCAGCCCTTCCTGGACCATTTCTTCCATTAATACACAATATGATTTTGATAAAGGGTTTGCAGTAAGTGCAGGAGTTGAAAACCTATTTGATGTACATTATCGACCATATGCAAGTGGCATAAGTGCTCCTGGAAGAAATTTTATTTTAAGTGTAAAAGTTAGCTTCAAGTAGAATATCCATCATTTATTGCATCAAAAGCACGCTGAAGCCTTTTGTCCAGAGTCCAAAGCGGAAGATTATTTTTAATACATGCAGCCATAATATAGCTATCTACTAAGCCCACCCCCTGATTAATAAGCTTATATTTATTGGAATTCATTCCTGCATCTATAAAAAGAAAATCCTCTTTAACTTTAGGCATATTACCCCATAGCCTTTGAAGCATTTCTCTTTCTTTCCTGTTTCTAGCACCTTGCAACAACTCCCCAAAAACAGCCGATACTAAGTAAATATGCTTCTTTTTTAAGTATAAATCAAATATTTCCTCGAGCTGGGCATCTGTTCTCCGCAAATAGGATATCCATACCGAAGTATCTGCAAGTATCATCTATTTCTATTTAATTCTCTAATGCCTTCGGCTGTAAACCCATCTCTAAATTGAAAAGGATTTTTTTTAATTTCCTCAATTATGTCATCCATATTTTTGGACTGCACATAAAACTTAAGTGCTATCAATAGGCTTTCAGTAATATTTTTACCTCCTGACAGTTTTCTTACTTCTGCCACCAATTCATCTGGTATTAATGCGGTAACTTTCATAATCGTATGGTTTATACGACAAATATACGATTACGGATACGATAATCAAAATTTTACTTTTTTAATAAACCAACTGTTTAGCATTGGCTTTATATTTGTTAAAATTTATAAAATATGACAAGAATAATCTTCACACTTCTATTATTGACTGGATTTTCTACTTTATACGCTCAAAATAGTGAGCTGGATGAACGCAATGGGTTTAAACATATCAAAATACTGTCAAAAGTAACCTCGTACCCAGAGCTTAAACTCGACAAAACCAAAGATGAGTTTAATTCCACTTATACTCGAAGACCAGGCTACTTGCTTAGCATTGGGGAGATTCAGATTAAGGATTTTGTAGTTTACACCTATAAAGATTTAATTTATAAAATTGAGATTACTACCATTAAAGACCCTAATTTGTTTAAAAGCTTAGAACAAGCTTTTGGGAAATCCAAATTTTCTGTTACCACCAACAGCTATATATGGCAAGGCACCGATATAAAACTTAGCTTTAAAAGTACTAAGGGTGGAAAAGAAACCATAATGACATATTCTTCATTAAAGATTAAGGACATCATTAAGAAAGACGAAGAACAAAAAATTAAAGATTTATCAAACGATTTTTAGTACACATTTTTTAATAGACTAACGGATGAAAAATATAGCAGTAATAGGATCTGGCACTATGGGCAATGGCATTGCGCATGTATTTGCTCAAAATGGGTTCATGGTAAGCTTGGTTGATATTTCGGCAGAAGCTTTAGAAAAAGCAGTAGCTACCATTACTAAAAACCTAGATAGGCTAGTTGCTAAGGAAAAGATTGATATGGCTAAAAAAGAAGCTACTTTGGCTAATCTCACTACGTTTACAGATACCAAACAAGGTATTGCAAATGCAGATTTAGTGGTTGAGGCTGCTACAGAAAACGTAGATTTAAAGCTAAAAATATTTAAGCAATTAGATAAACTTGCTCCTGCAAACTGCATCTTAGCTACTAACACATCGTCTATATCTATTACTAAAATTGGCGCTGTTACCAACCGGCCTGATAAAGTAATTGGCATGCACTTTATGAACCCTGTTCCAATTATGAAGTTGGTAGAAATCATTCGTGGATATAACACGACTGACGAGGTAACCAATACCATTATGAAGCTGTCTAAAACACTTAGAAAGTCTCCTGTTGAGGTAAATGACTACCCTGGGTTTGTGGCCAACCGAATTTTAATGCCTATGATTAACGAAGCAATCTATACCTTATTCGAAGGTGTAGCTGGAGTGGAAGAAATTGATACGGTAATGAAGCTAGGCATGGCGCACCCAATGGGTCCCTTACAATTAGCGGACTTCATTGGCTTAGATGTGTGCCTTTCCATCCTTAATGTGTTGTACGAGGGATTCGGCAACCCTAAATATGCTCCTTGCCCATTATTAGTAAATATGGTAGAAGCAGGTCATAAAGGCATTAAATCTGGCAATGGATTTTATTCTTGGGGGCATGGTACTAAAGAGTTAATTGTGGCAGATAGCTTTAAATAGAAAAAGTAATGCGCTACAATATTCACCTTTAAGACCAGTTATTGTTTATAAATCTATGACTAAGCAACTTTTCTTACTTCTTATTTTAACCTCTGTACACATAAGTTGTAATAATGAAGAAGAAAATTATGGGGTAATTCCACGTTGCATTAACAATTTAATTACTGAGTTTAAACAAAGTGCATCCTGTAATAATTCTAAAGTAGATCAATATCTTTTTCAAGATCAAATAGTGTTTGTGTTTGCACCAGGAACTTGTGGTGCCGATATGCAAGCTCCAGTTATTGGCTTTAACTGTGACACCCTCGGTGCTCTTGGAGGCATAGCTGGTAATACAGAAATAAATGGAGAGGACTTTGCCAATGCTCAATTTATAAAAACAGTTTGGGAAAAATAATTATTAAATGACACGAACATTAATCGCATTTTTTATATTCATTGGGTTTGCCAATCTAGCTTATGCTCAAACTGAGCTTCCAGAAAAAGTTATCTATGATCAGGAAATTATCGACCTCATGAATAAGGCCAAAGCTGAGATGAAGGCAGAAGATTATGGTGCTGCCAATAAAACGTTTCGTAGAGCATTAGCTACCCGAAAAATACTACCAACAGACCTCTCCTACTTATTTGCAGAAACATTATATGTGGTTCATCAATACCAAAACAGCTTAAACTTTGTTGAAAAATACTTAGGGCTAGCCGGCCAAGGAGGCAATTATTATGAAAAGGCCATTGAATTAAAGGACTTGCTAAATGCAGAGTTTGAAAAAATTAAAAACTGTGATTATTGTAATTTAAGTGGCTACCGCTATGTTACCTGTTATAATTGCGAGGGAGTGGGCTCCACCACCGAAACCTGCCATAATTGTAAAGGAAGTGGCAAAACTGTATGTCCAAAGTGTCTTGGCGAAGGCGTGTATATTACATTCAACTCGTTTAGTGGCAAGCAGTACGTGGAGTGCGATGTATGCGAAGGAAAAGGCTATATTACGTGCACCCTTTGTTTGGGTGAGAAAATTTTAACAGGCACTTGTAGTGTTTGTTTGGGTACAGGAAAAATCGCAAGTTCAACTATTTGTAACCACGAACCTGACCAATTGGTGGATGATCATAATCATAATTAATAGTAATTTTTAATTCATTGTTATTCCTAGAGGTAAAAACCCATAAACATTTGAACAGATTCCTGCTTCTGCAGGAATGACGTAAAAAAAGTAAATGCACACAACAGCTCATATCATTACCATTGGCGATGAAATATTATACGGCCAAATACTAGACACAAATGCCCAATGGATGAGCAAAGAGCTAGATACCATTGGTGTAAAAGTCACTCAACGACTTACTATTGGTGATGTTAAAGAAGAAATCCTGGCCACATTAAAATACTCCGAAGAAAGAGCCGATATTGTGCTTATAACAGGAGGTTTAGGCCCTACGGAAGATGATTTAACAAAGCCTTGTTTAGCCGAGTACTTCGGTGTTAATACGAAATTAAATGAAGAAGCCTTAACCCATTTAGCAGCCCTATTCAAGCGTTTTAAGTTTAAGCTTACTCCTACCAATAAATTGCAAGCCTTTTTACCTACCAATTGCACAATGCTTCCTAATGAGCTAGGTACAGCTCCAGGTATGTGGTTTTATGAAAACAATACTGTATTTGTATCTATGCCAGGCGTACCGTTTGAAATGAAAGGGTTAATGACTAACTCAATAATTCCCAAACTCAAAGAACAATTCGATCTACCCGTAATCTTTCATAAGGTGATTAAAACTATTGGCATAGGCGAATCGTGGTTGGCCGATAAAATAAAACCTTGGACAGATGCCCTGCCAGAATCGATAAGTTTAGCTTATTTACCGAGTTTAAGGGAAGTTAAGCTCAGGCTCACCACTTCTGGAAACGATTTGGAAGCGTTGCAGAATGCCGTGAATCAACAAATTGAACATCTCAAAGAATATGCTGGCAAGTATATCTATGGCTATAACTCTGACAGCATTCAATCTGTAGTTGGTCAGTTGTTAACATCTAAAAATGAGACAATCGCAACTGCGGAAAGTTGTACGGGCGGTCATTTAGCTCACCTCATCACTTCCATTCCTGGGAGCTCTGCCTATTATAAAGGGAGTGTAATTTCCTACACCAACGAAGTAAAAAACAAGGAACTAGGAGTAAAATCAGAAACCCTAAAGAAATATGGTGCAGTTAGTAAGCAAACAGCGATCGAAATGGCAGAAGGGATTCGTACCAAGCTAGGAACAACCTATGGCCTTTCTACTACGGGTGTGGCAGGCCCTGATGGGGGAACCGATAAAACACCGGTTGGAGCCGTGTGGATTGCCTTGGCTACTCCAACAGGAACACAGGCAAAACTTCTTTCCTTAGCAAAAGATAGAATGCTCAATATAGAAGCATCTTCCAAGTCTGCCTTGGCTTTTGCTTGGCAAACTTTCGTGCAAAACACTTGAGTTCTACCTTGATTATACTAAATTTGTAAATATAAAAAAATGCCTTAAATGACTGTAAATAAGCATTTTTGGTAATTTTAAGGAAGGAAAGAAGAATGTTCTTGAATGAACATAAAATTCGATAGAATAATAGGAATTAATCGTAGAACATAAAATTAACCAAGTAATAGTATGGCGTCAGTTGAGTTGTTAATGCCAAAAATGGGCGAGAGTATTATGGAAGCTACTGTGCTTACCTGGCTAAAAAGCGAAGGAGATACCATTGAAGCAGATGAGTCTGTGTTAGAAGTAGCTACTGATAAAGTTGATACGGAAGTGCCTTCCACTCATGGTGGTGTGCTTACTCAAATTTTAGCACAAGATGGAGATGTGGTACCTGTAGGAGCACCAATTGCTATTATTACGACAGAAGGTGAAGAAACTCCAACAACTGCTGCACCAACCACAGAAACTATGGCAACTCCAGCCGCACAGCCTGTAGTAGCCGAAGCAACAGCAACCATAGCTCCTACCCTTGAAAAACCTGCATCTGGCAGATTTTACTCACCGCTAGTAATGAATATTGCTCGTGAAGAAGCGATTGACATGGCTGAATTAGAATTAATTCCAGGCACTGGTAAAGAAGGCCGAGTAACAAAAAAAGATATTCTAGCCTACGTTTCAACAAGAACCAATGGAAATGGTTCGGTTGTAGCTCCTAGCACTCCAGCTCCTGTAGTAATTTCACCACCTACTGCACAAGCACCTACTCCAAAACCGCAACCAGTTTCAGTGAGTGCTGGTGATGAAATTATCGAAATGGATCGTATGCGTAAAATGATTGCGGGTAGAATGGTGGATTCGAAACGTATTTCTCCACATGTTACTTCATTTGTAGAAGCTGATATGACGGGCATTGTTAATTGGAGAAACAAAATAAAGAAAGACTTTGAAGCTCGCGAAGGTGAAAAGATGACCTTCACTCCTATTATTATGGAGGCCGTTGTAAAAGCCATTAAAGATTTTCCTATGGTGAATATTTCGGTTGATGGAGATAACATTATTAAAAAGAAAAATATCAACATTGGATTGGCTGTAGCTCTACCTTCAGGCAATTTAATTGTGCCCGTGGTACATAATGCGGATCAATATAATTTGGCTGGTTTAGCTAAAAAAGTAAATGATTTAGCCCGTAGAGCAAGAGAAAATAAACTTACGCCAGACGATTTGGACGGAGGGACGTATTCTATTTCTAATGTAGGCTCATTTGGTAATGTAATGGGTACACCTATCATTATGCAACCTCAGGTAGGCATTATGGCACTCGGAGCTATTGTTAAAAAACCTGCAGTGGTAGAAACAGCCGAAGGTGATATGATTGCTATTCGACATAAAATGTTCTTGTCGCACTCCTACGACCACAGAGTTGTTGATGGAGCCTTAGGAGGAAAAATGGTACGTAGAGTAGCCGATTACCTTGAAAACTTTGATGTGAACCAAACTGTTTGAGTTCATATTAATTAACCAAGTAGATTAGCTTCAGCCTTTGGGTTGAAGCTTTTTTTATGCTCAGCAAACCATGCGAAATTCGTTGCCATGGTTAACTCAACTTAAGTCCAATTAAGGGTTACAAGGTCTAACAATAGTCCGACCCGTCCACTGATCCTAGTCAGCTAGATTTGACTATCGCCTGATCTAGGTTTTACAAATTTTCCTTATTTAAAATGATTATAAATAAGAGATTAGTGCTATATTTGCATCACTATTTTTTAAAAGCCTATGAGTAAAGATGCTGAAATATTAGAAGAGTTTACCTCAAAGGAATACGAACACGGTTGGTCGGTTGATTTTGAAGCCGATGAGGCTCCCAAAGGCCTAAACGAAGATATTGTTCGTTTTATTTCTGCCAAAAAGAATGAACCTGAATGGTTATTGGAGTTTAGGCTCAAAGCATTCAGGCATTGGTTAACTTTAGAAGAACCAGACTGGGCAGCCGTAAATTATCCTAAAATTAACTTTCAGGATATTATTTATTACTCTGCTCCTAAAAAGCAGAAAAAGCTTGATAGCTTAGATGAGGTTGATCCTGAACTGATTGAAACCTTTAAGAAATTAGGGATTTCAATTGAGGAGCAAAAGCGAATGACAGGTGTGGCAGTTGATGCCGTAATCGACTCTGTGTCAGTGGCTACCACCTTTAAAGAAACGCTTGGAGAATTGGGCATTATCTTTTGCTCTTTTAGCGAAGCTGTGAAAGACCATCCTGAGTTGGTGAAGAAATACCTTGGCTCAGTAGTGCCATATACTGATAATTATTACGCTGCTTTAAACTCTGCCGTTTTTAGTGATGGTTCGTTTGGTTACATTCCCAAAGGAGTGCATTGCCCAATGGAGCTTTCTACTTATTTCAGAATTAATGCAGCCAATACAGGCCAATTTGAGCGTACACTTATTGTAGCTGAACCAGGCTCTTATGTAAGTTATTTAGAAGGCTGTACTGCTCCTCAAAGAGATGAAAATCAGTTGCATGCTGCTATTGTAGAAATTATTGTGGAAACCGATGCGGAAGTAAAATACTCTACTGTACAAAACTGGTATCCGGGCGATAAAAACGGTAAAGGCGGAATTTATAATTTTGTAACCAAACGTGGTATTTGCAATGGCGATCACGCCAAATTATCCTGGACACAGGTAGAAACAGGTTCGGCAGTAACCTGGAAATACCCAAGCTGTATTTTAAAAGGAGATTATTCAGTGGGTGAGTTTTACTCAGTTGCAGTAACCAATAACTACCAACAAGCAGATACAGGCACCAAAATGATTCATATTGGTAAAGGCACAAAAAGCAGGATTGTATCGAAAGGTATATCTGCCGGTCATAGTCAAAACAGTTATCGAGGGTTGGTACAGGTGCATAAACGTGCCGAAAATGTACGTAATTTCTCACAATGCGATTCCTTATTATTAGGAGATAAATGTGGAGCACATACTTTTCCTTATATAGAAGTGGATAATAGTTCTGCTCAGGTAGAGCATGAAGCTACCACCTCAAAAATTGGCGAAGACCAAATTTTTTATTGCAACCAACGAGGAATTGACACCGAAGAAGCCGTAGCATTAATTGTAAATGGCTACGCCAAAGAAGTATTAAATAAGCTCCCTATGGAATTTGCCGTAGAAGCACAAAAATTATTAGCCCTTACGCTTGAAGGAAGCGTGGGATAAAAATAGTTATTGGTTACTGGTTAATAGTTATTAAAAGTCACCAACTATTAACTCAATAACTAATTACTAATAACCATTTTTAAAAGAGATGTTAAAAGTAAAAAACCTAAAAGCCTCCATTGAAGGCAAAGAAATATTAAAAGGAATTAACCTTGAAGTTAAGCCCGGAGAAGTACACGCTATAATGGGACCGAATGGTTCAGGTAAAAGTACACTATCTGCGGTACTGGCTGGTAGAGAAGAATATACAGTAGATAGTGGAAGTGTGGAATTTTTAGGAAAAAATATATTCGGTTCTTCTCCTGAAGAACGTGCCAGAGAAGGCTTATTCCTTGCGTTTCAGTACCCCATTGAAATACCGGGTGTTAGCACTACCAATTTTTTAAGGGCTGCTGTTAATCAGGTGAGAGCCCATAGGGGATTACCAAAACTTGATGCCGTTCAGTTTTTAAAAACGATGAAAGAGAAAATGCAGATTGTTGATATCGATCAGGCATTGCTCAAACGTTCGTTAAACGAAGGCTTTTCAGGTGGAGAAAAAAAGCGAAACGAGATATTTCAAATGGCTATGTTGGAGCCTAAGCTTTCGATATTAGACGAAACCGATTCAGGTTTAGATATTGATGCACTTAAAATTGTGGCCAACGGAGTAAATACATTAAAAAGTGCTGATAATGCCACCATTGTTATTACGCATTACCAACGGTTATTAGATTTTATTATTCCTGATTTTGTACATGTGCTTTATAACGGAAAAATTGTAAAAACCGGCACTAAAGAACTGGCTTATGAACTTGAAGAACGTGGCTACGACTGGATTAAAGCTGAACATGCAAATGCCTAACGCTATGGAAATGTCAGAATTACTTCAGCGATTAATTCAAAAGCCATCGGGTAATAACTTCGGTTTTGCCCGGGAGGCAGCAGCTTCAATTATCGAAGAAAGAGGCTTACCTGGTCGTAAAAATGAAGAGTATAAATACACCAACTTATCTAAAATATTAGAGCGTAACTTTGGTGAGTTTGCAGGTAATGAAGAATCTGCTGCAGACTTAAGCGCTCTTATCCCCACCCTCTCTGAAAATCAATTGGTTTTTATCAACGGAATTCTATCAGAAGAATTATCTAATTATAATTTGCCAGAAGGAATCTCTGTTTCAAGCATTGAGGATAGCAAAGAGTTAATTGCAAAGGATGTAGATGCTAAATCAGATGAGTTTTTACTATTAAACACCTCAAGCCTAAACACAGGGATTGCTATTAATATAGCCAAGAGTGCTGTAATCGAAACACCTGTTGTTCTTATCCATATAACGGATTCCTCTAAAAATCAGGCAGTAGCGCACCCCAGAGTATTGGTTAACGGAGCTAAAAATACACAAGCTATAATTGCTGAAATCTTTATTGGTGTGGGCGATGCACTTAGCTTTACCAATGCAGTAACTGAAATTAATTGTGCCGCAAATAGTAACCTCAGCTATATCAAAATTGGCAATGAAAATGGGAATCAGTTACACGTGGGTAATACACAGGTAAACGTAGCAGAAAAGGCAGTATTTAATGCTATGACAGTCAACTTCGGGGGTAAAATGGTGCGTAATAATCTTCATATATCCCTTAATGGCTCTCATTCTGAGGCCAACCTGAATGGACTTTATGTAACTGATAACAAGGAACATATTGATAATCATACGGTAGTAGATCATAAAGTACCGAATTGCAACAGCAACGAATTATACAAAGGCATTATGAACGGGAGTTCTACAGGAATTTTCAATGGAAAAATATATGTAAGGCAAGATGCACAGGTAACCAATGCCTTTCAATCGAATAAAAATATATTGCTTTCGGATAACGCCACGATTAATACCAAACCCCAATTAGAAATTTGGGCAGATGACGTTAAATGCTCACACGGGTGTACCACAGGTAAACTCGATAAAGAACAATTATTTTACCTCAGAGCAAGGGGTATTGGAGAGCATTCAGCCAAATTGATGTTGTTAGATGCCTATGCCAACGAAGTAATTGAACGTATTAAAGACGAGAACCTAAGAACCTATGTCCAAGGAATTCTCCATACTAAAATAGACGAATAAAATGGAAGCGGCCATCAAACAATCATCGTTAGATATTGCTGCCATTCGAGCACAGTTTCCTGTGTTGGCTCAAGAAGTGAATGGCTATCCCCTCACCTATTTTGATAACGCAGCTACTTCGCAAAAACCACTTCGGGTAATTGAAGCACTCAACCAATATTATAGTGTCTATAATTCTAATATCCATAGAGGAGTGCATACATTGGCTGAAAAGGCGACTAATGCCTATGAAGCTACTCGTGCTTCGTTGCAAAAATTTATAAACTCTGGGGAGAAAGAAGAAGTTATTTTTACTAAAGGCACAAGCGAAAGCATCAATTTGGTGGCCGCTACTTATGGCAGGCAAAATATTGCCGAAGGTGATGAAATCATCATTACAGGCCTAGAGCATCACTCCAATATTGTGCCTTGGCAAATGTTGTGCGAAGAAAAAGGAGCCATTTTAAAGATTGTTCCTATTTCTGATAAAGGTGAAATTGATATGGAGGATTTCAGAGACTTGCTCTCAGATAAGACTAAGATTGTATCCGTAGCTTTTGCTTCCAATGCGCTAGGCACAATCAATCCTGTGAAGGAAATAATAGAAGCAGCTCACAGTGTTGACGCCGTTGTGTTACTGGATGCAGCTCAGGCGGTTGCCCACCTTAAAGTGGATGTACAAGCGTTAGATTGTGATTTCTTGGCAGCCTCTGCACATAAAATGTACGGGCCAACAGGAGTTGGATTTTTATATGGAAAGCGGCACCTTTTAGAGGAAATGCCTCCCTACCAAGGTGGTGGAGAAATGATTAAGGAAGTAACTTTTGAAAAGACAACCTATAACGATATTCCATTTAAGTTTGAGGCAGGCACTCCAAATATTGCAGACATTATTGCACTCAATGAAGCTATAGGTTTCATCAACGATTTAGGTAAAGAAAATATCAGAACCTATGAAGATGACTTACTAGCGTATGCAACTGAAAAGTTGAAAGCCATTGATAAAATACAATTTATTGGTACTGCCAAACACAAAGTAGGTGTTCTCTCTTTTATAATTGAAGGCATGCATCCATTTGATGTAGGAATGATGTTAGATGCTAGAGGAATTGCAGTACGAACAGGCCATCATTGCACCATGCCTTTAATGCAACGATTTGAATTAGAAGGAACTATTAGGGCTTCTTTTGCGGTTTATAACACGTTTGAAGAAATTGATACGATGGTTGCTTCCTTACAAAAAATTACGAGCAGAATCAACTAATGACAGCCGTAGAAGAAATACAAAACGAAATCATCGAAGAATTTGAGTTCTTGGCAGATGACCGTGAATCGACCATTTTTTACATAATGGAACTGGGTCAAAAATTGCCTGCAATGGATGATTCGCTTAAAACAGAAGAGAATATCATTAAAGGATGCCAGTCTAAAGTATGGCTTACATCTGAGTACAAAAATGGCAAAGTGTATTTTAAGGCTGATAGCAATACCGATATTACCAAAGGCTTAATCAGCTTGCTGATACGGGTTTTATCGGGTCAAACACCTGATACCATTTTAAACACAGAACTAAATTTTGTAGAGAAAATTGGCATGGGACAGGTAATTGGCTCTCAACGATCGAATGGATTTAATGCGATGATAAAACAAATGAAATTATATGCGCTTGGGTATCGAGCTAAAGCACAGATAAATGAATAAAATGGAAAAGACAGAAGCCAGCCTGACCGGCAGGCAGGAAAAAGAAGTTTTAAACGAATTGTCTATGAGAGACAAGGTGTTAGAAGCAATCAAACAGGTTTATGACCCTGAAATTCCTGTGGATGTTTATGAACTGGGGCTTATTTATGAAATAAATGTGTATCCGGTAAATAATGTATTTGTACTTATGACCCTTACCTCACCCTCCTGCCCTGCGGCAGAATCGATTCCAAGTGAGGTGGAACAACGCATCCGTAAAATTGCAAAGGTGCAGAATGTGAAGGTGGAAATAACATTTGACCCTCCATACACCACAGAAATGATGTCGGAAGCAGCAAAGCTGGAACTTGGATTTTTGTAAGAGTCCACCGTCTTTAGTCTATAGCATACCATAACTTGAACTCGTAAATTATTGACCCTTAACTATTAACTAAATAACAGATAACTTAAACACCGCAATAACTATGTACCCAGAAGAATTAGTAGCTCCAATGAGGGCTGAACTCACAAACCAAGGGTTTGAAGAGTTTAAAACTGCCGAGGCAGTAGAAAATCATTTAAAAGACCATAAAGGAACAAGTTTAATTGTAATAAACTCCGTTTGTGGTTGTGCAGCAGGCTCTGCTCGTCCTGGAGCAGTAATGGCTGTAATGAACTCCACTAAAAAACCAGACACGCTTGCTACTGTTTTTGCTGGAAATGATGTGGATGCAGTTAATGCAATAAGAGAAGCTTGCCTTCCTTATCCTCCTTCGTCTCCTGCCATTGCTTTATTTAAAGACGGTGAACTGGCTCATTTTGTTGAACGACACCATATCGAAGGCCGAAATGCAGAAATGATTGCGAACCATTTAATTGATGTGTTTGATGAGTTTTGTTAGGTAGCAATTCCATTCTAAAATTCATGAACGCCATTTGTAAAGTTTTACAAGTGGCTTTTAGTTTTTAATGCACTGCTACTTCATATGGTTGGTGTTTCATATAATTTGTCTAGCTAATAATTGTTTTGCAGCGCCATTGCTAAAATGCATAGGGATTAATTCAGTGTTATTTCTATTCCTGATTTTTGAATTTTATTTGCAAAAGGATTCATTCCTGTAAAATCATCCTCTTTAATCGGGTGTGGTTCAATTCTCAAATCTACTTTGCGCCTAATCTCTCATTAGTTTCAATTTGAGTTGCAAAGAACTGTGTCATACCATCAAAGGGCAATATCTATGTCGCTATCCTCTCTCTCTTTTCCTTTTG
>Ga0256834_1001226_pt1 | contig 17845 bp, 24 predicted proteins | sample 4281140metaG_FD_190536 | JGI IMG/M metagenome (GOLD analysis project Ga0256834, IMG submission 190536) | Hydrothermal vent microbial communities from East Pacific Rise, Pacific Ocean - 4281-140 | ecosystem: Environmental > Aquatic > Marine > Hydrothermal vents | place: Pacific Ocean: East...
GCATTTGAAAAAGTGCGAGGTTTTTTTAGTTGTACTAACTATAGGAGGCTCTTCAAAAGGGGTGCTACTGTCTGGTTAAACCCAAATACCCCCTTCTCGTCATCCTCGGGCAGCCAGCGGCGTGAGCGGAAAATGACCTGAGGATCCATAACATGTTGATATTGTTAGCATTGTGGATACTCGGGTCAAGCCCGAGTATGACGAAGGGAAAGGTAGAAATTGTTTATTCTATCTTTTGAAGAACCTTCTATATTACTTGTTGGGCATTACTGCTTTTTCATAAAGATCAATAAGCGTTTTACAGGCGTCTGCTGGCACATATTTAACATCGCCAATTTCAGAAACAGGCGTAACTTCTGCCGCTGTTCCTGTTAAAAAACACTCGTCAAAATTACTAAGTTCATCTGGCATAATAGTGCGCTCAATAACTTCATACCCTACTGATTTTGCTAATGAAATAACCGTTTGCCTTGTAATGCCATCTAAAAAACAATCAGGTATTGGCGTGTGAATTTCTTTACCCTTAACAAAAAACACATTTGCCCCCGTAGCTTCTGCAACATGACCACGATAATCAAGCATTAAAGCGTCCGTATAACCATCTCGTACTGCCTGATGTTTTGAAAGGGTGCATATCATATAAAGACCTGCGGCCTTTGAAAAACATGGAATCATTTCTGGTGATGGTCGTTTCCATTTTGACCAAGTTAAACGAATGCCCTTAAGACGCTCTTCTGGGGTGAAATAGCTTGGCCATTCCCAAGTAGCAATCGCCAAATGCACCTTATTACTTGAGGCTGCAATGCCCATTTCTTCTGACCCGCACCAAGCGACAGGGCGCATATAGGCATTAATTAAATTATTCTTTTTAAGTACAAGCCGACATGCTTCATCTATTTCATCAGCACTATAGGGAATTTCAAAATCAAGATATTTGGCAGATTTAATTAAGCGTTCGCTATGCTCGTGTAGCTTATAAACTTCTCCACCATAAGCTCTTTGTCCTTCAAACACGCAAGAAGCATAATGTAGCCCGTGTGAAAGCACATGAATTTTAGCTGATTTCCACTCAACTAACTCACCATTAAACCAAATCCAACCATCTCGTTGATCCATCGGCAAAACCGCCATTGCTCTATCCCTTTTTGAAGTCTATAAACTTAGTACATATATCACTAATCACTATTCTTAAAGGGAAATAATGTCAGAAAAAAACATATATGTCAACAATGCTGACATATTATCTGAAAGTGAGCCAATATCTAACATGCCCTCTGAATTATTGGGGCTATTTTTCTTTGCTTATCGTGATTTTGTTTGCGATGCAGATGCACTTTTAGCAACCAAAAACCTTGGGCGGGCGCACCATAGAGTATTATATTTCGTAAATATCAAACAAGGAATGTCAGTGGCCACTTTGCTTTCAATCCTCAAAATCACCAAACAAAGCCTTGCTCGTGTGCTTAAAGAGTTAATTGAAACTGGTTATATTGAACAGAAAACAGGCAAAAATGATCGTCGTCAGCGCCTGCTTTTTGCTACGATAAAGGGACAAGAATTATTCAAAACTCTTTCGCATATGCAAACAGAGAGAATAGAGGCAGCATTAGCCAAACAGCCTAAAGGTACAAAAAAAATAGTGAAGCAGTTTTTTATTGATATGGTCGAGCAAGACGAATTAGAGATGCTAAAAAAGCTAAAGCTAAGCTAGAACAATTTCTGCCCATTTGGCACTTTTTTATCAATATTGGCTAAAACAATATCGCCATTTTTATCTTCAAAACCAAGCGTTAAGGTTTCTGATTTTATGGGCCCTATTTGGCGGGGTGCAAAATTTACCACTCCCATTACTTGCTTTCCAACTAGGTCTGATAATTTATAATGAGCAACTATTTGCACTGAGGATTTTTTAACTCCAATTTTTGCACCAAAATCTATCATTAAAATGTAAGCTGGTTTCCTCGCCTGAGGAAATTCAAGTGCTTCAATAATAGTTCCAATGCGTATATCTACTTTTTCAAAGTCTGAATATTCAATCATTCTTCACCAAGTTGTTTGTTGCGCTCAAGCCCTTTTTTATAGGCTTTAGACAATAAATCCTTAAAACCGCCCTCACCCATTAAAACCGATAAAGCTGCCTCCGTAACTCCGCCTTTTGATGTGACATTTTGCCGTAAAATACTAGCATCAATCGGTTCAGCCTCAAGCAATGCGGCCGCCCCTATTATTGTTTGTCTTGCTAATGCCATTGCTTGTTTTGGCTCTAGCCCTTGCTCAATTCCAGCCGCCGCCATCGCCTCAACTAAGTAAAAAACATAAGCAGGCCCACAACCAGAAACCAACATCAACGCCTCAAGATCTGCTTCATTTTCAAACCACTCAACAGTGCCCGATGCGCTTAGAAGGTCATTGATAATCGCTTTATCACTCCCACTAACATAAGAAGAAGCTACAATGCCGCTAACTCCTTTGCCAATTTGTGCTGGTGTATTTGGCATGGCACGAACAATATTTTTTGTACCAAGCCCCTTCTCTAAACTTGCAATATCAAAACCTGCGGCAATCGATAGGATAAGGGTTTTTTGAGAAATTAAATCTTTAAGGCTTAAAAGAACATCAGCCATTATTTGTGGTTTAATCGCTAGAACCAAAATACCAATATCCGAACGTTCACAGAATGGGACTAGAGCAATATTATTTTTGCTAACAAAACGTACCACATCTATATGTGGGTTGGGGTCAACAAGAGTTAGGCTTGCGGTTTTTAGACCATTTTTGAGCCAGCCCTTTGCCATTGCCATGCCCATTTTGCCAGCGCCAATAAGAGTAACTGATTTTAATTGTGAAAGAGATTTCTTAGAAACATTCATTTTAGTACTGCGTTAAATTGTTACCTTTAAGCCTCGCCCTGAGTTTCAAACATCATGGCAGCCATTGCTTCTTTAGAGTTTTTACCAGCCCATACAACAAATTGGAACGCCTGATAATAAAGATCGCAAGCATCAGTTGCTGAGCGTAATAGTGCCTCGCATTGAGCTACACTCACTTCAGCTCCGCCAGAAAGAAGATGCGAATTGCGAAATAATATAGCACCCTCTTTTTGCCAAAGATCAAAATGCCCAATCCATAATTGCTCATTAATTTGCATAATTAACTGCTTAAGCTCATCAAGCCTTTTTGGTGGAACTTTAAGATCAAAGGAAGAAACAATATGCAAACTTTCTAAAGCGTGCATCCAAGTAAAACTAACCTGATAATCACTCCAACTACCCTTTACGGAAATAAGAATTTCATCAGCATCTTGGCGCTCAAAATCCCAATCATTTATTAAGGCAATATGCTCAATAATATCTACTGGATGAACAACAACATCTTGTTCAATTTCTAATGTTAAAGACATATCAACCCTATTATTAAACACTACAATTAGCGATCAAAAATTTCGAATCGCACTTCTTAGATTTAAGCCTACACTGCAAAATTCATTTGGGAAGTTTGCAAAAGTGATATATTTAAATCTGTTGTGGAAGATTTGCTAAAGTCTGTTAATAAACCTTTAACTATAAATCTTATCCACAAGTAGCCCTCATAATAACAACAATATTTCAATAATGGATTTTTAATTTTTAGCTTTTTTTCTTTCTCTTAAATATATCTATTTCTTTTCTTAGTGCCGTAATTTCTTCATCTTGAATTAGAACCATCTCACGAAGCACGTCAAAATCTTCCCGCTTTACTAGGTCTAAATCAGCAACAATGCGCTCCATTTGTGATTTAACAACGCTTTCAACTTCTTTTCGTAAACCATCAGCAACCCCTGCTGCGTCGTTCATTAATTTGCCCAATTCATCAAATATTTTATTACCTTCGTTCATAACATTTCCTTTCGTGATTATGTTGCTCTCAATGTAGTGATGATTGAAGCTCTTGACCAGAGCGCATAGAAAAAGCATGTTCATTTTATTTATAATTTAGGAGACCATATGCCTTTCCCCGACATAGACCCCATTGCCATTTCTCTAGGCCCAATAGATATTCGCTGGTATGCGCTAGCTTATTTATTCGGTATTTTTCTAGCTGGGCTTTATGGTATCACATTATTAAACAAGAAAAGCCTTTGGGTAAAAAATACTCCACCATTTAGTAAAGATAGCTGGTGGGATTTTATTTTTTGGGCGGTGATTGGCATTATTATTGGCGGACGACTTGGATATGTTATTTTTTATAACCCTGCTTATTATTTTTCTAACCCAATGGAAATCTTAAAAACATGGGATGGCGGCATGTCATTTCATGGCGGTTTAATCGGCATTAGCATTGCGCTAATTCTATTTTTGAAGAAGAAAAAAGTAAACCCTTTGAGCGGGCTTGATTTGTTGGCTTGTGTTGCTCCCATTGGGATTTTTCTTGGCCGCATGTCTAACTTTATTAATGGTGAATTATTTGGCCGTGAAACTAGCCTTCCTTGGGGTGTTATTTTTCCGCATGGCGGAGATATACCACGCCACCCAAGCCAACTCTATGAGGCGGCGCTTGAAGGGATTATCCTGTTCTTAGTCATTCGTTATGTTACGCACATTATTTATGGCTTGCGTAAACCCGGCCTAGTTGCAGGAATTTTTGCTATTGGTTATGGCCTCTCAAGAATTTTAGTTGAAACTGTGCGCCTTCCAGATGCCGGTAAGGGATATCTTTATGGAGACTGGCTAACTTACGGCATGGTGCTAACTTTACCTATGATTTTTATTGGTATTGCGCTAATTATTTATGCCAATCGGAAAACTAGCCAATGAAATTAAATCAACAAGATACAGAGCTTGGCGAAATAATAAATAGAGAAATAAAACAAAGTGGCCCAATGTCGCTTTCGAGCTATATGGCGCTTTGTCTTACTCACCCAAAGTTTGGCTATTATATAAAGTCAGATCCTTTAGGGGCAAAGGGTGATTTCATCACTGCCCCAGAAATATCGCAAATGTTTGGAGAATTTATCGGACTATTTATTGCTGGCACTTATCAAGCGCTTGGTTCGCCAAAAAAGTTTGATTTAGTTGAGCTTGGTGCGGGGCGTGGTACATTATTAAAAGATGCTATGCGGGTTCTTAAAAATATTGATGGATTATTGCCTGCTATGAGGCTTAGCCTGTTAGAAGTTAGCGAGCCACTTATTAGAGCGCAAAGTGAAAATCTTAAGGGTTTTAACCCCAATTTTATTAGCGATATTAATCAGCTTGATGATAGTGAAAGCCCGCTTATAATTATTGCCAATGAATTTTTTGATGCTTTACCGATAAAACAATTTCAAAAACAAAATGGTAAATGGCATGAAAGATCTATTGGCCTAAAAAAACAGCAGAATGGCGAAGAGCTCCGAGTTTTTGGACTTGCTCCTATGGTCTTGCCTGATGATGTTTTACCTTCTGAATTAAGACAGGAAAAAGACGGTGCTATCTGGGAAGTGAATTTTGCTTCGCTTCGCCAAATGAGTGAGATTTCGGAGAAGATAGTTAAGAGAAAAGGTGCGTTTTTGACCATAGATTATGGATATGGCATGACGCAAGCTGGAGAAACTTTTCAGGCTGTTGAGAAGCACCAATTTACTGACCCGCTTAATAGGCCCGGAATGGCAGATCTTACTGCGCATATTAATTTTGAGAGCCTAGCAAGTGCAGCCAATAAGGCTGGGGCAAAGGTGCATAATCTTAAAACACAACTTGAGTTTTTATTGCAAATGGGAATAGAAGAGCGAGCGATTGCCCTAATAAAAGCAAACCCAAATCATAAAGAAGAAATAGGAATAGCCAAAAATCGTCTTATCGGTGAAAAAGAAATGGGCAATCTTTTTAAGGTGCTTTGCATTTCCTCAAAAGATTTAGCGCCATATCCGTTTATTAATCAATAGGATAAGTAATGCATCAATTTGAGCAAGATAAGAATCTATTAAAGATAAGACATGTTAATCATGGGTTTTTTGGGCGGGTTGGAAAAGGTGCAAGAGGAGGCGAAAGCGAAGATTTTAACTGCTCTTATGTATTTTCTAAACACCCACAACAGGTAAAATCAAACCGCTCACTTGCAGCAAATATCATTGGCGGCGATGATATTAAGATAGCTGCTCTTTCCCAAGTTCATTCAAATAAAATTACTGTAATAGATGAATTATCTGATCTTGATATTTTGCCAAAAGCCGATGGCATGGTTAGCGCTACAAAGGATATTGCGCTTGCAATTTTAACTGCCGATTGCGCACCAGTTCTTTTTGCTGACAGAACGAAACCTATCATTGGAGCGGCTCATGCAGGGTGGGAGGGCGCTTTAGGCGGCATTATCGAAAACACCGTTTTGGCGATGGAAAAGCTTGGCGCAAATCGAGAAAATATAATCGCCTCTATTGGCCCAACAATATCTGGCAATATTTATGAGATAGGGTCAAGCCAAGCCAAAAAACTAATTTTGACAAATCCAAACGCCAAAGATTTTATTTTTGTGCCAAAGGGAAAAGAGCGAGAACATTTTAACTTGCCAACCTTTGTTCAAAATGAATTAAAAAACAGTGCTATAATAGATATTAATAATCTAAACATATGTACTTATTCAGAACCAGAAAAATATTTTTCGCACCGCTATTTTACGCATCATAAAGGAAATCAGGGTCGGCAAATATCAATTATTTCTCTTTGATAATTGTAAGCCGAATAAAAACCGCTCAAAATTCTCTTAACAAGCCTATCATTAACACAAATTTCATTTCCCCTGTTGCGCATAGATTAAACAAGCGCTAACAAGTGCAAATAGACAACTTAAATATTCAATTATCAAATTAGGATAGCAACATGAAATTGGTTGCAGGCAATGCCAACAAAGCCTTAAATAAAAATATTTCTGAGTATCTAAAATTACCCCTCACTGATTGTGTTATTAAACGTTTTTCTGACGATGAAATTTACGTTGAAATTCATGAAAATGTACGTGGGGAAGATGTTTTTGTACTTCAACCAACCTCTTATCCTGTTAATGATAATTTGATGGAACTTTTAATAATTATTGATGCGTTAAAGCGCTCTTCTGCTAGGCGAATTACTGCGGTTATTCCTTATTTTGGATATGCAAGGCAAGATAGAAAATCTGCCCCTCGCTCACCAATTTCTGCCAAACTAGTTGCAAATTTAATCACTATTTCTGGTGCAAACCGTGTGCTTACGCTTGATTTACATGCAGGGCAAATTCAAGGTTTTTTTGATATTCCAACTGATAATCTAACTGCGGCACCCGTTATAGTGCATGATATTAAAAATCATTATGATGTTAAAAATGTCACCATTGTTTCGCCCGATGCTGGGGGTGTTGTGCGTGCGCGCAATGTTGCGGGGCGCATTGGTGCGCCTTTGGCGATTGTTGATAAACGCCGCCCCAGAGCTGGGGTTTCTGAAGTTATGAATATTATTGGTGACGTAAAAGGGCAGAGCTGTATTTTAATTGATGATATGGTAGATAGCGGCGGTACTTTGGTTAATGCTGCTGAAGCAATTTTAAAGGCAGGTGCAAAAGAGGTTTCTGCTTATATAACTCATGGCGTTTTATCTAAAGGGGCAGCAGAGCGCATTGAGGCCTCTAAACTTAAAGAATTGGTTGTGACCGATTCTATTGAAGAAACAAACGCCGTAAAAAAAGCAAAAAATATTCGTATTATGTCTATTGCCAATTTAATTGGCGAAGCGATTGGGCGCACATCTACTGAGCAGTCAGTTTCTAGCCTATTTGATTGATATTATTTCTTGCCATAGTGCCATGTTTGCACTAAGACGCACTCCATGAAGCCTTGTCACCCCTGGAGGACAAGTGCGTAGCCTAATATTTAGGTTACAACAGCCAATTTGGAGAGTAAAATGGCACAAGCTGAGCTTAACGCTATAGCGCGTGATCGTGTGGGCAAGGGGGCCGCACGTGAATTGCGTCGAAATAATCAAATACCAGCCGTAATTTATGGCGACAAAAAACCCCCAATATCAATCGCAATCGCCTATAAAGACGCAATGAAAAGTATTCATGCTGGCGGTTTTCTTTCAAGCCTTCTTACCATTAATGTGAACGGCGAAAAGCACAAGGTAATTCCTCGTGATTACCAGCTTGACCCTGTGAAAGACAAAGCCTTGCATATAGATTTTTTGCGTATTGGTAAAAATACAATTCTTACGCTTGAAATTCCGGTTCACTTCTTAAATGATGAAGAAAGCCCCGGACTTAAGCGTGGTGCGGTTCTTAATATTGTTCGTCACACAGTTGAGATTAATTGTCCTGCAACAGCAATTCCTGATGCATTTGAAATTGACCTCACTGGAACTGATGTTGGTGATTCACTAAACATCTCAATGATTAAAATGCCAGAAGGCGCAAGCCCTACAATTACCGATAGGGATTTCACAATCGCAACCATCGCAGCTCCATCTGCTCTACGTTCTGAAGGATCAGACGATGATGAAGATGAAGTAGTAGAAGGTGAAGAAGGTGAAGAGGGCGAAACATCTGAAGCAGGTGAAGGCGAAGAAAGCAAAGACTAAGCTTTGTTATTTTTCAATTTTTTTAGGGGTGGCAATAATATTGCTACCCCTTTATTGTATCTGAAATAAACTATTTCAATTAGAGGCAAATAAATGTTCTTGCTTGTAGGTCTTGGCAATAAGGGTGATGAATATAAAGGCAACCGACATAATATTGGTTTTATGGTAATTGATGAAATTGCTAAGCAATATTCTTTTGCTCCCTTTAAGAAGAAATATAAAGGCCTGTTTGCTGATGGCAAAATTGATGGGATACGAGTATTATTACTAAAGCCGCAAACTTTTATGAATAAATCTGGTAATTCTGTTGGCGAAATTGCAAAGTTTTTCAAAATCCCTGCAAGTAATATCATCGTTTTTTATGATGAATTAGACCTTTTACCGGGTAAGGTTCGGGTGAAAATTGGCGGTGGAAATGGCGGCCATAATGGCCTGCGCTCGATTGATCCTGTGATTGGCAAAGACTATAAACGAATAAGAGTTGGCATTGGCCACCCCGGACATAAAGACAGAGTAACCAGCCATGTGCTAGGCAATTTTGCTAAAAGCGATGCGCAATGGTTAGATGATTTACTTGATGCAATGAGCAAAAATGTTGCGCTATTATTAAAAAATAATGATGCGCAATTTATGAATAAAATTGCTTTGGCGGTTTTTGGTGAGGCACAAGAGAAGCCGAAAACAAAAGCTAAACAAAAAATCTTAAAGGTGGAAATTGACAAGACAGAATCATCAAACAAAATGGCTGAAAAATTAAAAAACTTTCTAAGGCGAGATTAAAACTTATATAGTTTTTTAAAGAGAACGCTTTGCTCTTATTAACAATATTTCTTCGTACAAATCCAACATTCTTTAATTTTGCTATGACTTATCAATTATATGTATAATTATGAGAGTAACTTTACTTACTCATTTTTTTTTAATAATATTTTCCATTCTAAATACTATCATTTTTTTGGGAGGAATAATGTTTAATAAAGACAAGAATGCGCCAGAAGTGATCAAGCAATTGGAACTTGAAAGATTTCCTCAGAACGCTGGGTGGTACAAATTAGTTTTGCATGATAGTCGAGAAGAATGCAGCAAATGTGAAAAAATATGCGAGATAGCTAATTCAACTACAATGTTGCGCTTGGTCGAAAAGAATACAATCAGTAGATGGACTCGTATTAACTCCACCCTGATCCGGAGTTTTATTGCAGGTGATCCTTTAGAAGTTTCAGTTTATCGTGGTAATGGGCTTGTAAAGGTAAAGATTTTAGGGAATGACTTTTCTGCAAATCAGCACCCTATTCTTGTGCTTCCAAAGAATTCTTGGTCAAAAATATCTTCGAAGGGAGAATGGTCACTTGCTAGTTTTCTTTGCACACCTGGCTTTGAATTTGAGCACCTTGAAATTGCACAAGAAGGCTGGTCGCCAAGTTAATTATTCTTACGTAGCGGCCTATTATATTTAAATCATAGCTACAGCTCCACACTACTATATTGATATTTAGTAAGCTATTAAAAAATCCACATATAAATTGTATGAGGTCAAAACACTTGACCTAAGCCGCCACTAAATCTATCCAGTCACTTAGTCTATTTTTCTTTTTCTGGAGTTCTCTAATGGGTTTTAAGTGTGCAATCGTTGGTCTGCCTAATGTTGGTAAATCTACTCTTTTTAATGCGTTAACTCGGACGGCAGCGGCGCAGGCGGCTAATTTTCCTTTTTGTACTATTGAGCCAAATGTTGGTGAGGTTTTAGTTCCTGATGAGCGGCTTGAGAAAATTGCCGCTATTGCGCTTTCGAAAGAGGTTATAGCAACTCGGCTTAATTTTGTTGATATTGCTGGTTTAGTTAAAGGTGCTTCAAAGGGCGAGGGTTTGGGCAATCAGTTTTTAGCTAATATTCGTGAAACAGATGCCATTGCCTATGTGCTTCGTTGTTTTGAGAATGATGATATTGTGCATGTTAGCGGTATGATTGATCCGATTATTGATGCGCAAATTGTTGAGACCGAACTTATGATTGCCGATCTTGAGAGCCTTAAAAAACGTATTACAGGCCTAGAGAAAAAACTACGAGGACAAGATAAAGAAGCGCAACTAACGCTTGATCTGGTAAATCGCTCAATTAAGGTACTTGAAGATGATAGGCCAGCTCGTTTTGTTGAACGTTCAGAAGACGAAGAAAAAGCTTTCAAAGAACTGCAGCTCCTCACCTCAAAACCAGTACTTTATGTTTGTAACGTTGATGAGGACAGTGCAGCATCTGGCAATGAAATGACAAAACAAGTTGCGGATTATGCTAAAGAGCAAGATGCTTTATCGGTTATTATTTCTGCTGAAATTGAAAGCCAATTAGCGCAACTTGAGAGTGATGAGCAAAAAGAATATCTAGCCGAGCTTGGATTAAAAGAACCCGGACTTAACCGACTTATTGAGCAGGGTTATGAGTTATTAGATTTACAGACCTATTTCACCGCTGGACCACAAGAGACTCGTGCTTGGACAATTTATAAGGGCACAAAAGCCCCGCAAGCAGCAGGGGTAATCCACACCGATTTTGAAAAAGGCTTTATTCGAGCGCAAACCATTGCGTATGATGATTATATTGAATTTAATGGTGAGCAGGGAGCAAAAGAAGCTGGCAAAGCCCGCGATGAGGGCAAGGAATATGTGGTTAAAGACGGTGATGTGATGTTGTTTAAGTTTAATAATTAGAGTTTTTGCTTGACGTTAACGTCAACCTTAGTGTCTTATTGGATTCCGTTTCAAGGGTTGGTTTATTACCCCCCCCTAACCCTCTCCGCAAGGGGGGGGGATAGAAAGTAATCTCCTCGCAAGGAGGAGCAAGAGAGGCATTGATGGGCAATCCAGTTACTAAAGATTTTTTGCATTTTGAAGATTTGCATGTTGGGCAGCAGGTTGATCTTGGCAAAACCAAAGTCACCAAGACGATGATAAAAACCTTTGCGCTTGAGTTTGACCCGTTACCTTTTCATATTGATGAAAAAGCAGCAAAGGCTTCTTTGCTTGGTGGTATTGCCGCTTCTGGTTATCAAACTGGGGCGATTGCTATCAAAATGGCATTAAAAAACTTCCCTGGCACGCTTGCTAGTGCTGGTGGCATGAGTATTACCGACCTTAAATGGAAACGCCCTGTTATGGCGAATGATATTATTGGCGGCACGGTTACCATCACCTTGTTAAAACGAGCGAGATCTAAACCACAATGGGGCATTGTTAACCTTGATTTTGATATTAAAAATCAAAAGAATCAAAGCGTAATGATTATGACGCTGAATAATTTGATTGATGTGCGCAACCCTGAAATTGGCATGGAGGCGGCATCATGACCATGTGGTTTGAAGATATTAACGATGACGATAGCATGGAATTGGGTCAATATTGCTTTACCCAAGAGGAAATTATTAAATATAACAAAGAATATGACAATCAATATTTCCATACAGATCCAGAGCTTGCCAAACATTCGCATTTTGGTGGCATAATCGCCTCTGGCTGGCATACAGCATGTGTTGGGCATCGCTTAATGGTTGATGAAATAAAAAGCCGAGAAGAGGCAATGGTAGCTGAGGGGATGATACCCGGAGTTTCGGGTCCTTCCCCTGGCATAAAAAAAATGACTTTTATGCAAGCAGTAAGACCTGAAGATTGTATTTCTTATAAGCTAACTGTTACCTCAAAACGTGCCTCTGCATCGCTTCCAGGTTGGGGGTTGTTATTTTCAACAATTATTGCAACTAACCAAAAAGGCGAACAGGTTTTTCAATCAGACGTAGCTTCTTTTTCAAAAATGCGAGATTTTAAACCGACATTAAAACAACGCTTTGCTATGTGGGCAGTGAAAATTCCGTTGTTTAAGAGGCTGATTAAGCGTTAGATATTTGACTCCTCTTATTTTTACTTTAAGTTGAAGTAAAATAGTACAATATAAAAAGGAGTATACTCCATGCCAAAACAATTATTTCAACGTCCTGCACCAATTAAAAAATCAAAAATTGGCAAGCATAATTCTGGCCCTTATGGACAGGGAATTCCGACTTTAAAGAATAATAAAGTTGCTAAACCAGATATAAAAGAAAAGAAAACTAAAGATAGCTAAAATAAATCCTGCCATCGTGATTTATTGATGATGGCAGGGAATTTTTTTACATGCGTGTCCACTTTTGCGTTTTACAAAAAATTGCAATGCAGCCCTGCATTTTCAAATTATCGCCAGCAACAGATATGTTTCCTGTATAGGTTTTGTCATCAGCAGGATCACGAACAGTGCCTTTATATTTAGCACCCTCAGCTTTCACTTTGCCAATATTTTGTCCCTTATATGTGCCAGTTTTTAGCACAATACAAAATTCACCACCGCACTTTGAAATAAGCGCCGTTTCCCCGCCTTCAGTTTTCCACTTGCCTAAAATCTCATTGGCATTTGCGCCAAGAGTTACAAAAACAAAAACAAAGCCTACGAATATTATCTTAAAGAATTTTCTCATTATAATTCCCCCTCCCAAGGATATTTGCCCTATTAATAAAGAGCTACATGTAACTATGCCCAATTAATTCAAACTTGCCAAGAGAGGATAAATAATATTTTAATTTTCTAAATTCGTGTCCATTTTTGAGTTTTGCACAAAAATGCAACAGGACAAGCTTTTATCTCCAAAACATCATCTTTTATAAATGCATTAGCTGTGAACTCATTATCCCCTGCTGGGTTATATACAATACCCTTATAGACACCTTCACTAGTAATAAATTTTGCTAGTAATTTGCCTGAAAACTTTCCCGTTTCCATATTAATGCAAAACGAGGTTTCACATTCAGATACTATTGCAATATCCCCTTCTTTTGTTTTCCACTGACCTAGAATTTCATTAGCATTCGCAACTGTTGAAACTAAAGAAAAACCACTAAATAGTATAATAATTTCTACAAATTTTAAAATTTTTTTGATATTCATTTATATTCTTCTAACTATCTATTTTTAAATAATCATATGACTGTTAATTGTGTTCAAAAATGCACACTACAAAAATATAATTACTGCCTAATGTCCATCAAATGTAACTAGTGAATATAGTTCAACATCTTTCTCAATCAATTTTTCAGCACCGCCAATTTCTGGTAAATCAACAACAAAGGCTGCATATTTTAACTTTGCTCCTGTGCGTCTTAATAGAGTAACAGCCGCAATCGCTGTTCCACCAGTTGCAATTAAATCATCAACCAATAAAACACTATCCCCCTCTTTCACCACATCAGCATGAATTTCAACCGTATCCACGCCATATTCAAGCGCATAATTTTGTCCAATTGTTTCCCCTGGTAATTTACCAGCTTTTCTCACAGGCACAAAGCCAACCCCAAGCGATATGGCAACCCCAGCACCAAAAATAAACCCCCTCGCCTCAATTCCTGCAACGTGAGTTATACCCAAACCACGATGAGCACTAGCTATGCGTTCAATGCTTTCACGAAAGCCTTCGGGGTGTTCAATCAGTGTGGTAATATCACGAAACATAATTCCCTTTTTGGGGTAATCAGGAATTGTTCTAATTAATGCCTTCAAATCAATGCTCATTATATCTCCAATTTTCATAAAAAAAGGCTCGTTATGAGCCTTTAATATTATTTATCTCATTATTTCATAAGATTAGTGTTTTACACCAGCCCAAATTCTGCGCTTAACTAGATACATCAGCAAGGCAAAAACAGATAGGAATATTAAAACATTAAGCCCAATGGTTTTACGAGAAACAAGATGCGGATCTGCCATCCAATACATAAAGGCTGTTACATCTTTAGCATATTGTTCAACTGTTAGCGGAACGCCATCACCATCATATTCAACCAACTCTTCCATTAAAGGCGACATCATAGCTATGCCACGCCCTAAGAAAGAATTATATTGTTGGTTATCTGCAATTTCCACACCATGAGGCGGTTCGTCCTCATAATTAACCAAAAGATTATAGATGAAATCCGCTCCACCTTCTTGATAAGCAGTTGCCATATCATAAAAATTCATAGGGAATTTTTTAGCAAGATTGCGAGCTTTTGCCAAAACTGAAAAATCGGGAGGCAAAGCACCACCATTAACTTCACGAGCTTCTCGCTCTGTTGCAAAAGGATTTGGCCACTGATCTGCTAATATTGCAGGTCTTTCACCTTCCTCAAGTTCAGGGTCAATAATATAATATTCAGAAGCTAGTTGTTTAATCTGACTTTCAGGAAACTCAGGCCCACCAGCTTCAGTTAGGTTTCTAAAAGCAATTAGGCTTGCCCCATGACAGGTTGAGCAAACTTCTTGGAAAATCTGAAACCCACGCTGCAACTGGTTAGTATCATAAGTTCCAAAAATACCAGCAAAGCTCCATTTTTGCAACTCAGGGGCTTTCCCAGAAGCTGGTGCTGCTAATGTAGGCGCTGGAATGGCTAATAATACGCTTAAAGCAAGCGCTGAAAAAATCTTTTTCATTTTACTCATTTCCTTCTCCTCCTATTTGTATTTTCTTTGCAGCCTTTGCTTCATGTTTATCCAGAATACTTTCTGAGATAGAATTTGGTAAAGGTTTTGGAGTTTCAATACGTGCCAATATTGGCAGAACGATCAAGAAATAGCCAAAATAATACGCTGTTCCAACTTTTGATAATATCACATATATGCCCTCTGCAACTTGCGCCCCAAGATACATAAGCATTAGGAAATTTAACACAAACAACCAGAAAAACGGTTTGAACATTGGGCGGTAATTTCCAGAGCGAGTTTTTGATTTATCAAGCCAAGGTAGAACCATCAATATTAAGATTGAACCAAACATCACAATAACACCACCCAGTTTGGCATTGATGAATAATACATCAAAATCAACCGCACGTAGCATGGCGTAAAATGGCAATAAATACCATTCAGGCACAATATGCGCAGGTGTTACAAATGGATTGGCACGAATGTAATTATCGGCATGTCCTAATATATCAGGAGCAAAAAACACAAACCATGCAAATGGAATAAAAAACACCACAATCACAAATAAATCTTTCATTGTGTAATAGGGATGGAAAGGAATTGTGTCTGCATTTGATTTCACTTCAACACCAGTTGGGTTGCCATTTCCGGGAACATGCAGTGCCCAAATATGTAGCGCAACAACCGCCGCAATAATAAACGGTAATAGGTAATGCAGTGAGAAAAAACGATTTAACGTTGGATTATCAACAACAAACCCGCCACGTAGAAATTCCAAAATTGGAGTTCCAACCAAAGGAATGGCCGAGAATACGTTGGTAATAACCGTTGCGCCCCAGTAGCTCATTTGACCCCAAGGTAAAGTATAACCCAAGAAAGAGGTTGCCATCATAAGCAAGAATATTATTACACCCAAAATCCACAAAATTTCACGTGGGGCTTTGTATGATCCATAATAAAGACCACGAAACATGTGAATATATACGGCAAAGAAGAACATTGAAGCACCAACTGCGTGCGTTCCTTGAATGATGCGACCATAATTCACATTACGGCGAATATGTTCAACTGAATCAAAAGCCATTTCAATATTTGGCACATAATGCATTGCCAAAATAATACCCGTGACAATTTGCACTACAAGCACAATTGCTAAAACGGCACCCATAGTCCACCAATAATTAATGTTTTTTGGTGTAGGAAAATCCATTAAATGTTCTTTTGAGAATCTGATAAGCGGAAGTCGCTCGTCAAACCATTTCTCAACAGGGTTAGTAGGATTATAATTAGAGTGTGAAGACATTAGTTTTCCCCTTAACCTATTTTAACGAGCGTATCGCTCATAAATTCATATGGCGGCACCAAAAGATTTTTTGGTGCTGGCCCCTTTCGAATACGCCCTGCACTATCATAGTGAGAGCCATGACAAGGACAGAACCATCCGTTAAAATCACCTTTTAAATCATCTGGTTTCTGCCCTAAAGGTACACAACCAAGATGCGTACAGATACCAACCATGACAAGCCATTGCTCATGTCCAGCAATTACACGCTCAGCATCAGTTTGCGGGTCTATCATATCTTCAAGCGGAACTGCTTTTGCTGTTTCAATTTCAGCAGCAGTACGATGACGAATAAAAATTGGTTGTCCACGCCACTTAAAAGTAACTGATTGTCCAACTTCTATTGCTGAGAGATCAGCTTCTATTACGGCAAGAGCTTTCACTGTTGCGTCAGGGTTCATTTGGTCAATGAGCGGCCAGACAGCGGCGGCTGCTCCAACTGCGCCAACAGCTGCGGTTGTGACATATAAAAAGTCCCGCCTTGTTGGATCGTTTTTAACATTTGTAGCCAAGGTCAAAATTCCTCGTTTGTTGTTAATTGCATATTATTTATGCAACTTGTTAAAAATAGAATATTCAAGTACGAATCATACTTATGACCAAAAAGGTCACAACTATTCAGAACTCTTTTTGCACCCAAATAAGCTCTTGTCCAGCCAAAATTCTATGCTTATTGATAGTAAAGCAAAAAATATAGGCAAAATACACAATGAATTTATCAATTGCACTTTTTCAGCCCGACATTGCGCAAAATACTGGCGCTCTAATTCGACTTGGCGCTTGCCTATCTGTAGAAATACATATTATTCACCCAACTGGCTTTGATTTTTCTAGCAAAAAACTAAAACGCTCTGGCATGGATTATATTGAATTAGCAAAAATTGTTGAACATGATAGTTTTGAACAATTTAACGAATGGCGAGAAAAACAAAATAAGCGCCTTATTTTGCTTAGCACCAAAGCCAAGCAATCTGTTTATGAAACGGCGACAGGAGTATTTGAGTTTCAAAAAAACGATATAATATTATTGGGTCGAGAAAGTTCTGGCGTACCTGATTATGTTGTTCAAAAAGCAGATATGGCAGTTCGTATTCCGATGAAAGAAAATACCCGATCATTAAATGTTGCCATTGCTGCCACTATGGTTCTTAGCGAAGCAATGCGCCAAACGGGTGGATTTTTAGATCTTACTTAACAACTAGGTCACCCTGAGCATAGCCGAAGGGTCTAAGATGCTTCGGCTCTTTACGTGCTAACGCCGCACAGGTTGGTCAGCATGGCAATTTCAAGGAATATCAAAAAACCAAACTAGTCGATCCTATTTAGCAATTCCTCACGAGTTAATTTGAAATCACTTTCAATCCACTCGCTTTCAAGCTTTGTTAGAATTTTTCCAAGTTTTTGGCTTGGTTCAATTCCTGCATCAATAAGGATTTTACCGCTAATTGGAAATGGCGGCACTTTTATTGC
>Ga0256834_1001227_pt1 | contig 17844 bp, 19 predicted proteins | sample 4281140metaG_FD_190536 | JGI IMG/M metagenome (GOLD analysis project Ga0256834, IMG submission 190536) | Hydrothermal vent microbial communities from East Pacific Rise, Pacific Ocean - 4281-140 | ecosystem: Environmental > Aquatic > Marine > Hydrothermal vents | place: Pacific Ocean: East...
TACCAATGTAGAACTTATCGACATCAATATTTTTTTCGGCCGCAAAGGTGTCTAACCCTAAGTAATGGTCTGCCGTTGCAAAATGGAGTAAATCAATACCTACTTTCATAGTTAGAGCGGGTTCTTTTCTGTATATATATGAGACCTTTGCACGAAAGGATGCGCGGATAAAAAAGGCTAAAATACGCCTGATTTTCGTTGGAAACCTTGCGAATAGCTAGCTATTCCCTGCGTTTACCGCCTCAATCAGTCAAATTTTATCACTTTTTTCTCTCGCACTCCTTTCGTGCAAAGGTCTCATTGTTTAATTATTTTACGGTGTCTTAACGGATTACGTTAGGCACGATCAAAGCGTTATTTAAGTGTAGGTCGTCCATTTTTTGGATACCGAGTAAAAACTGCGCAGTGGTAAATTCTTGTTTAAATTGTTCAATTTTTTGAATCACATTTTCTGTTGAATTCAGCGCGGGCGCTAATAAAGGCGCAGCGACCCCACATAAACGACCGCCCATTATAACAGCTTTTACCATATCTATGCCGTTTCGTATGCCACCACTGGCAATAAAGTAGGCATCAGATTGATAGGGATGGCTTAGCTTAAGGGCTTCAAGGGTGGTTAACCCCCAGTCTTGGAAAGTGAATCCTAGTGGATGATTGGATCGGTGAGCTTCAATTCGACTCCAAGAGGTACCGCCACGTCCTGCCACATCAAAATATTGAATGCCTGCTTGCAGGCCAAGTTCAATGTCGCGTGGCGACAGTCCTGCGCCGACCTCTTTTAGAATAATAGGAACGTCTATCTTTTGAGACAGTTGATGAATTTTGTCTGCTAATCCAGCAAAATTGGTATCGCCTTCGGGCTGTACCAACTCTTGCAGTGGGTTAAGGTGAAGGTAAAGCGCATCGGCTTCTAATATATCAATAGCGCGTTGTGCTTGGTCAATGCCAAAACCATAGTTAAGTTGCACGGCGCCTAAGTTGGCAATTAATGGTACGTTGGGTGCGTACTGCCGCAAAGCAAAGGTTTGTTGTGCGGCTGGGTCTAGCATCATTGCGCGTTGTGAACCCACGGCCATGGGAACTTGGCAGGTTTCGGCGGCTTCGGCTAAGTGGCGATTAATATTACCTAAGTTTTGAGCCGCCCCCCCTGTCATGGAGGCAATCAAAAACGGAAAGGCGATGGGCTTATTTAGAAACTGGGTGGTGGTGTTGATTTGATTAAAATCGCATTCGGGTAGGCCACGATGCATTAACCGTAGAGAGGAAAATTCACTTTGATTACGCTCTATATGACTGTCTTGCAAAATGGCATCAATATGGTCTTGTTTGCGTTGGGTTACTTGTTGCGCGGCACTGGGTATAGGTGTTGTTTGACTCATGGTTGTAACGTCTTAACTGCGTTCAAGTTTAAGGTGGGTTTCCATGAGTTCACCCGGATTGGTTTGTGCCGCCAGTAAAGATAGCTCGCCACAAAACGCGGTAGCCCCTGCAATGCAGGCAAGACGGCGAGCATTGGTGCCCGCGCTAACATCTGTTTGAGTACAGCCCAGTTGCTCTAAATTATGGAGAACAAAGTGGAGGCCTTTGCCATTACCCACCGTGCCTACAATTAAATTAGGCAACGTGGTGGAAAAGTAGAGGTCGCCCTCTTTAGTCACTTCGGCGTGATTGATGGATTGAGAGCCTTCAACGATATTGGCGGCATCTTGACCCGTGGCTAAGTAAAACCCCAACAGCATATTGGCAACGTGTGCATTGGCGGTACGTAAACCACCCGAAACAATGCTGCCAATCAGGTTTTTCTTAATATGTAAATCAACCAGTGCTTCGGGCGTTGTTTTTAAAAAACGTTGGCAGAGTTTTCTAGGAAGGGTGGTCTCACAGACCACGTATTTTCCACGTCCTAAAATACCATTTACGGCGGAGACTTTTTTATCGGTGCAGTAGTTGGCTGAAATGGACACGTATTGTAAATCGGGGTAGGTGTTTAATAACCACGGAATTAGCTGGTCGGCGGCGTTAGTGGCCATGTTATGCCCTGAGGCATCACCCGTATTAAACTCTAAACGAAGGTAGATTAAGTTGCCAACCACTTGGTAGTGGGTGTCGAGCAATTTGGCAAAACGACTGGTTTTACTCACCACCACTTGCAGGTCATCATGTCGTGATTGAATATCGTGTAAATGGTGTCTGGCAATGCTGGCGTTAGGGGCTTCGAGTAATATGGAACGTGTCATACGCTCATCCATGACGGTCACGCGAATACCACCTGCATGTGCCGCAACGCGTGCGCCACGCGCAACCGAAGGCCATAAAGGGGATTCATAGGTTGCCATGGGAACCATTAAGTCATCCACCTCAACATCGCCAATTAACTTGAACGGGCCTACGGACTGCATGGGGATGGAGGCGGTTTGAGTTGGGGGAATGTTGTCTTTTTTCATGATGGGTATTATAAAGGATGAGCATTGGATTAAATAGGTTTAAGACTTGAATATTCAATTTTAGCCCTTAATATATGTTTCGGACGTACATTCAATTTTAAAAAAGGAAGTTTTTATGACCGTAGCAACCGCACGCCATATTTTGGTAGACAGTGAAGAAAAATGTAACGAATTAAAAGATCAAATTAACAGTGGAATGGACTTTGCCGATGCGGCAAAAGAACATTCAAACTGCCCATCTGGAAAATCAGGTGGTGATTTAGGAGAATTTGGTCCAGGTATGATGGTGCCTGAGTTTGATAAGGTCGTATTTAGTGCAGAGATTGGTTCGGTTGAAGGTCCTGTAAAAACCCAATTTGGGTATCACTTGCTTGAAGTGACCAGTCGTACTGACTAAGAGCTTTTAGTTATTTTAGCGGATAAAAAGCCACTGATTTCAATTTGGAATCAGTGGCTTTTTTTATGTTTATCGTGTGTGTCTAAATAAAGCCTTTTTTTCGAGCTAAAAACCCAATGGTATAAAAAGTAAATACAATGATTAAGGGCAACCAAATAACATCAGTTTGATGCAGTAATCCCGTAATAAGGGGGGTTAAAAAACTGGTTAAAAAGGCAAAGCCAAAGGCACAAAAGATAATAAAGAGGGTTAAGCGCAAAAAGGGTTGAACGCCCCCAATCTGTTTTTTAAGTAAGCCTAGAATATCGGAACCATAAATAACCAGTAAGGTTGAAACCATCGCCAGTCCAATTTCATATAAGTAACCTTGTAACCACTTTGCAATGGGCAGTATAAAATCAATTAACGGTGTAAAATCCATCTAGCTTTTTTATTGATCGTTAGTAGTAGGGGGTAAACGTAAATTTTTGGCCGCTTAATACCGCTTCGTACATGAGCCCACCTTTTGCTAAAGTGAATACCGCCATTCCTTTGTAATATTGACCTTCTGTTTTAAGGTGACTGTTTCCAGCATTTGCACTGGCAGAGGTTCCTTTGGTTGAGGCTTCTGCGGCAACTCCTGCATTAATTATAACGGCAGATGCTGCTGCACCAAATTCAAAGTTACCACTGGTAAATTCATCGTAAGCTCGTTGGTCTTGAAAGAAAATGACTTGGCTAAAGGCTTGACCACCAAGCTGCCAACCTATGGAGGCTTGCATCATACTCGTTTGACCTTTGTACTTCCCTTGTTCGTAGACACGACCTTCACCATAGGCTCCGCCAACAACGAAACCAACTTTTCCGATGGTTGGAAAGATCGCAAAGCCATAGGCGTGGTCAAAAAATTGACCCGATTTTGCATTGCGAAATGCGGCGATGGTGAGTTTATATTCGGCATCATTAACGTTTTGATCCATTTGCACTTCAGGTTGAATAAGGTCGTCGTCTTCTGCATAGGTAATGGGTGTTAAAGTGGTTAGAATAACCAAAAATAGCGTTAAAATTGAGATTTTGTTTAGCATGGGTTTTCCAATATGTCTTTTATATTTCCATCATTTTAATCTAAATTAAAACAATTTGGGCGCTTAAGCGTTAAAAAACTATGGAATAGTTTCTATTAAGAGAATTACGTAATATAGTATTTTCATTCTGATAGACAATAGGCCTTAGATATGGAGTGGTTGTTATGGTACAAAAATTAAATTTTTCGGTGTTTAACAAAATTACATTATGCGCACTTGGATACTTTGTTTTTTCAATGGGTTCGGTTTCGGCATCTCAAATGGCAGCGTTTGCAATGCCTGATCAATACAGTGCCAGCGTGACTAAAGACATATTAATGTCAGGAGGCAACGCGGTTGATGCGGCCGTTGCGGCGGGGTTTGTATTGGCTGTAACCTACCCAGAGGCAGGTAATCTTGGAGGGGGCGGTTTTATGACGTTATTTAATGCCTCTACAAAAAATCCAGACGACCAACGCCTGTTTTTAGACTATCGAGAAAAAGCACCCAAAGCCGCTTTTAAAACGCTCTATTTGGATAAGAATAGCAATGTGATTCCATATCGTTCTTTGGTGGGCTATCAGGCTTCTGGTGTTCCGGGCACCGTGAAGGGGCTTTGGATGGCGCATCAACGATTTGGCACCATGCCTTGGTCAGAGCTTTTGCAACCTGCCATTCACTATGCCGAGCAGGGGTTTGTGGTTTCAAAATCGTTAGAGAGTACCGCAAAATGGTATCAAAAGTGGATTGCAAATAAGTCAAAAATGCCTTTAAATTTTTTAGACTATTTTTCAGGTTTGCAGGCGGGTAAGGTGTTTAAGCAGCCAGAGCTGGCAAAAACATTACAGCGTATTGCCAAAGAGGGGGGGGAAGAATTTTACCAAGGCAAAACAGCACGTCTCTTGGTTAAAGAGATGCAACGGCATGATGGGTTGATTACCTTGAAGGACTTGCTTGCTTATCAAGTGGTTTGGCGTAAACCTGTTGTTGGTCACTGGCAGGGGCGAGAAATTATTTCTGCCCCCCCTCCAAGTTCGGGAGGGGTTGCCATTGTTCAATTGTTAAAAATGAAAGCGTTATTGCAACCTAAGTTGGATAAAGCCTTGCAAGAGGGCAAAAAGGAGGGGCTGTCAGAACAAGTCATTAAAACGCATTTTTATGCGGAGCTTGAAAAAAGAGTCTATGCCGATCGAGCCTTTTATTTAGGTGACCCTGACTTTGTGGAAGTGCCTGTAAAAACACTCATTTCAGATTGGTATTTGAAAGAACGTACACAATCCGTTTTGATGGATGCTATTTCGGAGAGTGAAAAAATCAAATATGGCAAAATAGAGACCCCTGAAACCACGCATTTTTCAATAATGGACGCCCAAGGAAATGCTGTTTCAAATACCTACACACTAAACATGCTTTTTGGCAGTGGTGTGGTGGTGAGTGGGGCTGGGTTTTTAATGAACAATGAAATGGATGATTTCAGCACCAAACCTGGTGTTGCTAATATTTTTGGTGTGGTAGGCGGTAAAGCCAATGAAATTGCGCCTGAAAAAAGAATGTTATCGTCTATGTCACCCACGATTGTTTTAAAAGAAGGAAAAATTGAAATGGTGGTTGGAACCCCTGGTGGTTCAACAATTATTACGTCCGTATTTCAAACCATTGTGAATGTGGTTGAAGAGGGGATGACCGCACAACAAGCGGTGAATGCCACACGGGTTCACCACCAGTTATTGCCTAAAAATCAAATTACGTATAACCCCGAACTGCCCGATGAAACTAAAGAGGCGTTGCAGTTAATGGGCTATCAACTTAAGAAGAATAACTATATGGGAGATGTTCAGCTGATTGTACAACAGGGGGGTAAAATTTCGTCTGCCTCAGACAAACGAGGCCGAGGCGTGGCGGAGTCTTTTGAGGTAAAGAGGCCGTAATAGCGCGCTTGCGTCGTGTTTATAATAAAAATAAAGCGGCAATAACTGCAATAACCACAACAGCAACGACTGAAACCAGCAAGATGATTTGATTTTTATTCCCTTTGGTTTTTTTAGAGCGATGGGTTTCAATCACTTCAACGCCATCAATGCTTGCATTGACGGCTCTGTTTTTACCGTCATTTTGTATTTTTACTTGGTAGTGAATGGTATCCCCTACTTGCGGACGGCGGCTTATGCCTTTTAGGTCGGAAATATGAATAAAAATGTCTCGTTGACCATCTTCAGTGCCAATAAAACCAAACCCTTTGGCCTCATTCCATCGTTTGAGTTGACCCGTTACCACCGTATTTTCTTTTGAAGCCATGTTTTTAAATATCCTAAACAGTTTGTTTTATTCATAAAAATTAATAAAGGTGTATTTTACCTATAGTTTTGCGAAACGTAAAATGAATATGAGCTTTTGTGGAAGTTATTTTTAATATTCTTATTTATAAGTAATTACAATCCCACTCATGTATTATGGGTTTTAGGTTATTGAGCCATGCTGTAGTCGATTTTGTTGTGGTATTAATTGTTTTTATCATTGAAGGGTTAGGTGTTATTTAATGGGGGGTTAGAGTTATGCGCGATAACGGTAAGGTTACTCAAAAAGAATATTTATTAAAGCCAGATATTACCATTGTGTCTAAAACAGATTTACAAGGCAATATTGTCGATGCCAATGAAGCGTTTATTGAAGCCAGTGGTTATGAATGGAATGAGCTGGTTGGTCAGCCACATAATATGCTACGGCACCCAGATGTTCCCGCGCAAGTATTTAAAGATTTTTGGCAGACCTTAAAAGGGGGTAAACCGTGGTCTCAGGTGGTAAAAAATCGTCGAAAAAATGGAGACCACTATTGGGTGGTTGCCAATGCCACGCCTATTTTTGAACAAGGCAAAGTAACAGGCTATATGTCGGTAAGAACCCCCGCAAATGTTGCACAAATTTCTGCGGCAGAGCAAGTATATCGAAACATTGCAGCAGGAAGGCAGACTTTAGTCAACGGTGGTATTTACAGATTTAAAGACACTTTGAATCCTTTGTTACAGTTTGATAATGCTAAAATTATTATTATACTTTCTGTTTTATTGTTGCTCGAAGTCTTAATCCCTCTCTTATTTCCAACGTTATTTGATGTCTTTCCTATTGGGGTTCTTTATGGCTTTGAAGTGTTTTGTGTCGTCTTAATTATCGTGTTTGCCATCACTGGTGCAAGACAGCAAAAGGAAGTTAATCGCTATATTCTTGAAATTTCGGCGGGAAATTTTTCAAATAACATTGATTCTAGGGGGCGTAGCTTACAGGCGGTTACTTTAGGAAGGCTAAACTCTCTTCAAATTAAGTTAGGTGCAGATTTTGAAGCGATGAAAGAGGCGTTGGTCAATTCAAAGCGAATAGAAAAAGCGCTGAATGCAACCCCCTCTAAAGTGATGGTAGCAGATAAGTTCCGCAGTATTGTTTTTATGAATGATGCTGTGAAATCGATGTTTAAGTCCATTGAGAGTGAGTTGAAAAAAGAGATTCCCAACTTTGATTGTTCTAACCTATTACGGCAAAACATTGATGCGTTTCATAAACATCCTGAGCATCAAAAATCCATTTTAGACTCTTTAACTGAAACTTATACCGCTCGGATTAAACTGGGAGCGATTACGCTAGAGTTGGTGGTTAATCCTATTTTTGATGAGCAGTCAAAGCGCATTGGAACGGTGGCTGAGTGGAAAGATTTAACTGAGCAGTTACAAATTGAAGCGAATATTATGTTAATTGCCTCGGAAGTTTCAAAAGGGGAATTAAGCAGTCGAATTTGCTCTAAGGGATTAAGTGGGTTTGAGAAAACATTAGCCACGTTAGTCAATGAATTATTGGGTAGTTTTTCTGTAACGATACAGTCTTTAAATAAACTCCTGTCCAGTATGAGTGATGGAGATATGACTAAGCGAATTGATGGCGATTTTATTGGTGAACTGTTGGCAATGAAAGTGGCGGCAAATAACGCTTTAACCAATATTGAAATCATGTTATCTCAGGTAAAAACGGGCGCAAAATCACTTGGGGGTTTGTCAAAGCAAGTCTCTCTTGCTAGTTTGGACTTGGCAAAGAGAACGCATCAGCAAACGGCAGCGGTTGAAGATACGGTCAGTGGCCTTGAAGAGTTGACCGCCAGTGTTGAGAGTTCAAATGAGCACACCAATAATGCCAATTTATTGGTTCACAGTGCGGTAGAAGAGGCTGAATCGGGCATTTTAGTGATGACCAGTACGCTGGATGCGATGAAGGGAATTACCGATTTAAGTCGTCAAATTGGTGAAATTACAGGTGTTATTGACAGTATCGCCTTTCAGACCAATTTATTAGCACTGAATGCCGCAGTAGAAGCCGCGCGAGCGGGTGAGCATGGTCGAGGGTTTGCCGTGGTAGCGGGTGAAGTTCGCAATTTGGCTCAAAAGTCAGCCAGTGCCGCAAAAGATATTTCAGTCTTAATTAACTCGACCACACAAGAGATTGAGGGTGGAACAGCACTGGTTGAAAAAACCAATGTGGTCTTTCAGGAGATGGTCACTAAAATTCAAAAAGTAGAAGAGTTGGTTAAGGTCGTTGCCTCTACCGCAATTGAGCAACATAAAAGATTAGAGCAAATTAATCTTGCGATGAATCATTTGGATCAAACCACACAAGAAAATACTACGTTGGTTGAAGAGCTATCTTCGACGGCTGAAAGCATGCAAGAGTCAACGGCACAGCAAGTGAATTTTATTGGACGTTTTAAAATTAATACAACGAGCACGAATGCCGTCGTGATTGGAGGCGGAGCTTCGATTGCCTTTTCGGAAGCTAAAATGAATCACAATAGTTGGCTTGCTAAACTTGAGCAGCTGTTAGCAGGACTCTCTTCAGATATTGATATGCATTCCGCGAGGGATGCGAATGTTTGTTTATTAGGGAGGTGGCTGAGTACAGAAGGCCAGCAATATTTACACCTAGAAAGCATGCAAGAATTAATTAAATTGCATCAAGAATTTCACTTGATGGCAGGCAAAACGATTGATGCACATGGTGCGAATAATAAAGAATTAGCCGATAAAACGTATGAGCAGGTACAGGCGATTTCAAAAGAGATTATGTTATTAATTTCTCAGGTGGATGAAGAGGCAAATTTATTGGCTTAAAATTTAGAATGTATTACTTAAAAGGGTAATTTTTCGTATTAATGTGAAATAAAATTCAATGAATGACTGTCTACTATTATGAGACCGAAAATGATTGAGGATCTCATTTCATTAATTTTAAATTTTGAGAGGATTGTATGCAAAAAAATATGAAAGCAAATAAGTCATTACAAACAGCCGTGGCTGGAATTTTAGCATTAGGTGTTTCAATGGCATCTACGTCAGCGATGGCGGTTCCAGATCAGCCTAAAAGTTGGGAAAAGTGCGCGGGTATTGCCAAAGCGGGTATGAATGATTGTGGTTCTTTGGACGGCAAACATGCGTGTTCAGGGCAAGCCAAAGTGGATAATGATCCTCAAGAGTGGGTGTATGTTCCAGAGGGAACATGCACTAAAATTACGGGTGGCACGGTAGCCATGATTAAACCCGCTAAAAAGTAATGTCTGTTTTAGCTTCCAATGTAAGGCCAATATCGGGTGTCGGTATTGGCCTTCGTTCTCAACATATTCATGAAATTTTAACCACGTTGCCTGATCTTGATTGGTTGGAGCTATTGGCGGACAACCATCTTGCCGAGGGTGGACAGTCGGTAGATCAGTTGGATTCCATTTCTAAACACTACCCTTTAACACTGCATTGTGTGGGGATGTCTCTGGCCTCGGTCGAGCCGTTGGATTTAGAGTATTGCCAACGAATCAAACGGTTAGCCAAGCGAGTGAATGCATCATGGATCTCTGAGCACTTATGCTTTAGTGCCGCTTTAGGCGTGTATAGCCATGATTTGCTTCCGATTCCTTACAATAAGGAGACTTTAGCGCACTGCGTGCAGCGCGTGCAGCAAATTCAAGAGGCATTGGGAGATCGGTTATTGGTTGAAAATGTTTCCAGCTATATGACGTTTAAAAACAGTGATATGAGTGAAATATCATTTATCAGTGCGCTGGCAGAGCAAGCCGATTGTGACTTACTGATTGATGTGAACAACATTTATGTCAATCAACTTAATCATGGATTGGATGGAAAAGCTTATATTGATCACTTACCGGTTGAGCGAGTGCGAGAGATTCATTTAGCGGGCTATCAGCAACAAGAAAATTTTGTACTGGACGCACATAACAACCCCGTTTCTGAACCCGTATGGGCGTTATACCAACGTTTAATAGAGCGTCAACCCAATATACCGACTCTGATTGAGTGGGATAATGACATTCCTCCCTTGCAAGTTTTGTTGGATGAAGTAAAAAAGGCACGTCAGATTATTCAACGGGTTAAAGAGGCGCAGGCATGAAGCTACAGACCATGCAGGAGGTTTTTATAAAGCAGTTGAGCCAGTTTGAGAGTGATGCAACTTTTTTAACCCAGCTTACCTCCACTTCCTCTTTACAACCAGAGCAACAAATTGAAATTTATCAAAACAATGTACGGGGTGCATTGCAAAGTTGTTTGGCGCAAATTTATCCTGTCTGTTGTACCATTTTGGGTGAGCAATATTTTAAGCAGTTAGCCAAAGGTTACATTCAACATCACCCGTCACGCCATTCCGATTTGAATGGGTATGGAGAGTCGTTTTCGGCATTTATTTCTGAACAGTGTCAGCAGCGCACGGAGTTATTTGAGTTTTCGTATTTAGGCGATCTGGTTCAGCTTGAATGGCTTTATCACGCGGTGTACTATGCCGCTTCAGCGTCACTATTTGATTTTGACGCATTTGCAAAATTAAGTGCATCACAACAGGAAAACAGCGTGTTTCAATTAGCACCGTGTTTTCAATTTATGGCATCGGACTTTCCTGTTTTATCGATTTGGCAATTAAATCGTTCAGCCACTGGCGAGCAACGCTCTGTTCCCAATAATGCAGAGAAAGTGGGTATTTTTAGACATGAAAATCAAATATCCTTGTTCGAAATAGAGCCGCTAGAAGTTGATGCTCTGTCTTTGATTCAATCTGGCGTATCATTGCAAACGCTGGTGCAATCAGGCGTGGATCACTTACTGCCTACTTTTATTCAAAAAGGCTGGATTGTTGGGTTTGGATAATAGATGTGGCACGGTATGGGCATGTATGTATAGGGGGGGGAGAAAAAATGTACAGGATCTTTTTAACGCTATAAAATAGGCGCTTCTGTCTTAACTTTGGTTTTTAAAATGCGTTTGACCTCTCTTTTAATTCGATTCACGCTTATTTTTATAGCCTCTTATTTTATCGTGACCGTGTTGATGATTTTTGTGATCGCGTTGCTCAGGCTGCCACCTGTGATTGAAACGATGATTCCTTATGTATTGGTTTGGGTGGTTTCGTTTTATGTATTAAATCAATACAATGAAAAAAATAGACAGCTTCTTTCTAAAAACCAACGTTGGAAAATTATTGTTTTAATGACCTTAAGCGCTCTAGCCGTAGGTGTTGCCTTTAGTTACCCCGTTCATTCAATTAATTTGGCACAGGATATTCAGCAATTACTGTTTGGCGTATTGTTCGCTTTACCTGCGTATGCCGTATTAATTTGGTCAGCCGAATACCGATCGAATAAGCGCTTGTTGGAAAATTATCCAACGCTTAAAACATCCAGCAACAAACCAATCTCAGAGGTTTCTTAATGTTAATGCTTATCTCCCCTGCTAAATCGTTAGATGAAACCACACCTGTTTCTATGGATTGCCATAGCCAACCTTGTTTGTTAGAACAATCCGCCGAGTTAATGGAACGTTTGCAACAGCTAATACCCGAAGAGATTGGTTCGTTAATGAAGATCAGTGATAAATTGGCCGAGTTAAACTACCAACGTTTTCAGGACTGGCAAGTCCCTTTTTCAGAAGAACGCGCAAAACAGGCGGCATGGTTGTTTAAGGGCGAGGTTTATCAAGGGTTAAACGTTTACGCTTTGAAGGAGGGGGGGGTAAAATTTATTCAAACACACCTTCGAATTTTGTCTGGATTGTATGGTGTGCTCCGCCCTTGTGATGTCATATTGCCGTATCGTTTGGAGATGGGAACTAAGTTTTCAAATTCAAAAGGTAAAGACATTTATACCTTTTGGGGCGAACAAATTACTCAGGTTTTAAACCAAACGCTGCACGAAATGCAAAGTAAGACGGTGGTTAATTTAGCGTCTAATGAGTATTTTAAAGTCGTTCAACCTAAGTTACTGAATGCCCGAGTAATTACGCCAATTTTTAAAGATTGGAAAAATGGGCACTATAAAGTCATCAGCTTTTACGCTAAAAAAGCACGTGGTTTAATGGTGCGTTACGCCGCAGACCACTTAATTGAAGAGGCTGAAGAACTAAAGTATTTTGATGTGGATGGTTATCGCTTTTCGCCTGAGCTGTCCAGTAAAACCAATTGGGTTTTTACCCGTAAACTAGATGGATAATAGTAATGTCTAAAACACCCCAAGTTGGAATTTTTAAAGAGGGTTCACCCCATTTCTACTTTTTAGAATATCATTTTCGTTCAACAGATGTTTCTCAAGTAAAAGCCGCCATTGCATCGTGTATTAATGTTTTTTCAGAAGTGTTTGTGGTGGTAAGCTTTGGAAAAAATGCGTGGCAATTGGTTCAACCTAACTGGATGCCAGCCACCTTAACCTCGTTTAAAATGCTTAAAGGACAACAAGGTCATCAAGCGCCATCCACTCAAGCCGATTTGTTTTTTTGGCTGCATGGCGACGATATTTCAACGGTATTTGATGTTGCACTGCACATTGATAAACAGATGAAGCGTGTTGCAAATCTCAATCTACAAGAGAGAGGGTTCAGTTATCATCAAAATCGTGATTTAATTGATTTTGAGGATGGTACGGCAAACCCTAAAACCGACGAACTCAAACGAGAGGCTGCGGTGATCGCAAAAGGGCTTGCAGGAGAGGGCGGATGTTTGGTTCTCAGCCAAAAATGGGTGCATGATTTAGATAAATGGAACGCCATTCCCGTTCATTGCCAAGAGGCCGTAGTAGGGCGTACCAAGGTTGAAAATATTGAACTGGAAGGCGATGCCATGCCCGATGACTCTCACATCAGTCGTACCGATTTAAAAGTAGAAGGCGTGCCGATGAAAATCTACCGCCGTTCCGCGCCGTTTGGTTCCGTAACGGAAAAAGGATTATTCTTTTTGGCGTTTGGTTGTGAGTTAGTTCGGTTTAGTTCACAACTGGAAAGCATGTATGGGTTAACCGAAGATCAAAAAATTGACCAGCTATTAAACTTTTCGAAAGCAGTCACAGGCTCATACTGGTTTGCACCTTCACAAGAGGACTTAGCCGAAGCGCTTGGTGTTGAGTAAAAGGGTTTAGATAAAGGGAGAGCATTGAAAATCCCTCCCCGAGTATACTGTTGTTATGCTTTTAATTACTGCAACGTTTCAGTTGGTGTTTTACTCGTTTTTTCATTTTCAAATAAAGTGTTCACCGCTGCTTCATCATAGCGGATATGAAAATTACAAATTTCGTTGTGAATCACAATTTCGCCTTGTTCTTTTAGGATTTTTCGTACTTCTTCTTCCCCTAGCCCAATGAGCATTTGATCGACTCGGCTTTTGTCTTTTGGACACTCGTATTGCACCTCTTGTGCTTCAAAAAGTGTGACCTCTTCTTCGTGAAATAAACGGTGCAACAGGGTTTCAGGTGCAAGTCTTGTCAGTTCTTGATCTTTAACGGTGGTGGCGATGCTGTGAATACGGTTCCAGCCATCTTTATCACAATTATCGGAATCAGGCATTTTTTGAATAAATACCCCCCCCAGTGCATCATGGGTTGCGCTTAGCCAGAGTTTAGAAGGTCGTTGTTCGGATTGGGTTAAGAAGTTTTCGCACACTTCAATGATGGTGTCGCCTGTGCGTTCCACATAGGATTGAAAGTGTCGGTTGGTTTGGGTGTTTTCGATGGTCACTAAAATTTGCCCGTCACCCAGTAGTTCATCGAGGGTAGATTGCTGCTTAACGGTTTGATTGGTTTTGGCCAGCCCACGAATTTTAAGGTCATGCGTGACTTCAACGATTAACAGGGTAATGGGGCCTGTGCCTTGAATTTGCAGCGTAATTTTGCCGTTATGTTTCATGCCTGTTGCCATAATGACGGAGAAGGCGGTGAGTTCACCCAGTAGTTTTTCGATGACAGAGGGATAGTGACGATCTTTAATCATCGCTTGCCAAGCATCATGAAGTTGAATCACTTGGCCACGGATGCTTAACTCTTTAAATAAAAATCGTTGAATGGTGTTTTTTTCCATGCTTATTTTTGTATTCCTTATAAGTTGGCGTTAGCATTGTCTTTAGCTTGCAAATCGGCATGATAAGAGGAGCGCACCATAGGGCCTGATGCAACATTGCTAAAGCCCATGGCATAGCCTGCGTCTTCAATGTGTTTAAATTCTTCGGGTGTCCAATATTTTTTAACGCCTAAATGGTAGTCGCTGGGTTGTAAATATTGGCCAACGGTTAACATTTCAACCTGATGGTCTCTTAAGTCTTGCATGACTTGGAGCAGTTCATCCATGGTTTCACCTAAACCGACCATTAAACCTGATTTGATCGTGGTATTGGGGTTCATGGTTTTAAAGCGCTTGAGTAGGTCGAGTGAGGCTTGATAATCGGCAGCGGGTCTGGCCTCTTCGTAGAGTCGAGGTACGGTCTCTAAATTGTGATTCAGTACATCGGGAGGGGACTGATTGAGCGTGTTTAAGGCCACGGTGAGTCGTCCTCTAAAGTCGGGCACTAAGGCCTCAATTTGGGTGCTTGGTGCTTGTTGACGAAGGGCAGCAATGCAGGCGGTAAAGTGGGCAGAGCCACCATCACGCAAGTCGTCTCGGTCTACGGAGGTGATGACCACGTAGTTGAGTTTCATCGCTTTGACCGTTTGAGCGAGGTGTGCGGGTTCTTCTTTATTTAAGGCTTTAGGCCGACCGTGTTTAACATCGCAAAACGGGCATTTACGGGTGCAAATGTCACCCATAATCATAAAGGTGGCGGTGCCGTGCCCAAAGCATTCACCTAGGTTGGGGCACGAGGCTTCTTCGCAAACACTGTGTAGCCCTTGTTTTCGTAAAATGGTTTTTAAGGCTTTAACTTTGTGAATGTCTTTGGCTTTAGGCAGTTTGGCTTTGATCCACGCAGGTTTTTTCAGCTTTTTGGCGGTTGGATCAGGGCGATGTTTGAGGGACTTGGTTTTGTATTGCCCTTTAGGCATGGCTTGATTTCGGCTTTTTAAGTTGCCGATTTGTTCGATGCTGATTTCTTGAATTTGTGGAAGGTTTGACATGGTGGGGTCGCAAAACAGGAATTTAATTGCTCACTATTATAAATGAGATGCACCGAGTCGTTTTATTAATATTTGGCTAAGGGCTTCTCCAGCTTGAGCAAGGCTAGGAGGCAGTGTGTTTTGGATTTGCTCAGATACTTGAGTCATTTTCATCTTTGCTAACCCGCATGGGTTAATGAATTTAAAGGGTGATAAGTCCATATTTACATTTAACGCCAGACCGTGGTAGCTTTTTTGTTTGCGAATTTTAAGCCCGAGTGAGGCGATTTTTTGTTGGTTAACGTAAACTCCTGGTGCATCTTGGCGGGCATTGGCGGTAATGCCAAGTTGTTGTAGGTATTCAATGATGCTTTGCTCGATTAAGGTGACGAGTGTTCGCACGCCTATTTGAGCGCGTTTAAGGTCAAATAAAATGTAAATAATTAATTGTCCCGGAGCGTGAAAGGTAATTTGCCCCCCCCTATCGGTTTGTATGACGGGGATATTATTGGTCGGTTGTAGCAGGTGTTTTGCTTTACCGCTTAGCCCTTGGGTAAAGACAGGAGGGTGTTCGACCAGCCATAGTGCATCAGGCGTGTGTTCTTGACGAGACTCGGTAAACTCTTTCATGGCTTGCCATGTGGTTTCGTAAGGTTGCACGCCAAGGTATTGAATTTGAATGGTCATAAATACCAAGTAGAGGGGGGGTATTAAACGCTTTTTAAAGCGTCATTAACACTTCAGGGTGTTTTTTTAAGTCGCCATAAATGCCGTGAATTTGTTCAATGCAGGTTGCGTAAATAACAACATTAACAGAAATGAATTTTTTACCACTTGAGTTGTTAATGGAGATATTTTTGCGCGGGGTTTCGGGTGCGTATTTAACGGCAATCTCATAAACAATATCTATAAATTGATCGCAATTTTTTCCCATCGCTTTGAGTTTGAAGTCGCAGGGAAATTCAATCAGACTTTCATTGTCAGGGGTGTGTAGGTCTTTGGTCATGGTTGCTTCTTAATAAAATCTTGTTTGTATGCTTGGTAATAGGTGTTTATTTTTTTCCAAATAGCCCCGGGTTTTCCTGTTCCTACGGCATGGCCGTTTAAGGTTGTGACGGACAAGGCTTCTTTGGTGGAGCTGGAGAGCCAAATTTCATCGGCCTCATTGAGCATCGCTTCGGTGATGTCTTGTTCAATGAGTGGAATATTATGTGCGCTGGCAATGCGTTCAATCACTTCTCGTGTGATGCCCGGTAACAGTTGGTGGCTGATAGGGGGGGTAAAAATGGTGCCGTCTTTAACCATAAAGGCATTGCTGGCGGTGCCTTCGGTAATCAACCCTTCTCGAGAGACTAAAATGGCATCGTCAGCATTTTGTGCTTTGGCGGCGAGTTTCATCATCACGTTGGGCAGAAGAGTAATGGCTTTGATGTCGCACTTAAGCCAACGAATGTCTTCTAGGGTGATGACGTTGATGCCGTTTTCAATAATATGAGCAGCCACCAGCTTAAGTGGGTTGGTGTAGGCATAGACGGTGGGGGTTAAATTCTCTGCTGGCAGATGGTCGCGTTGCATTTGAATGCCACGGGTGACTTGCAGGTAGATGTATTGATTTTGCCACGGGTGTTTTTCAATGAGGGTGTTCAGTAGGCTAAGCCATTCACTGTCGGTGAGTGGATTGGATATGCTCACGGCCGCTAAGCTGTTTTTTAAGCGTTGTAGGTGTTCTTTAAAACGAAATAGTTGACCGTTATAAACGGGAATGACTTCATATACTCCGTCGCCAAATAAAAAACCACGATCCTGAGTGGAAATTTTTGAATCATTCATGGGCATGAATTTACTGTTTAAGTAAACGGTTTGTTCGGTATGTGGTGAAGGGTTCATAGGCGTTCTCAATTAATCTAAAAAGCTAAATAGGTTGTTAAAAAATAGCTTGAGTTGATCAATCAGTTTTTTAAAAAAAGAACCTTCTTCAACTTCGGACAGTGCCACCAGAGGTCGCTCGGCAATAACGTTATTGCTTAGTGAAATATGAATGGATCCGAGCTCTTGACCGTTTTGAATCGGTGCTTTCAGCTCTGGCTGTATGGTACTTTCGATGATAAGGTTTTTATATTGGCCACGAGGAATGGTCACGTATAAATCCTGTTCTGTTCCTACGCCAATGAGATCACGCGTGCCTTCCCATACGACGGCATCATTTAAGCGTTGTCCTGCGCTGTAAAGCTTATGGGTTTCGAAAAAACGAAAGCCATAATTTAATAATTTTTGTGTTTCTTGAACGCGTTTTTCTGCACCTTTTGCACCTAATATTACACTGATTAAACGGGTTTCATCACGCAAGGCTGAGGCAACAAGGCAGTAACCTGCGCTGCTGGTGTGTCCTGTTTTTAGGCCATCTACGGTAGGGTCTTGCCAAAGCAGTTTATTGCGATTGTATTGAGTAATGCCATTAAAGGTAAATTTTTTCTCGGAGTACCAGCGGTATTCCTCAGGAAACTCGGTAATCAATGCTTTGGTTAGCAACGCTAAATCATGTGCGGTGGTGTAGTGGTCTTCATGAGGCAACCCTGTGGCATT
>Ga0256834_1001228_pt1 | contig 17843 bp, 17 predicted proteins | sample 4281140metaG_FD_190536 | JGI IMG/M metagenome (GOLD analysis project Ga0256834, IMG submission 190536) | Hydrothermal vent microbial communities from East Pacific Rise, Pacific Ocean - 4281-140 | ecosystem: Environmental > Aquatic > Marine > Hydrothermal vents | place: Pacific Ocean: East...
GTGCCTTCAAGCAACCAAGCCCAATTGCGCGGGGTGTCAACGTAATCTGGTTTTACGTCCATTTCCATGGAGATCACACCATCTTGGGCTGCCTTTGCCACAAGTTCTTGTAAGCCCTTAAATTGAACCACATCGGGATTATAAATGATTAAATCACTTAATTTTGCCATTTGCCTGCCTCTTTGAAATTTGTTAGCGCTTTTTTTGGGTTTTATATATGGGTTTAAAGTTCACGCCTTATGCGTTCCTTATAACGTATCCGATACAGCAATCGAGTGGCACCTGCGTCGCTTGCGTCAATAAACCCTGTTCGGTTGTGTAATACATTATTACATATAACCCCTTGGCCAGATTTCAACTTATAACGGGCAATCAAAGGATCGGTTTTAAGCACTTCAGTTAAAAAATCGCGCGCTTTTAAGGTTGTTGGATCATCACGCCAAATTATGTTTCTGGCGCGCGCACTGTATCGCATGTGTAATGCACCGGTTTTTTCATCCACCTCAAACACAGGACCAACACTATCAGGGCGATACGGGCTGCGTGGATCGGTGTTTTCAGGAATTATCATCGCCTGTGGGTGCATGAAGGCTTTTACATAGTCGATGTTTTCATCGCGTAGACGGATATAGACAATTTCAGGGTCAAGCAATTCGCTCACCCCACCCTCTAATGCGTCTTGGCGGCAATGCAGCACCATGGCGCGGATTCTATCCACAGGGGCGTTATAATAGCCATCTGTATGCCAGCTTAACGGTTTGTCTGTATAAGGAATGTAACCACCGCGACGATCAGACGGGCCATCACCAACATTCTTTTCAATGGCAACCACCCCGCCAAGTTGGGCAGAGCGATGCTGCTCCATAGAGGTTAAACCAAGGCGCGCACAAAACCCAGCTAATGCAGCTGCTATATCCTTTTGTGGAATCAACTTTTGACCCTGAGAGGCAGAATCATAAATGGCCATGTTGTATTTGGCGCAAAAGTTTACAATTCGTAAAAGCTCTGTATCAGAAGGGTTCATCATATCTGCTAGTGTGACAATCGATTCATCCCACGCTACGGGATAACCACCTAAGCGCTGCTCTCGCCATGCGTCATAAGCATTGCTGCACTGCACACTAAACATGTCATGTTTCGGCTGAATTTGGCCATTTTTATTATTACTTAGAGTCATTTTTTTCTACTTCACAACCATTCCAAGGTGAATTTGGGGAAAGCATGCTTTTATGCTAATATAAGCCATGCTGATGAGGTAATCCACAGTTTGGGAACAATGGCATAAAATTTTGATATTGCAATATTCGAATTTTATAATATAAATATTTCCAATGGTGAATACTATCAGCACCAAACATGTCAATCAGATGATTTTCGCCAATATGGTGGGCGAGAATTATCATCAACCGAACCGCAATGCTAGACAGGCATATATATCTGCGGACAGTCCCTGAAATATTGGGCAAGGGAAAAGGGAATACCAACCATGGCTAATAATAGTCATCACAAAACACCAAACCTAGACCAACTAGAGGGCGGCAAATGGCCGAGCTTTGTTACAGGTCTTAAAAGGCTGCGCGACACCAAAGATGCGACTTATGCACCTATGATGAATGACCTTTTGGGTCAGCTTGAGCATTCATACCAAAAGAAAATGGGCTTCTGGAAAGGCGGTACTGTTTCTGTTTTTGGTTATGGCGGTGGTATTATCCCTCGTTTTTCTGAAGTTGCTAAAGACTATCCAGCTTCTAAAGAGTTTCATACTCTTCGTATTATGCCAGCACCTGGCAACCATTATACAACAGACCTTCTTCGCGAAATGTGTGATGTATGGGAAAAGTATGGTTCAGGCCTTATCGCCTTCCATGGTCAATCTGGTGACATTATGTTCCAAGGTTGTACAACTGAGAACACACAAAAAGCATTTGATGCTTTAAACAAAATGGGCTTTGACCTTGGTGGTGCAGGTCCTGCACTTCGTACAGCAATGAGCTGTGTGGGCCATGCCCGTTGTGAAATGTCTTGTTATGATGAGCAAAAAGCTCACCGTGACATCATCGATGAATACCTCGATGAAATGCATCGTCCAGCTTTGCCTTACAAATTTAAATTTAAATTCTCTGGTTGCCCGAACGATTGTGTAAATGCAATCCACCGTGCTGACTTTGCGGTTATCGGCACATGGCGCGATGACATGAAAGTCAACCAAGAAGAAGTTAAAAAATACGTCGCTAAAGCAGGTCGTAAATACACAATCGATTCAGTTATTGCTATGTGCCCAACACGTGCACTTAGCTTGAACGATGATGACACACTTGAAGTGGACAACAAATCTTGTGTGCGCTGCATGCACTGTTTGAACGTGATGACTAAAGCGCTATCTCCTGGCGATGACAAAGGTGCTTCTATCCTTATGGGTGGTAAACGCGCTTTGAAAATTGGCGATTTGATGGGCACAGTTATCAAGCCGTTTATCAAGCTTGAAACAAATGAAGATTATGAAGCACTCGTCGAATTTGCTGGCGAATGCATCGATTTCTTTGCTGATAATGCGCTTGAGCATGAACGTGTTGGTGAAACAATCGACCGTGTCGGTCTTCCTGCATTCTTGGAAGCTGTTGATGTCGACCCAGATCCAAACATGGTCAATCATCCTCGGACTTCTTGTTATGTTCGTACCGATGACTTTACTGATGAAGCTGATAAATACTTCGAACGTAAAGCTCGTGAAGCAGGCCTGACTGTCGCTGCTGAGTAATACGCAGCAAAATCAATAGCTTAAATACAAGCGCTTTGCGTGTGATGCTTTAATTGTACGCAAAGCCTTTTAAAAAGTAAGAGAGAAAAAAGATGAGTGAAGCAGCAGCAACACCTCGCGAACCAGATGAGCTAGGCGTTCCCGATCCGTTTGATTACATGCATCCAGTAATGAAGGATCAATTTGGTAATTGGGACTGGCATGACCGTCCACGCCCTGGCGTTTTGCACCACGTTTCCAAAGATGGTACTGAGATTTGGACTGTACGTGCTGGTACACAACGCCAAATGGACGTTTATACTATTCGTAAACTTTGTGAAATTGGCGATGAATTTGCTGATGGTCACGTTCGGTTCACCACACGCTCTAACATTGAGTATATGGTTGCCGATCAGTCAAAAGTTGATCCATTGATTGAAGCACTTGGCAAAGGCGGGTTCCCTGTCGGCGGCACGGGCAACTCAATCTCCATGGTTTCTCACACCCAAGGTTGGCTACACTGCGATATTCCTGGCACCGATGCTTCTGGCGTTGTTAAAGGTCTAATGGACTTGGTCCATGATGAATTCGTTCAAGAAGAAATGCCTAACCGGGTTCGTATTACAACATCATGTTGTCAGATTAACTGTGGTGGCCAAGGCGATATTGCGATTAACGTGCAATATACCAAACCACCTAAGATCAACCACGATTTGGTTGCAGCAACTTGTGAGCGCCCATCTGTTGTGGCTCGTTGCCCTGTGGCAGCTATTCGCCCAGCAATGGTCAACGGCAAACCTTCTCTTGAAGTTGATGAGAAGAAATGTGTTTGTTGTGGTGCATGTTATCCACCTTGTCCACCGATGCAAATTAACGGTGAAGAGTCTACTAAACTGGCCATTTGGGTTGGTGGTAAACACTCTAACGCTCGTTCAAAACCAACTTTCCATAAATTGGTTGTGGCGAACTTGCCAAACAATGCACCGCATTGGCCTGAAGTTAATGCCATCGTTAAGAAAATTCTTGAGTGTTATAAAGAAGACGCGAAAGACTTTGAACGTATGGGTGAGTGGATCGACCGTATCGGTTGGCCTCGTTTCTTCGAAATGACTAACCTAGCCTTTACTAAGCATCATCTTGATACTTGGACTGGTGCTCGTAATACAATGAATATGTCTGCACATATTCACTTCTAAGCAAATTTTGTGGCCGTACGCGGCTTAATTATAAAAGCGTGCGGCCCCTTTTTTACCCAAACCGTTATATTATTTTATTCATATATTAGAACATCTTAGCATACAAATTAACGCATATAACAACTAACGATTAGGAGAACGACATAGTGAAATTCGGAGTAGTCGTCAACGAAGGGCCATATACCCATCAGGCTTCTGACAGTGCTTACCAGTTTACTAAGGAAGCACTTGCACAGGGCCATGAAGTTATCCGCGTATTTTTCTATCACGACGGTGTAAATAACGGTACACGCCTTACGGTTCCACCAGGTGATGATCGTCACATTCAAAACAACTGGTCGCAGCTTGCTAAAGAGCACAATCTGGACATGGTTGTTTGTATTGCAGCAGCCCAACGCCGCGGCATTCTTGATGAGAATGAAGCAAAGCGTCAAGGCAAAGATGCAGATAATATTGCTGATGGTTTCCGCATTTCGGGCCTTGGCCAATTGATTGAAGCTGGCATTCAGGCTGATCGCCTGGTTACGTTTGGAGATTAAGTCACATGAGTGAAGGTATGGAAGAAGGCGGCAGCATCAAAAAGTTCATGTATATGAACCGCAAAGCCCCTTATGGAACAATTTATGCACTTGAAGCACTTGAAGTTGTGTTGATTGGTGCTGCATTTGACCAAGACGTTTCATTGGCATTTTTGGATGATGGTGTATTCCAACTGACAAAAGACCAAGACACCAAAGGCATTGGCATGAAAAATTTCTCTCCAGCGTTTAAAGCGCTTGGCGATTATGACGTGACGAAGCTTTATGTTGAAAAAGAATCTCTTGAGGAACGCGGCTTAACCGCTGATGACCTTATGGACTTGGTTTATGAAGATGAAGACGATGATTGGGCTGAAAAACCATCTATCCGTCTTGTTAGCCGCGACGAATTGAAGGCTGTTCTAGCCGATCAAGACGTTATAATGAGCTTCTAAGAGGATTTTACGATGAGCATTTTACATACAGTCAATAAATCACCGTTCCAAAAGAACGATTTGGCCTCATGTCTTTCTCACGCAAGTGATGCAGACGCAGTGCTGATGATTGAAGATGGCGTTTATGGCGCGATCAAAGGCACGAAAGCCGCAGCTCAAATTTCTGCTGCTGGTGCAACAGTATTTGTTCTAGGTGTTGATTTAGCAGCACGTGGAATTAGTGAAGACAAGATTGCTGACGGTGTAAGCGTTGTTGGTTATGACGGGTTCGTCAAACTAGCGGCTGAACACAACGCAGTTAATTCTTGGCTTTAGAGTAATCGCACCACACGCGGTTGTGGCGGTGCAAAATGAATGCAGGTGAAAATCTGTGAAAGTGGCTGGAAGGCCAAATTTTTAAAGGAGACTAAAAATGGCTTACGAAGTAAATGGTATTACCGTTGAACATGACGAGGAAGGCTACCTTTCAGATCTTACACAGTGGAACGAAGATGTTGCTGCTATTCTTGCCAACGATGAAGGCATCGATATGACAGATGAGCATTGGGAAGTTGTCAATTTCTTGCGCGAATATTACGACGAATACCAAATCGCTCCTGCGATCCGTGTTCTTGTTAAAGCACTGAAAAAAACAATGGGCAAAGAAAAAGGTTCAAACAAATACCTTTACACTTTGTTCCCATATGGCCCAGCTAAACAAGCATGTAAGATTGCTGGTTTGCCTAAGCCAACAGGTTGTATCTAATACATTGCGTATTGGTGAGTGCCTGACGCTCGCCAAACTAAACAAAACTTTCCGCTACACTCCCCTCTTTTTGAGGCGTGTGGCGGAAGGACTTATACAAAAAAATTCTGTGAGAATTTGGTTGTTTGACCAAGTTGAGGGGTGAGGCTCGTGCTTACGACAATTTATGCTATTCTGTTTTATGTTGCCACGCTAACGATCGTTGGCGGTGTTTTGGTGCGCATCAAACAATATTGGTCTACTCCTGCTCCTCTCGTTATTCCCACAACGCCTGCGCCAACCACCAAACGTGGTGTGTGGTTTCGCATGTTTAAAGAAGTGGCGTTGTTTGAAAGCCTATTTAAATCCAACAAATGGATTTGGGTATTTGGCATGTTGTTCCATGCGGGCCTTGCCTTGGTGCTGTTGCGCCATTTCCGTTATTTTACTGACACAACCGCGTTAATCTGGACTTGGGTTAACTGGATACAGCCGTTTGGTATGTATGCGGGCTTTGCCATGGTGATCGGCCTTGTTGGCTTGTTCCTGCGCCGCGTGTTTGTGCCGCGTGTTCGTTATATTTCTGCCCCTTCTGATTATCTAATGTTAATTTTGATTTTTTTCATCGGCTTTTCTGGCCTGATGATGAAATTTGTTTCTCATACAGATATTGTCGGCGTTAAACAGTTTTTCCTCGGACTGATGTATTTTGATTGGCAGCCGTTGCCAACAGATTTGCCAATTTTGGTTCATCTGGGATTGGTGGCAACGCTGATGATAATTTTCCCATTTTCTAAACTCCTGCATGCACCAGGTGTTTTCTTTAGCCCCAGCCGTAACATGGTCGATAATCCACGTGAGAAACGTCATATTTCGACATGGGCAGCTGAGCTAGAAAAATAAGAGATTGCCGTAAGGCTGACTTGAGAGGTTGAAGACGTGACTGATATAACAACAAGCGCCCCGGCTGCTCCAAGTGTGGATGACTATCTTGATCCACTAGCTGTGCCTGCTTTAAAACCTGGCGCGATGAAAGACCTGCATTCGTTTGAAGCCAATGCTGACCATCAAGAAAAACTCGGGTTTCCGGGTGGTCTGATCGATGACTGGCACGATGTTGCTATCGATAAAATGGGCGACCTACTGACCAAATACCGTGGCTTTCGGGTTTACCTTGATAGCTGTGTGAAGTGTGGTGCTTGTACAGACAAATGTCATTACTTTATGGGCACAGGCGATCCTAAAAATATGCCTGTTGCACGCCAAGACCTTTTGCGCTCGGTTTATCGTCGCTATTTCACTACCGCTGGCAAATATGTGCCTAAACTGGTTGGCGCACGCGATTTGACCGAAGATGTGCTGGGTGAATGGTATAATTATTTCCACCAGTGTTCGCAGTGTCGTCGTTGTTCAGTGTATTGCCCCTATGGTATTGATACGGCTGAGATTTCAATGGCTGCGCGAGAAATTATGGATACGGTTGGCAAGGGCCAAAAGTATTGTAACGAAATCATTGGTAAAGTGTACGATGTTGGTAACAACCTTGGCTTCCCAACTAAAGCGCTAAAAGCAACGCTTGAAAGCTTTGAAGAAGACCTTGAAGAAGAAACAGGGCTGGACATCAAAATCCCATTAGACCAAAAAGGGGCTGACATTTTACTTGTCACGCCAAGCGCTGACTTTGTTGCAGAACCACACATCGATGGTTTCCTTGGTTATGCCAAAGTGTTTCATGCCGCTGGTGCGAGCTGGACGGTTTCATCTGTTGCTTCTGAGGCCGCCAATTTTGGTATGTTCATTGGCTCGTATGAAAACATGCGCAAAGTTTCGATGCGTATTCGCCAAGCTGCACTTGAACTTGGCGTTAAACGCATTGTCTTTGGTGAGTGTGGCCATGCGTGGCGCGTTGCTTACTCATTCCTAAATACACTTGCTGGCCCGTTCGACTTCCTTGATCCGCGTTATCCTGTACCAATGCACATTTGCGAATACACATGGGACTTGATCGAAAAAGGCGAATTGAAATTCGATAAGTCACGCAATGATGAATATCGTTTGACCTATCACGATAGCTGTAATGTGGCGCGGGCCACGCGCATGGGCGATACCCCAGGCGGACAGTTTGAAATTCCACGTAACATCCTCAAAGCAACTTGCAACCATTTCTTTGATATGGCTGATGACACCATCAAAGAAGCAACCGTTTGTTGCGGCGGTGGCGGCGGTCTATTGACCGATGATTTGATGGATTTACGGGTAAAAGGTGCTTCACCGCGCATGACTGCTTTGCAGAATGTTCGGAAAGAACATGGCGTTACCCACATGGCGGCAATTTGTGCGATTTGTAAGTCACAATTTTCCAAAGTAATGCCAAAATATGATTTTGAAATGGATAACATCTTATCTGTTCATCAATTGGTTTCTAACGCCATCCTACTTGAAGGCGCTAAAGATCCTGAAGATGACGACGATGATGATGATGATTGGATCCCCCCAACACCGCCGCCACGCCCACCGCGTGGATCGGCAGCTTAAGGAGAGCATAAGAAAATGAGCGATATTGAAGATATTAAGCACACTGTCCTAGCGTTTGAGCCAGGCATTACGCCTGATGATTGGGACCTTGAAGAAAAGATTTTTCAGGCCGATCATTCTCATAAGTGCCCAACTTATGTTCACAAAACACCACCTTGTCAGGGTTCTTGCCCGTCAGGCCACGAAATTCGTGGTTGGTTGGCCATTGCACGTGGCATGGACAAACCACCTGTTGAAGGCATGACTTGGCAAGAATATGCGTTCCAACGCATGGTTTCTGCAAACCCGTTCCCCGCAACAATGGGCCGCGTTTGCCCAGCGCCTTGCGAAGATGGTTGTAACCGTAACGAAGTTGACGATTATGTCGGCATCAACGCGGTTGAACAATATGTTGGTGACGTTGCTAACGATAGCGGTTTTAAATTGCCCGATGCTGGCGCTGATACTGGCAAGCACGTTGCTGTTATTGGCGGCGGTCCTGCAGGTCTTGCAGCGGCATACTTCTTGCGCCTTGCTGGCCATGCGGTCACAATTTTTGAATCGGCCAGCGAACTTGGCGGCATGATGCGTTACGGTATTCCTGGATACCGTACTCCACGCGAAATGCTTGATATTGAAATCGGCCGTATTACGGAAATGGGCTGTACCGTTAAGCTCAACACCGTTGTTGGTAGTGATATTAAAATCTCTGATCTTGAATCAGGCTATGATGCAATTTTCTGGGCGATTGGTGCTCAAAACGGCCGTGGTCTACCAATTGAAGGTTGGGAAGGCACAGAAAACTGTATCAATGGTATTGATTTCCTTGATGACTTTAACAAAGGCAAACTGTCTGACACCGTAGAAAACGTTGTGGTCATCGGTGGTGGTGATACATCAATCGACGTTGCTTCTGTTGCTCGCCGTATTGGACATATCGAGAAAAAAGCGGAAAAAGAGCATCCTGACGGTACAGTCATTGACTTTACGGCTCATGACGTAACTGGCACGCTTGACCGTCAAGGCATTAAAGCAACGCTGACCTCATTGTTCCCAATCGAGGAAATGACAGCTGCTGAACACGAACGTAAAGATGCGCTGCGTGAAGGCGTGGACATTCAAGGTTCTGTTATGCCGCTTGAAATTATCAAAGATGATAGCGGTAAAGCGACTGGCCTTAAAGTTTGCGATTGTACAATGGACGGCATGAAACCAGTGCCAACTGAAGGTACAGAGCGGGTGATTAAAGCTGATCTTATTATTTCAGCGATTGGCCAGTTTGGTGACTTTACTGGCATCGAAGACATGGACAATGGCCGTGGCTTTGTTGATACAGATGCTACTTATTCTGTCAAAGGCAAAGACAAGCATTTTGCCGGTGGCGATGTGATCCGCCCTCACCTTTTAACAACAGCAATTGGCCATGGCCGCATTGCTGCTGATACAATTGGTGAATTTCTTGATGGTGAAGAACCCAAAAAACGCCCTAAAATTGACGTGCATCACTTCAATCTACTTGAAGAGCTACACCAACGTGGCAAAGATCCAGAACAGTGCGAAATTGGCCCAATGCGTGGTACTGATGGTAACGACTGTGCAATTCATAACTATGAAGATCGCTCATCTGCACAAATCATTACGCATGACGAATTGTTTAAAGGTCACTTTAAATATATCGGTCGGGCGCGCCGTGATGAAGTGCACATCGAAGCTGACAACGTGCTTGGTAACTTTGAAGAGCGTATTATCGCACTTTCAGAAGAGCAAGCCCAGCTTGAAGGCGAACGCTGCATGTCTTGCGGTATGTGCTTTGAGTGTGACAACTGCGTGATTTTCTGCCCACAAGATGCAGTGTTTAAAGTTAAAAAAGCTGCTGCAACTGTTGGCCGTTATGTGGACACAGACTATGACAAATGTATCGGTTGCCACATTTGCGCTGATGTTTGTCCAACAGGCTATATCAAAATGGGTCTTGGTGAATAACCAGATCTAATTAAAGAACAAAAAACTCAGCCCCGAGAAGGAACGCTTCTCGGGGCGATCTAACAAGCTCTAAAGAGGTAAGCAAACGATGTTTGCAAAATTGAAACAGGTTTTATCAGTGGCTGCTAAATCAGTGGCCATGGTCGCCGTTGCTCTTCTCATTAGCTCAGCGACAAGTCACGCTGAAGAGAAAAAAGCACAGGCGGGTTATCCATCTTGGGGGCCGCAATTTACGTTGCCAAAATCAGATAATAAATGTGTGCATGATCCCGACTTTGCTAAAACTGGCAAATGTGTTCGCGATACCGCTTTTATGCGACGCAATCACATGGAACTTTTAAAGCACAAACGGGATCGCACCATGCGTCAGGGTATTCGTACCAAAGATTCCAGCCTGCAAAACTGTATCAATTGCCACGTCACCAAAGATAAAGCAGACAAAGCTATTAAAGTGTCTAATCCAAAACATTTTTGCGCTTCTTGCCATTTGTTTGTTGCTGTAAAACTAGATTGTTTTGAATGCCATCGCTCAACACCAGAAACGCCAAAAGGTTCTGCAAGCATTCCGAAAATTCCAGCTCATTCCAATTTACTCGCAGCAAATACGGATGAAGCTAAAAACCTCAAGAACTTTCTTTCTAATCACGCAAAAGAGGGTGTTACACAATGAGCAACATCTCTTTAAAAGATCAGTATATCAACAAAACTCGCCGCGATTTTCTAAAAAAGGCTGGCGCAGGCGTAACAACTGCCATGTTGGCCTCTGGTATTACGTTGATGGCCTACCCAGACCCTGCTTTGGCTCGTGAACCAAACGAAGGTGTTGACCCGACTAAACGCTGGGGCTTGTTGATTGACGTGAACAAGTGCACGGAAGATTGCAACGAATGTGTTACCGCCTGCTCGCAAGAAAACGGCTGGAAGCTAGATGGTAATCCTGCTGTTGATTCACAGTGGATCCGTAAGTTAAAAATTAAAAATCCTAAAACGGGTTTTGAACAAACCTTTCCTGTGATGTGCCAGCATTGCGCTAATCCGCCATGTGTTGATGTTTGCCCAACAGGGGCTTCATTTAAGCGGGCTGACGGTATTGTGCTTGTTGACAAACACATTTGTATTGGGTGTCGCTATTGTATGATGGCTTGCCCTTACAAAGCTCGCTCGTTTGTTCACGAGCCGCTTGAAGATCAAAAATCTCACGCACCGCGTGGCAAGGGGACGGTTGAATCTTGCACGCTTTGTGTACATCGCGTTGATCGCGGCGACCAGCCAGCATGTGTTGATCGCTGTGCAACCAAGGGCCATGGTGCTTTGATGTTTGGTGATCTAAACGATCCCAAAAGCGAAATTGCTAAAACTCTTGCTACTTACGCAACAAAACAAATCCGCGCTGACCTTGGTCTTGATACCGGTGTGCGCTACCAGAACCTTTAAGGGACGTCGATATGGCTTTACCGATCGCTTATAGCTCAATCAACTCAGGCAAAGGGTTTTACGCAACCCTTGCGTTGCTTGCTGGCTTTATTGCTGCGGGCGCTGCTGCGTTTTTATATGTGGAGCATCACGGCCACGTGGTGACGGGTATGACCAACCAAATTGTTTGGGGTTTACCACACGTGTTTGCGATCTTTTTGATTGTTGCGGCCTCTGGCGCGCTCAATGTTGCCTCGATTGGTTCTGTATTTAATAAAAAAGCATATAAGCCATTATCCCGGATTTCTGGCGTTCTAGCGCTCGCTTTATTGGCTGGTGGTTTGGCTGTGTTGTTGCTCGACCTTGGCCGGCCTGATCGGATGATTGTGGCGATTACGACCTACAACTTCAAATCTATCTTTGCTTGGAATATCATTTTGTATTCTGGTTTTATGGCTATTGTTGGCGCTTATGTTTATATGCAAATGGCTAAGGGTATGGAAAAATACAAACGCCCACTAGGCATTTTAGCGTTTATCTGGCGCTTGGCACTGACCACAGGTACGGGTTCGATCTTTGGCTGGTTGGTTGCGCGTCAAGGTTATGATGCGGCGATTATGGCACCGTTGTTTATTGCGATGTCTTTGTCATTTGGTATGGCGGCATTCATTCTAGTGGTTAAGTACACAGGCAAAGCCACGGGCAATTTGCTTGGCTCAAAAATGACATGGCGCATGGGTCGGTTAATGGGCATTATGGCAGCGGCAGTGCTTTACTTCACCACCGTTCGTAACCTTGGCAACTTGTATGCGGCAGAGCATGCTGGCGTTGAAGAGTTCATTTTGTTTAGCGGCAATATTTTCACTAAACTATTCTGGTTTGGTCAAATTCTCATCGGTGGTGTTCTTCCATTGGTGTTGTTATTTGCACCTAACAAAGGCGAAAGTTCATCACGCGTAACACTGGCCTCTGTGTTGATTATTATTGGTGGCTTTGCCCAGCTATATGTCATCATTGTTGGTGGTCAGGCTTATCCACTGGTGATGTTCCCAGGTATGGAAGTTTCAAGCTCATTCCAAGATGGCGTAGTGGCATCCTATATGCCGTCTATTTATGAAGCGGCATTGGGCCTTGGCGGTGTGGCGATTTCATTGTTGATAGTGGTGTTTGCCATGATGGCGTTTAAATTATTGCCAAGGGATATGTCCGATGCAGCTCTTGACCCACACCACGCTGTAAAGGCAAAGTAAAAGCCAATCACCGTCATTCCTGTGCTTGTCACAGGAAACCATGCCTGATAATTGCTACAAATTGATATTTCGCCATTTGGAAGTTTCAATGGAATGGATCCATGAAATGGACCCCTGTGACAAGCGCAGGGATGACGAGTAGAAGATCGAACAAGAAAGGCTGCCCACAATGCAAGAAAATCATCCGTTTTCAAAATTCATTGCGATTTTAGCGCGCGGGAAAACAAAGCAGCGCCATCTCACGCTTGATGAAGCCACCGAAGCAATGGAAATGCTGGTGAGTGGGAAAACCGAGCCTGAGCAAACTGGCGCTTTCTTGATGCTGCAACGCTTAATGGAAGAAACTGGCGAAGAAATCGCTGGCTTTGCCAATGGTAGCCGCAAATCTATGCAGTTTCCCGATGGCATGCCCAGCGTTGATATTGATTGGTCTTCATATGCGGGCAAGAAACGCCAATTGCCTTGGTTCATTCTTTCTGCCCTTCTCCTTGCGCGCAATGGCCATAAAGTGTTTATGCACGGCACCGAAGGCCACACGCCTGGCCGCGTTTATACGCGCGAAAGTTTAGCCGCATTGGGCATTCCGGTTGCAGATAGCTATGATATGGCTTCAGCGCAAATCATTGCTAACAACTTTAGCTACATGCCGCTTGAGGTGATTAGCCCTGCGTTGCACAATATGATTAACTTGCGCCCTGTGCTCGGCCTGCGCTCTCCTGTTCATTCGTTTACACGCATGCTCAATCCCTACAATGCACCTGTGATGATTAACGGTATTTTTCATCGTGGATTTATGAACATTCATGCAGATGCTGCGGTGTTGATGAAGCAACCCCACATGTGTGTGTTTCGCGGTGATGGCGGGGAACCTGAACGCCGCCCAGGTAAAACTTGCGAAGTGTGGTCGGTGCATGATGGTAAAATCAGTGAAGAGCGTTGGCCTGCCATTTTAGATGACCCGCGCCAAGCTGCCGATGAAGGCATGGACATCAACGATCTGGCCGCTGTTTGGCATGGCACATTGAGCCACGAATATGCCGAAGCAGCGGTTTGTGGATCGCTGGCGATTGCCCTGCGCACAATGCAACTTGCTGATAGTATTGAGCAAGCTGAAACCATGGCGCGTGACATGTGGGACGGGCGTGATAAGGCAGCAGTGCCCGCTGCAGCTTAAAGCGAGCTTTGATCCACACCTCCACTTCTCGTCATTCCAGCGAAAGCTGGAATCCACTACGCAAGTTACAAGGATACGGCAGACGGGGTTATTGGATTCCAGCTTTCGCTGGAATGACGAACTGGGTATTGTGGAATGACAGTATGTTGAGCTGGCATGACACCATAAAAGAATGTAACAAAAGTCCATGACCAAACCTGTTCCCCATATTCTCATCGCCGCGGCGCGAAAGTCTTCGGGCAAAACGTCTGTATCGCTTGGCCTTGCCCGCGCCTTAACGCGGCAAGGATTGAAGGTGCAAACTTTTAAAAAAGGGCCAGACTACATCGACCCTTTATGGCTGGAACAAGCAACGGGCCGCCCTTGCTATAACCTCGACTTTAACAGCCAAACGCCTGAGGAAATTACAGCGTTATTTGATCAAAAAATTAACGGTGCAGACATCGCCATTATCGAAACCAACAAAGGTTTGTTTGATGGAATTGATGTGACTGGTGCGGATTCAAATGCTCAACTGGCCAAACTAATTGGCGCACCGATTGTGTTGGTTCTTGATACGGTTGGCATGACCCGTGGCATCGCGCCCTTACTCCATGGCTATCAAACTTTTGATCCTGACATTTCTATCGACGGTATCATTTTGAATAAGACGGGCGGTCCCCGGCATGAAGGAAAACTGATCGCCGCGATTGAGCAGTATAATCAATTAGACATCCTTGGCTCCATTCCACGGCGCGACACGTTAAGCGTTGATGAGCGGCATTTGGGACTGACAACACCGGGCGATGTTTCAGGGGCAGACCCAATCATCGATGCACTTGGCGATGCTGTAGAACAGTTTATCGACCTTGAAAAACTAAAAACGATTGCTCAAAAAGGAGCCCGAGTTCCGCTTGCTGCACCGTTGAAAAAACAAACCCGCGATGTAAAAATTGCTATCCCGCGCGATGAGGCGTTTGGGTTTTATTACCCCGATGATTTAGAGGCTCTTGAAGCAGCTGGTGCTGAATTGGTGTTCTTTAACGCGCTTAGAGATCAGAGCATTCCCCATGTTGATGGCTTATTCATTGGCGGTGGGTTTCCTGAGACCAACATGGAACAATTGAGTCAAAACAGCGCTTTGCGCGAACAACTTAAAAGTTTGATTCAAGCTGGGCTACCAACTTATGCTGAATGCGGCGGTTTAATGTACTTGTGCGATCGCATTTGCTGGGATGATAAAACGGCAGATATGGTTGGCATTATCAATGCTGATGTTATGATGAATAAGCGCCCTCAAGGACGCGGCATTGCACACCTCAAACCAACGCAACATCACAAATGGATGCCGTTGCCTCAACGTTCTGGGCGCGATGCAAATATTCATGGCGCAAATATTCACGATGCAGGCGTTTACAATGTCCATGAGTTTCACTTTGCCAGTCTTGTCGGCCTGCCCGATGATACCACCTATGCTTATGATGTTAAACGTGGCTACGGCATTGACGGTAACCGTGATGGCATCATTATCAAAAATATGCTGGCTAATTTTTGTCACTTGCGCCAATCTAATTCAAACAGGTGGGCAGAGAACTTTGTAAATTTTGTTCGCCAGCATAAAAATGACTGATAATACTGGCCAGATAAATTTAGACCGAGAAACAAGTGATAGAACAAAAATTTTCACCCCACGGCTTCAAAGCGCTGGGCGTTTTCAATATCGAAGCAAACGATAATATCCCTGTTGATGGTGGTGTAAGCGCCGTGTTGATCGGCAATTATGGCCGCGAAATGTTTGAGTGTTATGCCAGCCAACGCAGCCCCCTCACCCAATCCATGGATGAGTGGACGCAAGCAACGATTGACCCGATTGCTAAAGAACTAAATGCCACTGCGCTTTACCCATTCACCACCCCGCCAATGCCGTTTCAAAAATGGGCGCGGCGGGCAAAAGCTGGGCGGCAATCTCCACTTGGTTTAAACATCCATCCCGTCTATGGCATGTGGCATGGTTATCGCGCTTTTTTGGTTTTTGATCGCAAGATTGAGCTTGATGTTCCAGCTGGTGACGAGCACCCCTGCTTTGGTTGCGCCGACACACCGTGCTTAACCGCCTGCCCTGTTGAGGCCTTTGACGGTGTTCAATATGACGTTGAAAAATGCGGCGGCCATCTTATGAAAGTCGCCTCAATGGACTGCCACAACAAAGGTTGTGCTTCACGCCTTGCCTGCCCTGTCGGTGAAGAATATGCTTACACGGCTGAGCAAATGCAGTTTCATATGACGGCATTTTCAAATTCGGTTTGGAAGTGATGGGGAACTTAGAACAGTGAGATGGGTTTTCTATCACCCCAACAACACCTTATCCATCTCGCTAAAGCTACCCACTAAATAATCAGCCTCCAATGTTTCAATCGGTTCATTGGAATAACCAAAGGTAACGGCGATTACGGGGGCTTTTGCTGCTTTGGCGGTGAGAATGTCTACGTTTGAATCACCAACCATAACGGACGATTCCAAATTGCCATTGACGCGTTTGACGGCTTCAAAATAAGGCGCGGGATCGGGCTTGGCGGTGTTAACGGTATCCCCCCCGACAATGGCGCTAAAGTATTTGGCCATGTCTAGATCGTTTAATAATTTAACCGCGAACTTTTCTCTTTTATTTGTACAGACACCAAGTTTCATGCCTTTTGCTTGGCATTTTTCTAACAGGTCTATGCAGCCGTCAAACGGGGCGCTGTCCACCGCGATATTATCAATATAATAGTCGATCAATTGGGTGAACTTTTCATCAACTTGGTCTTCCGCAATAGGCTCGCCCGTAAGTCTAAAACCAAGCTTAACCATCTCTTTTGCACCAAATGAAATGATGTCGCTAAACTGTTCCATCTTAATTGGCTCACGTCCGTTTAAATCAAGTACGTGATTGGTGGCGCGCAGTAAATCAGGCGCGGTGTGCACCAAAGTTCCGTCGAGATCAAAGATTACAGTGTCAAATTTCATCTAAGCTTGTTTCCTTGAGAATTTCTATTATTGATTGCCGTTTTAAGACTATTAGACAGCCCATTCTAAAGCTATAAAGAAATTAACAAAAACGGCATACCCACCATCGTCATCTTCGGATCAAGTCCGAAGATGACGATGGTGGGGTTTACATATTTAATTGACCCCATAATACTTTTCCTTCAGCGGAGCAAAACAATGACTAATTCCCCTCTTCTAAATCTTGTTTCTGACAAATCATTGGTTTGCGAAAAGTGCTATATTGATGGCCAATGGGTTGATGGGGCAAAACGTGATGATGTCACTAACCCAGCCAACGGTGATGTGATTGCCAGTGTGCCCAACCTTGGAGCCAATGAGGCAAATGCTGCCATTGCTGCTGCAAAAGAGGCTATGAAAAGTTGGAAAAAACGCCCCGCAAAAGAACGCTCAAACATTTTGCGCGCTTGGTTCAACCTAATTATGGAAAACCAAGAAGACTTGGCACAAATTATGACGGCTGAACAAGGCAAGCCCTTGGCTGAATCTCGTGGCGAAATTGGTTATGGTGCATCGTTCATTGAATTTTTTGCCGAAGAAGCAAAACGTATTTATGGCCAAACCATCCCTTCACATAAAGCCGATGCGCGCATCATTGTGGCACGCGAGCCGATTGGTGTTGTGGCCGCGATTACCCCGTGGAACTTTCCCAATGCGATGATTACGCGCAAGGCTGGCCCCGCGCTGGCGGCAGGTTGTACCATTGTCATTAAACCAGCACCCGACACACCTTTATCGGCACTAGCGCTGTGTGAACTGGCCGAACGCGCAGGCATCCCAAAGGGGGTGATTAACGTAGTAACGGGCGATGCAATTGCCATTGGTGGCGCTCTCACCTCTAGCAAAGATGTGCGT
>Ga0256834_1001229_pt1 | contig 17839 bp, 18 predicted proteins | sample 4281140metaG_FD_190536 | JGI IMG/M metagenome (GOLD analysis project Ga0256834, IMG submission 190536) | Hydrothermal vent microbial communities from East Pacific Rise, Pacific Ocean - 4281-140 | ecosystem: Environmental > Aquatic > Marine > Hydrothermal vents | place: Pacific Ocean: East...
TTATCTTCTGGTTCTATCTGAAAACCTCCTAAAACAATTAAACCAATTCCATCTCTAATCACACCAGCAATGGTAGCACCTTTTGGTATTTTTAAATCTCGAATTACTTTTTTAGTGATTTTTGAATTAGGTATTACATTAAATTCTAATATTTCTGCATTGATATTATTTAAGGTCGCAATTTCTACTACTTCACCTCTTCTGATATATCTAAAAATACTATTTGCTGCTAATAATTTTTTATTTATTAAAGTATCAATCCCTATATTTTGAGATAATTTGAAATAATCTATATTTTCAACTAAAGCAATTGTTTTTTTAACTCCTTTAGATTTTGCAACCAAACACGACATGATGTTTGTTTCACTGCTGCCAGTTAAAGATAAAAATGCATCCATATCTTCTACATTTTCTTCTTCTAATAATTCTACATCTCTTCCATCACCACAAACTACTAGTGCATTTGGTAATTCATCGGCTAATAAAAACGCTTTTTCTTTATTACTTTCAATAATTTTTATGTTTAATTTCTTGTCGCATAATTGTTGTGCCGTTCTATAACCAATACCACTTCCGCCAAGAATCATCACATTTTTAATGTTTGTTTTTGTAGTTCCAGAAAGTTTATATAATTCATCAACACCTTCTTTTGTAGTCATAAAATACGCTTGATCACCAGCACTGAAAACCGTATTACCACGAGGAATTATGGTTTGCTGTGAGTTTTTATGTTGTATGGCAATTGGCATAAAATGAATACCTGAAAAAGAAGCAGCAGCATCTTTTACGGTCATACCTACAAATGGTGCTTTTTTAGATAATACAATTCCCATCATGGTTAATTCACCATTTTCAAACTCATGTGTATCGTTAAAAGCTGCCTGATTTAGTAATAATTTTATTTCGTTTGTGACTAATTCTTCCGTAGAAATAAGTTCATCAATTCCTAATGCAGCAAAATTAACTTCCTCTTTTTTATCGATAAATTCGGTATTACTTATACGAGCAATCGTTTGTTTTGCGCCTAACTGTTTTGAAATCACGCAAATAGTTATGTTAATTGCTTCGTTTGAAGTAACTGCAATTAATAAATCTGTGTTTTTTACATCGGCATTTTGTAATACTTCAATAGAAGTTGCATTACCATAAAGTGCTCTAATATCTAATCGAGTATCTGCGTAAGCAAGATGTTCTTTGTCAAGATCTATTAAAGTGATATCGTGTGATTCGTACGAAAGTAATTTTGCTAGATGAAATCCTACTTCTCCAGCACCAGCGATTACAATTCTCATTTTAGGGTTTTATTTGTATTACAAAGGTAAGGTTTTTACAAAAGAAATTCTAAAACTCAAAAAAAAATGTTTAACTTTGATGATTATGAATTTTATTTTAAAAATTTTAAAAAAAGAAATTCCGAAACTCAAAAAAAAATATCCAATTGTTCAATTGGCTGTTTTTGGTTCTGCTGTTCGAGATGATTTTGATACTAAAAAAAGTGATATAGATATTATGGTATTATTATCTAAACCAGATGTTATTGCTTTTATTGAATTAGCAAATGAATTAGAAAAATTATTAAATTTTAAAGTTGATTTAGTATCCAAAAACGGAATTAAACCAAGATATATGGAAAGTATAAAAGAAGATTTGGTATATGTCTAAAAGATCTGATTTTATATTATTACAAGATATTTTAGAAGCAATTAAAAATATAGATGCTTTTACAGATAAAATGGATTACAATGAGTTTTCTAAAGATAACAAAACCAATTTAGCAGTTTTATATTCCTTAACAGTAATAGGCGAAGCGTCTAATAAATTAAGTACTAAATTCACATTAAAATACAACCAATATGATTGGAGAATTGTAGTTGCATTTCGTAATAGAATTGTTCACGATTATGCAGGTGTCGATTTTAATTTAGTTTGGGAAGTAATTACCAAACATCTTACTGAATTAAAAAATTACACAACTTCTATTTTAGAAAAACGTGATTTATAATATCTAAATTTATTTTCAATAAATGCAATGAAAACATATAAAAATTCACTTTCCATAAAACAATGGAAAGAAGATGATAGACCAAGAGAAAAAATGATGTTAAAAGGTAAAATTGCTTTATCTGATGCTGAATTAGTTGCTATTTTAATTGGTTCTGGTAATAGAGAAGAATCTGCTGTGGCATTAGCCAAACGAATATTAGTAAGTGTAAATAACAATCTAAATACTTTAGCAAAATTAAATATTGAAAATTTATGTACCTTTAAAGGTATTGGTCCAGCAAAAGCAATCTCTATAATTACGGCATTAGAATTAGGAAAACGAAGACGTTTAGAAGAAGCTTTAGTACAACCAATTATAAATTCAAGTAAAAGTGTTTTTGAAATTATGCAACCTATTATTGGTGATTTACCACATGAAGAATTTTGGGTTATTTATTTGAATAATTCCAATAAAATAATCACTAAATATCAATTAAGCAAAGGTGGAATTACAGGTACATTAGTAGATACTAGAATGCTATTTAAAAAAGCAATCGAAGTTTCTGCAGTTGGTATTATTCTTTGTCATAATCACCCAAGTGGTAAAAAACAACCAAGTCAATCGGATAAAGAATTAACTCAAAAAATTAAACATGCTGGTAATACGCTTGATGTTAAAGTTTTAGATCACTTAATTATCACATTAGATGATTATTTTAGTTTTGCTGATCAAGATATGATATGCTAAACTTGTTTAATCGTTTATTTGTGTATTCGTTTATTTGTTTTTCAACCTATAAAATACTAACTGAATACTGGTTACTGAATACTAAATTTGATATTTCTACTAAAATAGTGATAGAAACCTAAATTGTAGTAAATTTGCAATGCATGTTACTTATTTATACGCCAAAAATAACGCCAAGATTAACTTTTACATTTAAACATTTCTTTACTAGAATTTTATTGTTAGATGTACAGTTCACTACTAAAGTAGATGATTTTGTTGCGCATAATGGTCTTAAAATAACCTACGCAAAACAACCTTTAGGAAACGAATTTTTTATACAAAGTCAACCCTTATTATTTCAACAAGGTATAAACGATATAGAGATTAATGTGTCTGATTGGGATGACACAAAGTGCTTTTTTAAAGTAAGTGATAAATCTGTAATTCCGTTTGATGTTTTTGCTGCAAGTTTTTATTTATTAAGTAGATATGAAGAGTATTTGCCTTTTGTAAAAGATAAATACGAACGTTTTACAGCACATGAAAGCATTGCTTATAAAAACGGATTTTTAGACAAACCAGTTATAGATATTTGGGCTTTTAAAGTGCGTGAATTATTACAAGAAAAATACCCAGAATATCAATTTAAAAACAGAAAATTCGAATATATTTCTACTATTGATGTCGATTGTGCGTATATATTTAAACATAAAGGCATTATTAGAAGTTTAGGTGGTTTCTCTAAAGATCTATCGACTTTAAAACTAAAGAATTTTTGGTATCGATTATTGGTGATTTTAAATCTAAGAAAAGATCCTTTTGATAGTTTTGATTGGTTACTAATGATGCAAAAAAGACATAAAATAAAGACCTATTTCTTCTTTTTAGTAAGCGAATATACTACCTATGATAAAAACATATCGGTACGTAATTCTAAATTTCAATCGTTAATAAAATCTATTGCAGATTATACTTCGGTTGGTTTGCATCCATCTTATTTTACGATAAGAAATGCCGATAAATTAAAGCGAGAAAAAATACGTTTAGAAAATATTATTAATACACCTATCACAAAATCTAGACAGCATTATTTACGTTTAGATTTTCCTGAAACCTACCAAAATTTAGTAGATTTAGAAGTTGCCGAAGATTATACAATGGGTTATGCACAGCATTATGGTTTTAGAGCAAGTACTTGCACGCCATTTTATTTTTATGATATGGAATACGAAATTCAAACACCTTTAAAATTAGTGCCTTTTGCTACTATGGATGTTACTTTAAAAGATTATTTGCAATATTCTAACAAAAAATCTTTCGCAACTATTATGCAATTAGCCGAAGAAGTTAAAAAAGTAAATGGTACTTTCATAACTTTAAACCATAATGAAACATTTAATAAATTTGGACGTTTTAGAGGTTGGAAATTAATGTACGAAAAAGTGATAAAAGCGATTAATCAATTTGAGAAGTAATATTGGTAATTAAACATCTAAAATATAAGGAAATTGATTTTAAAAAATATGATAATTGTATAGATATTTCTATCAATTCTCGTATTTACGCTTATAGTTGGTATTTAGATATCGTTTGCAATAAAGATTGGGAAGTTTTAATTTTAGATGATTATAAAGTGGTTATGCCATTACCATTTAAAAGAGTGAAACGTAAATTTTTTAAACGAATGATTACGCAACCTCTATTTTGTCAACAATTAGGAATTTTTTATAGTTCTGAAATATCAGAACAAATTTTTGATTTGTTTTTAACTAGATTCTTATCCATACCACATTTTGCTTATAATTTTAATTCAGATAATAAAAAATTCCTAAATAAAAACAGTGAGTTTTCAGAACGAATTAATTATGAATTAAATCTAAATAAGTCTTACGACGAAATAAAAAATAATTTTTCTAAAAATTTAAAACGAAATATTAAAAAAGCGGTTAAAAATGAAATAGTAATTACCGACAATATTTCTGTAATGCAGTTTATTGAAATGAAAAAGAGCAATGCAAAACATAAAATAAAGAAAGAGCAATATTCTACTATAAAAAAATTAATTGAAATGGTCATTAAACAAAATAATGGGTCGTTTTATGGGGTTGTAAAAGATGAAAAAACAATTGCAATAGCATTTTTTATAGAATCAAAATCTAGATTAATCCATTTGTTCTCAGTAAGTAACAATTTAGGAAAAAAAGATGGTGCAATTCCATTTATATTTAATGAAATTATTCAAAAAAACACTAAAAATATAATTTTTGATTTTGAAGGGTCTATGATTCCTGGAGTTGCAAAGTTTTTTGAAAGTTTTGGAGCAACTAATAATTCGTATTTTACAATAAATGCTTAAGAGTTTAATAAACATATCAAACAAACAATTAATTCTTCCTTTTTATCATTTAGTAAGTGATATAACTCCAAATTATATAAAGCATCTTTACGAACCTAAAAACATCCGAAAATTTAAAGATGATTTAGATGTATTTTTAAAATATTATAATCCAATTTCATTAAAAGAACTTTTAGAAGTAAATAAAGGTAAAAAACGATTTACTAAACCTAGTTTTCATTTGACTTTTGATGATGGTTTATCCAACTTCTACCATATAATTGCTCCTATTTTATTAAAAAAAGGTATTTCAGCAACCATTTTTTTAAACACTGATTTTGTAGATAATAAAGAATTATTTTATCGTTATAAAGCAAGTTTATTGATTGATAATTATTTAAATATTAATAAGAAAAGAAAAAAAATTTATAGTAGTTTTATTAAAAAAAAGACAAAAGGCAAAAAACAAGAGATAAGAGACGAATTTATAATTAATTATTTATTGAAAATTAATTATAAAAATAGAGGATTATTAGATGAATTAGCGACTCAAATAAATTACAGTTTTGATGACTTTCTAAAAAATGAAAAACCATATTTAACTTTAAAACAAATAAAAATATTACAAAAACAGGGTTTTACTTTTGGAGCACATTCATGCAATCACCCTAACTACTCAGAATTAGAATTAAAAGAACAATTAAATCAAACCAAAAAAAGTGTAAAATGGCTACAAGATAATTTAAGTGTGAATTATAAGGTGTTTTCTTTCCCTTTTCATGATATTGGTGTTTCAAAAATGTTTTATAATAAAATTAAACCAAATTTAGATTTGAGTTTTGGTACTTCTGGTATTAAGAACGATGAAATATTAACGAATCTACATCGTTTAGATATGGAAAAAAACAAACAAAATATCAAACCATTTTTAATAAAAGAGTATTTGAAATATATTTTTAAAACACCATTTGGTAGAAATACTATTAAAAGAAATTAATGCTACTAGAAAAATTAAAATATAATTTTGAAAAATATAAAAATAATATTGCTTTTTGTATTGAAGAAGTTAATTATACATATGCTGATTTTTACAGAAAAATAGCAGCAATTCAACAAAAATTCAATTACTTAAAAATAAAACCAAACGATATTGTTATTGTCAAAACTTATAATGACATTGAAACTTACGCTTCTATCTTTGCTATTTGGTTTTATGGAGCAACTTTTGTTCCTATCAACCCTACACATCCAAAAAAAAGAAATACTTTAATATTAAAACAAATAGAATCTAAAATTATTATTTCTAGCAACCCAATTGATAAAGAAGCAATTAGTACGAAAGAACTAGAATATTTAGATCAAGAAATTATATTAAATAAATTTGAAGATCAACATATAATGTATATTCTTTTTACCTCAGGAAGCACAGGAATACCAAAAGGTGTACCGATTTCTTTAAATAATATTACTGCATTTATTACTGATTTTAGCAATGAATTTACTTTGAATTCAAGAGATAAATTTCTTCAAATTTATGATTTAACTTTTGATGCTTCAATACATTGTTATTTATTACCTTTGTTTTTAGGCGCTTGTGTTTATACCGTTTCACCAAAAAAAGTAAAATATCTCGAAGCTTATAAATTAATGGATAAACATGAAATTACTTTTGCTAAATTTCCACCTTCGGTTTTATCTTACTTAAAGCCATTTTTTAATAAAATCAAACTGCCAAAATTAAAATATAGTTTACTTGGTGGCGAAGGTTTAGACTTTGAACTAGTAAAATTATGGCAAACATGCGTTAAACATACACAAATTTATAATGTTTATGGCCCAACTGAAGCAACAGTAAATTCACATATTTTCAACGTTTCTGAAAATTTAAATAGCAATAAAACATATAACGGAATTGTCTGTATTGGTAAACCTTTCGGTAATAATAAAGCAATAATTGTTGATAAAAATAACAATACTGTTTTAGTAAATACAAAGGGTGAATTGTGCCTTTTGGGAAATCAAATAACGAACGGTTATTATAAAAATAAATCGAAAAATGAATCTTCTTTCTTTATTAAAAATAATATGAGATTTTATAAAACAGGTGATTTAGCATATATAGACGATGGTGGCGATTTCATATATTGTGGCAGAATAGATAATCAAGTACAAATACAAGGTTATCGTGTAGAATTGTCCGAAATCGAAAATATTGCTAAAAAAACAAATAAAGCACTAAATTTTTCTGTAGTAAGTAAAAAAAATAAGTATGGAGTAAATGAATTATTTTTATTTTCCGAAAATTTAAAAATAGATAATAGTACTTTGCAAACGTATTTAAAACAAAACTTACCAAGCTATATGTTGCCTAAAAAAATCATCAATTTGTTGAAATTTCCAATGACATCAAGTGGTAAAGTAGACAGACAATCATTAATTTCAAAACATTTATAAATGGAATTAATTAAAGAAGAAATAGAACATAACTTAGCAGATTTTTACTTATCTTTTAAAGATGTCGCACATGTAAATTTTGAAAAAAATAATTATATCTATAACATTCATAATAATATTAATAATTGGCCAAGTTTTGTATTAACTAAAAATTATAATTCTAGTTTTTCTGATATTTTTGGTGCTACTAAAACTATAAAAAACTTATCCAAAAATTGGATTTTAGAAAGTGATTTTGTTTCAAAAAATAAAATTGAAATAAAAAACAATAAATTATTCCCTATAAAAAATTGGGTTGGAATGTTTTTGGAAATTAACAGTGTAATACCCGAAAATGAAATTAATGAATTCACCATAGAAAAACTAAGCAGTATTAATATTGATGAATGTATTGCATTAATTAACACCGTAAATTTTAATAAAAAAATATTATATAAAGAATTGTTTATCGACAAAATTAATGAACCAAACTTTAATTTTTTTATTGGCAAATATAAAAACGAAATTACCTCTACGTGCATTATATATAATAACAACAAAACAAATGGTTTGTATTTTGTATGCACAAAAAAGACACATCAAAATAAAGGTTTTGGATCTTTATTGATTAAAAAATCAATTAATTATCTAATTAAAAAAGGTGAATCGAAATTTATTTTACACGCTACTAAAATGGGAAATAATATTTATAAAAAAATAGGCTTTAAAACTTATTCAAAATTGATTATTTTTACCAAAATTTAACAAATGATTACTATAATTGAATTAATTAAAAATACTTTTAACGATAATAATATTACCGAAAAGACAACACCAAATGATGTAGATGAATGGGATTCTCTAGGTCATATTATGTTAATTCAAACTATTGAAGAAAAATTTAAAATTAGTTTTGAAATAGAAGAGTTGTTAGAATTTGATTCGGTTAAAGATATTATTAATGCGATAAATAATAAAATCACTTAATTTTATTATAATGAGGTTTAAAGAAATTAAAGTTTGTGAATTAACCGATTTTATAAATTCCGATTTATATAAAAATAGTCGTAATTTGGCAATTACACAACAGAGAGTTATTTCGCAATTAAATAACCCAAGGGCAAATAAAAATCACATTGTATTAATAATTGCAATTAATGATTTTGGTGAGATAGTTGGTTTTATTGGTTCATTACCCGACAAAATAAATAAATTACCAAATATTAATTTCTCTTGGAATAGTTGTTGGTGGATTGACCAAGAAAAAGGGAGGAAATCAGCAATACCATTATTACTAAAATTTCTAAAAGTTTGGAATAATAATGTTGCTTTTAGAGACATGACACCTGTAACTAAAAAGATAATTGAACGTTTAAATAAATTTAAAACCATAAAAAAATTAAATGGTTTTAGATATTTTTTACGATTTAATACAAATGAAATTATTCCAAAAAAGTTTAAAATACTTGTGATTTTCAAACCTTTCTTGCTGGCTTTAGATTTTATCTTAAATTTTATTATTCGTCTTAAACCAATAAACAAAAGTATTAATTACAGCGTGAAACATATTGATTTTATTGATGATGAAGCTGCTCTATTTATCAAAAAATTAAATGAAAATGAATTATTTAAGCGCAAAAAAGATGAATTAAATTGGATTATAAAATATCCTTGGGTTGTTAAAGAATCTAAAAACAAAAATCAGTTTTACTATTTTAGCGATACTTCAATCAATTTTAAAAATTATCTTTTGAAAGTATACGATAATAATTCAAATCTAATTGGTGTATTATTTTTAAACAACCATAATGGTTTATTTAAAATACCTTATGCTTATTTTAAAAAGGAAAACCTTCAAACAATTGTACAATTTACTTATACCTTTTTAATAGAAAAAAAAGCAATTTCATTTTTAACATATAATGATTTGTTAAATAATGAATTTCAGAAAAACAACAATCCGTTTTGGTACAAAAAACAAGATTTTAAAGAATTAGTGATTTTTGAAGAAATTGCAAAACAGATTAATTGGGATTTTATGTTTCAAGATGGTGATGGTGACTTTGTGTTTACCTAAGATTTAAAAATCTAATCATTAATTACCTTTTCATAAAATTGAATTAATTTTTCTTCTTCCGTATCCCAATTTAGATTATTGTAAGCAACCTGTGATGCTTTTCTTTTTAAGTATACTAAATCCGGATCATTTAATAAAAAAATTAAAGAATTATAAATTTCTATTGCATCATTACTTTTAACAATAATACTATTGTTTAGTGGTTTTAAAATCTTAGAAGTTTCTGGCAAATCAACAGATACAATTGCCATATTTGAAGCGATATAGTTAAATAATTTGTTAGATGTAGAGTACATATTGTTTTTTGTCTTACTAAACAAAATTAAACCAATATCGCAGTTTTTTAATTCTTGATTTACATTTTCATAATTTATCCAACCAGTTTGTATAATATTATTTTTTAAATGATGTTCATTTATCATTTTTTCTAGATATTCAGATTCTTTTTTTGGTGATCTTCCTACAATTTTTAAAATTACATTTGGATATTGTTTCTTAACCAATACCAATGCATTAATCATGTTTTTAAGACCTCTATTAAATAATAAGGAACCTTCATGAACAATAGTAAGAGAATCATTTTTATGGAGTATCCTGTTTTTTTCGAAAAAATGTGTTAATGAAGCATTGTATATTATTTCAGAAAGTTTTAAATTCCCTTTTTCTATAAAAAGCTTTAATATACCTGGGTTAACTGTAATTAAGTAGGCTATTTTTTTTAAATATAACCTTTTAATGATTTTTTCTTTAATAGTACCACCAACCCATGATTCATGAGAATCAAAAATTACTTTTTTTCTAGTTTTTTTAGATGCTTTAATTGCAAATCTTAAAGAAATAGGTTCGTGTGCATGATATATATCTGCGTTGAAACTTATTATAGTATTGATTACATAACTTTGAAAATCACCTAAAAATATTTTTTTTAAGAATCTATCTATTCTAGTTGTAGGTGGTAATAATCTTACAATTTTCACTCCATCAACAAGAATTTCATTTTCATTATTTTTATTTAAAATATTACCAGACATATCTTTTAAATCTCCATCTTTATTAGTTAACGTTAGGTAAGTTACATCAAAACCTCTTTTAACTAAACTTATAGATTCTTTATAAAAAATACGATCATCTTTTGCCGAATGTTGTAGGGCAATCATTAATATTTTTGTTTTATTCATCACTGTTTTATAAATTAGATTTTAAGTATTGCTTATAAAAATATCTTATATAGATAAAGTTTGCGATTTTAGCTAATAAACTTGCTAAAATAGCACCTTTAATTCCATATATAGGTATTAATATAATATTACCAGTAATATTAAAAAAAGCTTCTAGGTAAGATACTTTTTTAAGTTCTTTACCTTTAGATTTAGCCGCTAAAAAAGCAAATGGTTTAGATAACCCATGAAAAAATAAAACAAAAGTTAGATAAAAGGTATACTCTGCAACTTCAATAAAATCTGTACCAAATAATAGTTGTACTAAAAACTCACTAAATAAGTAAAAGAAAAGCATACAACCTAATAACCAAATAGTATTAATTACAAAAACTTCTTTAGGTATTTTTTGTAAACCAGCATACTTTTTAAACATAGATTTACTTATAGAATCACTTAAAGAAAGCATAGGTGAAGTGATTAATAAAGCCAGAGAATAAAAACCTAATAAACTGGTATTAAAAAAGGCAGATAAAAACAAACCATCTAGTTTATATGTTGTTTGATTTGTTATGGCACCTTTATAATAATGAAATCCATATTTTTTGTTCTTAATCCATATAATATTCCAATATTTTTTTAAACTCGAAAAAATAGGTTTTAATTTAAAAAAATAAAAAGTAATAATAATTAATGTTGAAATTAAGTTTAATAAAATTACATTTTTTAAATCTATACTTTTAAATAGTAAACAAAATAGTAAAAAGAAAATGAATAAAAATTTTGGCAATATATTATACCATGCATTCAATTTAATTTTATTGGTTCCTGATCCGTAAGCATTAAATAAAAATTGAAAAGGAAAAATTATTGTTAAGGGCGCAAAACTTCTTAATAAATCACCTGCTGAAGTATGGAAAATATCATTAATGAAAAAACTAGAAAGCCAAAGAAATAAACTAAATACAAAACCATTAATTAAAGCAATAATAAAGCCAAGTCCTAAAATTTTCTTTTCTCTAATTGGATTATTATTAAGTGCTAATAGATTTTGTATAGATACAAAAAAACCAAATCTAAAGAATAAAACTATAAAATTAATAAATGCTATAAAAAAGGCATATTCCCCATAATTAATTTCACCTAATTCTTGAGTTTGAATTTTTTTAATACCAAAACCAATAATAATTAACAAAATATTTGACCCAAAAAGCATCAAAACTTGTTTTATATTAATTTTTTTTAAATCTATAATCATTTTAATTTAATTCTCCAGGCACCTCTTCCGAAAGTAGAAACGATTATTTCATTATATATATTGTCAATAACTAAACCGTTAACGATAACTTTTGGTAAACCTTTGCCATATTCTATCCATTTATTATTTTTTAAATAATAAACTCCATAATCATTCGCAAGATAAAGAGTTTTTGTTACTTCATTATATTCAATTCTATTTACAGGAACTTGAGGTAAATTATAGGTAATATTCACCCAATCTTCACCGCCATTTTTTGAGTAGAATACATTTTTACTTTCCCCTAAAGTTCTTGCTGAGAACCAAACTCTATTTGGGTTGTTATTATCAACTTCAACGTCTGAAATGACTGCGTAGGTTAGTAAATTTTTAAATTGATTTGAAATATTAACCCATGTTTTACCTCTATCGATTGACTTTAATAAATGATTTTGTCTTTTATAAGTTCTAAAACCGCCATTTTTAACAGGGAATTTAACCAAGTAATTTGCATAATATAAAATATTTGTGTTTGATTTTGGTATTGCCATATCTCCACCTCTACCATTATCTTTTGGTGTAATATCTTTCCAACTACCTTTTTTGCCAAAATTATCCGACACAAACAAACTATTATTATGACCAACGTATAAGATATTATCTTCTATAGGGTCTTCCATTAATAAACCGTCGCTATGCATTATCTTAATTGGTTTGCCGTTGTTTAAATACATTGTTTTAAACTTTATTCCACCATCATTAGAAACCTTTACTCTATTGTCTTTAATATAAATTCTATTCATATTATGAGGACTTGTGTAAATACCGCCTTCATGAGTTCCTATAGGATATCTAGCTGTTTTACCGTCTAAGATATTTCTATAATAACCAGCATCTTGTGTGCCTATATCTAATCTTCTATTTTTAGAATCACTATAATAAGACATTTCATATATCAGATTTGCATTTAAATTTTTATAGGCATTTTGCCAACTTAAACCAAAATCATTACTTTTAACTATGCCTGCATCATTTCCATAATAAATAACATTTTTACTATCTATTTTTACCGCTCTACAATCTTGATGTACTTTATTAGAACCAACATTTTTAAATTTAGACTCCGTTGGTTTTTTAATATGTAAATACCAACCCAACAAATATAAAACATTATTTTTTTCATGAATTTTAGGACTAAAATGATTTCCGCCTGAAATAACTTGAGTCATATAAAAATCAAAATTATTAAAATCTGAAGAATTTAATATGTATGAATGCAGTTTATATCTACGCTTTTTGAGTGATTTGTTTTTTCCGTAAACGAAAGCTGCCGAAAAATGTAACCATAATTTTTCTGTTTCCTCATTGTAATATAAAGCAACATCTTTAATGAAAGTTTCTGTTGTGTTTTTGGGTGTTTTAGTAATAAATTGTAAAAGTTTTATTGTTTCATTGGTCCAAGTTTTTCCGCCATCAATTGTTTTAAGAAAAACTTTTCCTTTATTTGAGAAAGACTGTTTTCCAGTAACGTATGCAATATTTGGGTTTTTTGGATGTACAACTATAGTTTTTAATTCAATTTTATAATTTTTAGTATTATAACTATCTTCAAATAAATTAATCATTTTGGTATAAGAGATACCATTATCTTCAGATTTATATATACTAGTTGTACTGATTGCATAAATAGTTTTATGATGTTTTGAAAGTGAAAAATCTACACCATAAAAATTATTTTTAGGTAAATGCCAATTTTTACCATTATCACTAGATTTAATTATCCCTAAACCATAATATATATCTGATGAAAAACGTTGTGGATTTTCAAATCTATAACCCGAAGAAACAAATAAATCGCCATTTATTTTTTCGATTTTATTTATTTGATGCACTGGTATATCGTCCATTATTGGCGTCCAATCTTTTCCTGCATTATGAGTCTCTAACAAACCCGAAAATGCCAAACTTATTAAGATATGATTATCATCTTTAGGATCTATCCAAATTGCAGAAACATTCCCTTCGCCATGCCAATACGTACTAGTCGCATCCGAATATTTATCTAATAAATCTTCATTAGGTACCGAAGGTCCAATCTGTTTCCAAACTAGATCTTTTGTACTGTTTTGTTGCCCTATTATTTGTTTTGTTGTATTATTTCCGTTATCAATACTTTTACAGTTAGAAAGCATCATTGTAAACAGGATAATAAATATAAGATTTTTCATAATTTTATGTTTTTACTTTATCTATAACATTTTCTGTTTTTTCTTTAATTTTCTTTATTGTTTTATCTGATATTAATTCTTTTGAAGCGATAATAATCCCAATTACCATAAGAATAATACCCATAATTTTTCTTGTTTTTCTAATAACAATTGGTGTCATTTTGTTTTTTAACTGTTTCGCTAAGAATATTTTACCTAAATCTGTTGTAAAATAACCAATAATAACAATGGTAAAATACCAAAATACTTTGCTACCATTCATCTCTAATGTTGAACTAACATATAGTACTAAACCTAACCAAATACCTAATACTGCAACATTTATAAAATTTAGTAAAAATCCTTTTAAAAAAAGACCAAACCAATTTGGTTTATCTACAATAACTAAATCCGAATCAAGAACAATTTTTCTTTTCTTTTCTTTTATAAATGTAATTAAACCATAAGCAAAAAGGATTAGTCCGCCTGCAAAAAATAATCGTGGATCATCTTTAATTTTATTTAATAAACTAAAACTTCCATAATAAGCAATGGTAATAAAAATTATATCTGCTAATATAACGCCTAAATCAAAAATTATAGCGTGTTTAATACCTCTTGTAGCACTAGTTTCTAATAATACAAAAAAAACCGGTCCAATCATAAATGAAAGAAAAAAACCAGTTAATAAAGCATTTATTATATACATTTTCTTTATTGTGTAATTGTTTTTTATTTAATTGTGTAACTATTTTGTTTTTGCGCTTTTTTAATGGTTATTATCTTTTTGTTTAACTGTTTATGTATAACGATTTCTTTACAAATTAACAACTTACAATTAAACAAATCAACATTTAAACGGTTAAACATCTTTATACATCATCAAAATCAATTATTATCTCTGCGGTTGTTGGATGTGCTTGGCAAGTTAAAATTAAACCTTCTGCAACTTCATCTTCACTTAAAATAGAATTTTTATCCATTACAGCATTTCCTTTGGTTACTTTTGCTAAACAAGAACTACAAATACCACCTTGACAAGAATATGGTGCATCTAATTTCTGTTTTAGCGCTGCCTCCAAAATATTTGTTTTTTGCGACATGGTAAAAGTTGTTTCCTCATCATCTAATAAAATGGTAATTTCTGAATTACCATCTAAACTAGTTGCGTTTTCGGATTTCGATTTACTTTTAGTAAATAACTCAAAATGAATTATTTTTTCGGAAAAATTTTCTGCAATTAAAGTATCTTTTACTGTATGAATCATTGTTTCTGGTCCACAAAGAAAAACAGCATTAAACGTTATATCTTTATATTTATTTAATACAAAATTAGTATTCGCAACATCTATTCTTCCAAAAAGACTATCTTTAGGTTGTTCTTTACTATATACATATTGAATAAAAAATCTTTCAGGATATGCTGTTTGTAAATCGTTTAATTCGTCAAAAAAGATAGTCTCAAACGCGCTTTTATTTCCATAAACCAATACAAACTTACTTTTTGGCTCTTCGTTTAAAACGTTTTTAACCATTGCCATTATTGGTGTAATTCCGCTTCCAGCAGCAAAAGCAATATAATTTTTTGAATGACTTGAATTGATTTCTAAACAAAATTTTCCTTCGGGTTCACCAATTTCAATTTCTTGACCTTCTTTTAAATTACGATTTGCATAAACCGAAAAATTTCCGCCACTTACCTCTTTTATAGCAACCGTTATTTTACCACTTTTTGTAGACGAACAAATAGAATATGCCCTTCTTACTTCTTCACCATTAATTTCGGTTTTAAAAGTGATGTATTGACCTGCAATAAATCGAAAATTATCTTTTAAATCATTAGGGATTTCAAAAGTAACTGCAACAGCATCTTTTGTTTCGCGTTGAATTTTAGCAATTTTTAATCTATGAAATTTTGACATTTAGATACATTATTATGAGTCTTCAAATGTACGAAAACATATCATAAAACAATCTATTGTTAAAACGTTTTGCAAAACCTCTTTATCTGATTGCAAAACGTTTTTAGTTTATAAAATGTCTACATATTTTTTGCAATAGCAGTTGCAATAGAAATCATTTCATCTTCAGAAATTTTTTCCTTTTTAATAAACTGAATATCTTCCATTGCTTGTAAAGGTATTAAATGTACATGTACATGTGGCACTTCTAAGCCAATAACACTCATACCAATACGTTTACACGGAATCGTTTTTTCTAAAGCAATAGCAATAATTCTAGAAAAGTTCATTAAATCTTGGTATAACTTTTCTTCTAAATCAAATAGTTTATTAACTTCCTTTTTTGGCACTACTAAAGTATGGCCTTTTGTATTTGGATTAATATCTAAAAAAGCAATAAAATTTTTATTTTCTGCAACTTTAAAACAAGGTATTTCTCCTGAAATTATTTTTGTAAATACCGACATTATCTAGATATATTTAAAATTTCTAATTTCATAACGCCTGCAGGGATTTTAATTTCAGCAACATCACCGACTTTTTTACCTAGCAAGCCTTTTCCGATAGGTGAATTGATAGAGATTTTGCCTGCTTTTATATCTGTCATGGCATCAGCAACTAAGGTATATTCAAACTCCATTTTATTAACTACATTTTTTATTTTCACTTTAGATAAAGCTAAAACTTTAGTTAAATCTAAATTAGAATCATCTAAAACTCTTGCATTTGCCACTACATTTTTAAGTTTTGCAATTTTAAATTCTAAATAAGATTGTTCTTCTCTAGCAGCATGATACTCTGCGTTTTCACTTAAATCACCTTTATCTCTTGCCGTTGCAATGGCTTTTGTTATTTTTGGTCTTTCTATATTTTCTAATTGTTCTAGTTCGGCTTTTAATTCTGCCATACCTTCTTTTGTATAATAAGATACTTTACTCATAATTTTTACGTTTACTTTATAATTTAAAACTAAAAATCTCAATACCAATAAATTATTAGTCTGAGATTAGGTTGCAAAGATACAAAATTATTCTATTTTTACACTTACTAATAACAATTTTCAAAATGAAACAGATATTCGGTTTATTACTTATTTTAAGTTTATTTTCTTGTGATGACACAAATGATAATAATCCTTTTTTACCTAATTTCCCTGTTAATTTTACAATTAATTTGAATTTAGCCGAAGGAATTAATTTAATAAATGATGGTAATCAAGATGTTTTTTTAGATCAAGGTATTAGAGGTATTGTTGTGAAAAGATTTAGTGCAACTAATTTTGTTGCTTTTGATTTAGCTTGTCCACATTTAGAATTACAAAACTGTTCTACAATGACTGTAGAAGGTTTTTTAATGATTTGCACCTGTGATGATGAACGGTTTCAAATCTTAGATGGCGCTTCGATTAGTGGTAATGTAAATGTAACTGCTAGAAATTATAGTGCTATTCTTAATGGCAACCTTTTGAGGATTTCTAATTAAAATTTGTTGGTTTTAATAAAAAAATTATTCAGAGATTATTCTAATTTTTCTAAAATATTTTTGTCTTTCTTAGTCATTTTAGAAACCACTAAATTATAAGAGTGATTTACTAATTCTATAAAAATTTTATCTTTAATTCTTTGATCAACAATAACAGTATTCCAATGTTTTTTACTCATATGATAACCAGGAATTATGTTTTCATATTCCTCACGTAACTCCATTGCTTTTTCGGGA
>Ga0256834_1001230_pt1 | contig 17839 bp, 13 predicted proteins | sample 4281140metaG_FD_190536 | JGI IMG/M metagenome (GOLD analysis project Ga0256834, IMG submission 190536) | Hydrothermal vent microbial communities from East Pacific Rise, Pacific Ocean - 4281-140 | ecosystem: Environmental > Aquatic > Marine > Hydrothermal vents | place: Pacific Ocean: East...
CTTCTACGGTCCCAAACTCGACTTTATGGTGCGCGACGTGTTGGGACGCAAGTGGCAACTCGGCACCATTCAGGTGGACTACAACCTGCCCGAACGTTTCGGCTTGGAATACAAAGGACCGGACAACCAAATGCACCGTCCCGTGATGATCCACCGCGCGCCTTTCGGTTCGTTGGAACGCTTTGTGGCCATCCTGCTGGAACACACCGGCGGCGATTTGCCCCTGTGGCTGGCACCCGAGCAAGCCATCATTTTACCCATCAGCGAAAAGTATCTTGATTTTGCCGAAAATGTATTAAATTTGCTGGCTGAAAAAGGCATCCGCGCCACGGTGGACAGAAGGGACGAACGCATAGGAAAGAAAATCCGTGAAGCGGAATTGATGAAAATACCCTACATGCTCATTGTAGGCGAGAAAGAACGGGAAACCGGCACCGTGTCGGTAAGGCGAAGGAAGAAAGGCGACATGGGAAGTATGAAAGTGGAAGAATTGGCACGCCTGTTGAAGGAAGAAGAGCAAGAAGCAACACGAAAGTTTAACCAATAAAAATAGAAGCGCTATCGCAATCAGAAGAAGACGAAAAAGGGGACCGGCCAGAGTTATTAAACAAAATCCCCATAAAATTAACAATGAAATCACGGCCCGTGAAGTACGTTTGGTGGGTGATAATGTGGAAGTAGGCATTTATCCCGTCGAGGAGGCCCTACGCATCGCCGACGAAATGAATTTGGACTTGGTGGAAATTTCCCCCAAGGCCGATCCGCCGGTTTGCAAAATCATGGACTATCAAAAATTCCTTTACGAACAAAAGAAAAAGGAAAAAGCCATCAAGCAAAAAACCCAAAAAGTAGTCGTAAAGGAAATCCGGTTCGGACCGCAAACCGATGATCACGATTATGAGTTTAAGAAAAAATACGCCATCAAATTCCTCAGCGAAGGCAACAAGGTGAAAGCCTATGTGTTTTTCCGAGGCCGTTCGATCATTTATAAAGAACAGGGTCAATTATTACTCCTGCGATTGGCGCAGGATTTGGAAGAATACGGAAAAGTGGAGCAATTGCCGAAAATGGAAGGAAAGAAAATGATTATGATTTTGGCTCCGCTATCCAAAAAGAAAAAATAAACGGACAAACCGGATAAATATTAATAAAGTTATGCCGAAGATTAAAACAAAAGCCAGTGCCAAGAAGCGATTCAAGCTTACGGCAACGGGAAAAATCAAGAGAAAGCATGCTTACAAGAGTCACATTCTGACCAAAAAAAGCAAAAAACGTAAGCTGCGTCTGACGCATTCCACCTTGGTGAGTGATGCGGATAAGAAGAACGTATTGCAAATGCTCGGCAAAAAATAGCCGCTTTCAATACGGTTGGTAACCATGGAACAGAGCCATGTAAAAAAAACAAAAAAGTGTTCCGCTAACGGGACCGCCTGTTACAAAAAAACCGAAAAATTATGCCTAGATCAATTAATTCAGTAGCAAGCCGCCGGCGTCGAAAGAAAATCATGAAAATGGCCAAAGGCTATTACGGCGCCCGAAGAACTCAATACACGGCAGCCAAAAATGCCGTGGAAAAAGCTTTACTCTATGCTTATAGGGACCGCAAACAACGTAAACGTAATTTCCGCCGTCTGTGGATTCAACGCATTAATGCCGCCGCACGACAGCACGGATTAAGCTATTCCCAATTCATGGGATTAATCCACAAAAACGGCATTGAACTGAACCGGAAAGTCTTGGCCGACTTGGCCATGAATCATCCCGAAGCTTTCAAAGCTATCGTGGATAAAATAAAAGCTTAAAAAATTTTTACGGTTTGTTTCCGCAAAAAACCCTTCGTTTACCGGAGGGTTTTTTTAGTAAATCTTTACTTCAAATCAAGATAAAGCGTTTCAAGTTTGCGATTAGTCTCGAAAATATAAGTCTGGGAAATCTTGAATGACCGGTTCAGAATCATTAAAGTCTTCGAATTCATTTTTCCTTGAAAATAAGGCTTATCGAGATTTACGATATAATGATCGCTGATTCGTTGAAAATAATACGGCAAATAACGACCCAACTTCTTTAACGAGGCTTTTATGTAAAACACCCTGTGATCAATGGTTTTAAACCATAAATAATTGGGCTTTATGCGGCGTCCGTTGGGCAAAATGTCCGTGGTAAAAAAAGCGATTTCGTCAAATAATACGGGAACCTTGATAATTTGCCGAAGATTATTCTCACTAAAATTCCTCAAATAACCGTTTAAACCCAAAACACCTTTTAAACGCTCATTCTCCGCAATTGACCCGGAACCGAGTAACCGATTGATTATCAACAAAATATAAGCATAAATTTTCTCCGTTTCATGAAAACCGGCTACGATAAAATCTTCATACCGGCAACATGCGGAAACATAATGAAAAAATTCCGGCGTAAAATCTTCCGTCCAAAAAACATACCTATATGAAAAAAATCGCTCTATCAAACGCCTCCATTTTAATCCATCGAAATTATTTTTAGCATCCCAATGAATTAATACGAGCAGGTTTTTTTTTTCTTTTAAAAACTTTTCGATCCGAGCGGTTTCATTTTCTACAACATGCAATATTAGCCCCTTTCCTTCTAAAAAATTCTTCAGATCAACCAAATTTTCCGCCTTGGAAGAGGTCACCAAAATTATTTCTTTCGAATCGAAAAACATTTTTGAACTACATTACTTTCAGTTGTTTCAAAGTTAGTCTTTTAAAACCGAAACATATTTCGAAAAATCACCGGAATTCATGCATTTTTCATTAAAAAAAGAACAAAATTCAAACAAACCAATATCAGTAAAGCTGTAAATTTTATTTCGTAAATTGTAAACAAAAAATATTATCATGAGTACTAAATATAATGGATTCGACACTAAAGCGGTGCATGCGGGCGACTTCAAAGATCAATTCGGCAGTGTGGTTACGCCTATTTATCAAACCTCTACTTTTGAATTTGAAAATGCCAACCATGGCGCACAACTCTTCGCGGGGGAAACGGACGGTTTTATTTATACGCGAATCGGTAATCCCACCATTCGTTCGCTTGAAGAAAAATTAGCGGCACTGGAAAATGCAAAATTTGCCGTGGCTTTTGCTTCGGGTATGGGAGCCGTTTCCGCCCTATATGCAAGTTTCTTGGAACAAAGCGATCATATCGTAAGCACGGCAGCGGTTTACGGACCTTCGCGCGGGTTGCTTGAAACTTATTTTAAAAGCTTCGGTGTTGCCGCCACCTTTATCGACACTTCCGATCCTTTTGCGGTTGAAAAAGCCATCAACGGAAACACCAAACTAATCTACATTGAAACCCCTACCAACCCCACCATCACCTTAACCGACATCGAACAAGTGGCGGCTATTGCACATCAATATGGAATACCCGTGGCGGTGGATAATACCTTCGCTTCGCCCGTGCTTCAGAATCCTTTGGAGCTGGGAGCCGATATCGTATTGCATTCCCTAACCAAATTTATCAACGGACATGCCGATATCGTCGGTGGTGCTTTAATAACCAATGATGAAAAAATCGACAGGAAGTTTCGAAAAACCATGGCTTATTTCGGTACTAATATGGATCCGCATCAAGCATATATGGTTTATCGCGGAGCAAAAACACTTTCGCTTCGCGTTTTGCGCGCGCAAGAAAATGCCTTGGCCGTTGCGGAATTTCTGGAAAATCATCCCAAGGTCGGCTGGGTAAAATATCCGGGATTAAAATCTCATCCGCAATATGATTTGGCGCGGAAACAAATGCGCGGACCGGGTTCCATGCTCAGTTTCGGCATAAAAGGCGGATTGAACGCAGGGAAAACGCTTATGAACAGCGTGGACTTGGCCAAATTAGCCGTATCTCTGGGCGGCGTGGAAACCCTCATCCAACATCCTGCCTCCATGACCCATGCGAGTCTCTCTAAAGAAGCACGCGAAGCCGCCGGAATTACGGACGATCTGGTGCGATTTTCCGTTGGAATAGAAAATGCCGAAGATATTATTGCCGATTTGGAACAAGCGCTGAACAAAATCTGAAACTCCGTAAAATATGTAAAAATTAAAGTATTTTTGTGGCTTAAATCCGAACGCAAATTATGAGCAAACCGAAACGATACTTGATAACCGCCGCTTTACCCTACACCAACGGCCCCGTTCACATCGGACATTTGGCCGGCGTATATATTCCGGCAGATATTTTTTCTCGTTACCAAAAAGCCGTAGGCAACGATGCCGTTTACATTTGCGGTTCCGACGAACACGGCGTTCCCATTACCATCCGGGCCAAAAAAGAAGGAAAATCCCCTCAAGAAATCGTAGATAAATATCACCATTTAATAAAAAAATCTTTTGAAGAATTCGGTATAGATTTTGATCATTACAGCAGAACTTCTTCCCCGCTCCACCATAAAACCGCCTCGGATTTTTTCAAAAAACTGTATGATAAGGGAGAATTTATCGAAAAAGAAACCGAACAATTATACGACGAAAAAGCACGTCAATTTCTTGCCGACCGTTTCGTAAAAGGCACTTGCCCCAAATGCGGTTACGACGAAGCCTACGGCGACCAATGCGAAAAATGCGGCACTTCCCTAAGCCCTACGGAATTGATTAACCCCGTTTCAACACTCACCGGCACCAAACCCGTTTTGCGCAAAACCAAACACTGGTATTTGCCTTTGGACAAACATCAAGAGTGGTTAAAAAAATGGATCTTGGAAGAGCATAAACACGACTGGAAACCTAATGTCTTGGGACAAGTCAAATCCTGGCTAGATGAAGGATTGCGTCCCCGCGCCGTCACAAGAGATTTGGACTGGGGCGTCCCCGTACCGGTGAAAGGTGCCGAAGGAAAAGTGCTATACGTTTGGTTCGACGCTCCTATCGGTTATATTTCCACCACCAAAGAATGGGCGGAAAAAGCGGGAAAAGATTGGAAAAAGTATTGGTTTGACCGACAAACTCATCTCATCCACTTCATCGGAAAAGACAATATCGTTTTCCACACTATCATTTTCCCGGCTATGCTCAAAGCACACGGCGATTTTATTCTTCCCGAAAATGTCCCCGCTAACGAATTTCTCAATCTGGAAGGTGACAAAATCTCTACTTCGCGCAATTGGGCGGTTTGGTTGCATGAATATTTGCAAGAATTTCCCGGAAAACAAGACGTTTTGCGCTACGTGCTCACGGCCAACGCACCCGAAACCAAAGACAATGATTTTACTTGGAAAGATTTTCAAGCACGCAATAATAACGAACTGGTCGGAAATTTGGGTAACTTCATCAACCGGGTAGCAGTGTTGACCAATAAATACTACAATGGTATCATTCCTCAACCGGGAAAGTTCAATGAAAACGACCTTCAAACACTCGACAAAATGCGCCGATACCCCGAAGTTATCGGGAATTTAATCGAACGATTTCGTTTTCGCGAAGCCTTGACCGAATTGATGAACCTTTCGCGTCTGGGTAATAAATACCTCGCCGACGAACAACCGTGGAAAATCGTCAAAACCGATCCCGAACGCGTCCAAACGGTTATGTTTGTCGCCAACCAAATGGCGACTGCACTCGGTATTCTTACCGAAGTTTTCTTACCTTTCACTTCCCGAAAAATCAAACAAATTTTCAATATCGTTCCTTCCTTGGGATGGAAAGATGTCGCCACCAAGCAAAATCTGATTCTTCCCGGACAACAAATCAACAAACCTCGATTGCTTTTTGAAAAAATCACCGACGAAACCGTTCAACAACAAATCGATAAACTCAAAAAAAGTAAACAACAAAACGAACAAAACCAAACGAAATCAATCAAACCCGACATCGATTTCGACGATTTTCAAAAACTGGATCTGCGCATAGCAACCATTATCGACGCCGAAAAAGTGCCTAAAACGAAAAAATTGCTCAAACTTCAATTGGATACCGGAATCGATCGAAGAACCGTCATATCGGGTATCGCCCAATACTTTTCGCCGCAAGATATTATTGGAAAGCAAGTGGTGCTAGTAGCCAATTTAAAACCGAAAAAAATCAAAGGAATTGAAAGCCGGGGTATGATTTTAATGACCGAAAACGAAAAAGGCGAGCTGATTTTTATACGTCCCGAAATACAGGTTTTAAAAGGTTCCAAGGTAATCTAAACGGTTTTTTCTTAACATAATTCAAAATCACCCCTCAAAAATCACCCTTTACTTTAACAAAAATCACCCTTGAGGGTGATTGACTTCTTTTTTATACAACCTATCTTTGCTTATGAAAAATAACCACAAAAACAATTAAGTCTTTGCATTTTCCTTAAAACTCCTTAGTTATTTTTCAAGAGCAGGCAGGTTCTTTTAACTCAGGAAGCTCCCGGTTACGCCGGGAGTTTTCTTTTATTAATACCAATCATTGTCGTCTGCATCGTCCAAATAATCCCATTCATCATCCCCGAATTCATCCTCGAACATTTCATCTGTATTTTTAATATCGAATTGAATTTCAGGAGGATTATCGGGCAATTGACCTTGTGCATGCGCGACATAAGGATACGGCCGACCGGAAATTTCGGGACCTTCTTCCATCAATTCCACCAAAAACTGCCACATATTCAAATAATCATACACGTAAGCCAAACGTGGCGAACTGCGATGAAGCACTTCATGCAAACGCATCTTATCCATGCTCACCGTTTGCAAGGTTTCATCCATGGGAAAAAGCGGTATCTCACCGGTCGTATTAAGTTCTTCGTCCAACAAATAAAACGAAGCGGGTTCCGTCCCGTCTAAACCGAACGATTGCAAAATAACATTATGCAAATCTTCCAAACTTGCACTTGAGTTTATTTCTATGTCACGATATACATAACCGTCTTGCGTGTTGGCTGTCACTCGAATACGATAAATCATGGCGATGGATTTTTTAGCAATTTACTTTTTTCTTACCTTTTTTTCAAGTAATAATCCCGTTGAATCTTATCGATATGCTTGATTGTTTTCTCAAGCCATTGTTGATAAAGTATATTTTGTTCTTCTTCGCTCAATCTCCACGGAATGGAAGGATTATGCTCCAATTTACGCCTCATTTCATATAAAATCAAAGCTGCCGCCACACTAATATTAAAACTCTCCGTGAATCCGTACATGGGAATTTTCAATTGTTCGTCGGACAAATCCAAAACTTCTTTGCTCAAGCCGTCCTTTTCTACTCCGAAAAAGAAAGCAGCCTTTTGTTCGGGCTCAAAATCGGGCAATAGTTTCGAGTTTGCATGCGGTGTGGTAGCTATAATTCTATATCCCTTATTCTTGAGCGTTTCAATGGCATGGTTGGCTGACGAATAATGATAAAAACTAAGCCATTTTTCGGCTCCTTTGGCAATTCCGTGCGATATTCGGGCATCGTATTTATTGCGGATAATGTGTAAATCCTGAATGCCGAAAATATCACAAGAACGCACCACTGCACTGATATTGTGCATTTGATACAGATCCTCCAATACCACCGTAAAGTGCCTTGTCCGGCGTGCCAAAACCAACCTGAACATCTCACGGCGACGCTCCGTAACAAATTGTTCCAAATAAACCGTATAATCCGGATCGAATTTATTCATAGAGCAACGTATAAGTTTTTCGGGCTATGGCTAATTCCTCATTGGTGGGTATAACGTAAATTTTCACTTTCGCATTTTCCGCTTGAATTTCTCCTTGAAAAGCTTGCGGGTTTATATTTTTCGCAAGATCGAGCACAATTCCCAAATGATCCAATCCTTTCGAAGCCAACTGCCTCACCAACGGTGAATTTTCACCTATTCCGGCAGTAAAGGCCAAAGCATCCAAACCGCCGAGCAATGCATAATACGCCCCGATATATTTTTTTATTCGCCGCGCATACATCTCCATCGCCAATACCGCTTCCGGTTTTCCCCGTGCATAATCCTGCTCCACATCGCGCATATCATTGCTACCGGCCAATGCTATTAAACCGCTTTCTTTGTTTAAAATTCGCTTCACATCGCCAATATTATAATCTTGATTTTCAACAAGATAAAAAATAACGGAAGGGTCGATGTCTCCGCTTCGTGTTCCCATGATCAAACCCGGTAAAGGCCCGAATCCCATGGAAGTAGCCTTGCTTTGACCGGCATCAATAGCCGTTATACTCGCTCCGTTACCCAAATGCAAACTAATGATTTTCGCTCCCGTATTTCCCAATCGCTCGGTAGCCTGCTTGCCTACATATTCGTGGCTAATTCCGTGAAAACCGTATTGACGAATTCCTTCACGATAAAAATTTTCCGGAATGGCATACCGGTGTTCCGTCTCGGGAATAGTCCGGTGAAACGCCGTATCGAAAACCGCCACTTGTGAAACACCGCGAAAGTATTGCTCCGCCGCTTCTATACCCGTTAAATTGGGGGGATTATGCAATGGCGCCAAATCAAATAACTCCTTGATTTTTTGCTTGACTTCATCCGTAATAACCGTAGGGCGAATAAACCGGTCGCCGCCATGCACCACCCGATGTCCTATGGCTTTCAATTTCTCCGAAAATCCCGGCAATCGATGCGATATTTCCTCCTTAATTAATTCCATTGCACGACCATGATCCGGTATTGTTGTCTTTACGGATTCGCCGTTTATGTTCAAATAGCTTTCCCGTTCCCCTATTCGCCCGGCCAAGCCTTTCAAAATCAATTTTTCGGCAGGCATTTCATAAAGCCTGAATTTTAAGCTGGAACTTCCTGCATTCAATATCAAAATCAGTAACATGGTTTTGTTTTTTTTCAAAGATAGAATTTCAAAAATAATTTTGAGGTGGTATGCCATAAAAAAAGACCGGACACCAATCCGGCCTTTTTCCGTCCCTGAACGATTTCATTTTAATTTTGTTGAGCTTTCAATTTTTTGTAATGTTCGTTGATTGCTTTATACTTGTCCTTCATATCCAATTCATTATAAATCTTACGCAATGTTCTAACAACAGTAATTTCATTGGGGTCTTCCCGATAATATTTTTCCAAATACGGTAATGCCTTACGATAGACATTGTTTAACCGGGCTTTAAGTGCATCCCATTTTTTAGGATTCATTTCGTTATTCATCTTATCCACCAATTCTTTTTCGGGCGCCAACTTAACCAAAATCAATCCGTACAATGCGTTTTTATTTTTCGGATCCAATTCCAAGGTCTTGTCGAAATATTTTTCCGCTTCGTCATATTTTTTCAAATTCAAATAAGTCACTCCGATATTGTATGCGAAATTGGCATTTTCGGGCTCCAATTCAAGTGCTTTTTTCATGGCTTGAATGAATTTTTCTTTTTCGCCTTTTTTCAAATAATAATTGGCTTCGCCCACAATCAAATCCACATTATCGGGGTCTTCTTGCTTGGCTTTCTGAATAACTTGGAATGCCTCGTCATCACGTCCCAATTTATTCAATGCATAAAGCATATTGGTGATAATTTCGGGGCGGCGACTTTTGGTTTTGTCTTTACGAGGATTAATGTATTCGCCGGAAGAAACCAACAATTTTTGTTGGGTCGGATCGGCAACCTGAATTTCATTTCCCGTTTTCTTTTCGGTAACATAATAAACGTCACGGATTCCGGTATAACCGCTTTCGTATAATTTTTTCAAATTTTTGTATGCCGCCTCGTTTTCATTCGCATAGAGTTGCAATAAGGTTAATGTGTACAAATTGTCGTCGTTAGGTTGAATTTGATACACCAATTTCATAAATCCCAAAGCGTTCTTATAATCTTTTGCCTTAACATATTTATTCACCTTGTCATAGACTTCGGGATAGATTTTATTTAATGAATCTTTGGCTTTAGCCGCATATTTCTTGATTTCCTTTTCTTTTTCGAATTCGATTTCCTTTTCATAAGTGTTTATCGCCTTTTCATAATCTTTCAAATCTCCGGTTTTTTGGGCTTTTATCCGATAAATGTTAGCCTTCACATAATAAATTTTTGCTTGCGTTTTAGCATCGGCTTGATTTTTCAGTCGGCAAGCTTTACCAATCAAATCGACGGCTTCATTTAACATTCCTTTGCGAAGTGCTTTTTCGGCTTCTTTCACTTCTTTTTTTTGAGCAAATATGCTCAAGGTTATAATACTCAATAAAAGAGTAAGACTGATTTTTTTCATAAGGCTTCGAAATTTTTTATTGTTTTTCATCGGGTGATTTTTCATCTTGGCTATTTAATTCCGCTTGTTCGTTTTCGCATTGACTTTTGTCAGTTTCGTTAACATTTTCCGGTTCGTCATTGCGGGCTACTTTTGCCACGGATGCTATTTCGTCATTTTCTTTAAGTGTGATTACTTTCACTCCTTGCGCCGCTCTTCCCATAATGCGAATACTGTCCACCGGAATACGAATGGTTAATCCGTTTTTGGTGATAATCATCAGATCGTCGTTATCCGTCACGTTCTTGATGGCAATGAGCTTTCCGGTTTTGGGCGTAATATTGATGGTTTTCACTCCTTTTCCTCCGCGGTTCGTCAGGCGGTAGTCACTCACTTTGGAACGCTTTCCGTATCCTTTTTCGGAAACCACCAACACGTCCGTCTCCATATCATTAACAGAAATCATGCCAATCACTTCATCCTGTTGATTTTCAAGACTTATACCGCGCACACCGCTTGCCGTTCTTCCCATGGGACGAGTTTTGGATTCTTCAAAACGAATGGCTTTTCCCGACTTTGCCGCCAACATCACTTGACTGTCTCCGGTGGTTAGTTTGGCATCCAACAATTCATCGCCTTCGCGAATGGTAATCGCATTAATTCCGTTTTGGCGCGGTCGAGAATATTGTTCCAAAGACGTTTTCTTCACCACACCTTTTTTGGTGGCCATAATCACATAATGACTGTTTACGTAATCGATGTCTTTGAGGTTTTTGGTATTTAAAACCGCTTTGATTTTATCGTCTTTTTCGATATTAATCAAATTCTGCACGGCTCTTCCTTTGGAAACTTTCGAACCTTCGGGTATCTCGAATACACGCAGCCAAAAGACCTTTCCTTTTTGCGTAAAAAACAATAAATAATCGTGATTGTCGGCCGTGAAAATATGTTCGGGAAAATCTTCCGCCCGGGTGGAAACGCCGCGTTGACCCTTTCCGCCTCGATTTTGAACCCGGTATTCATTCAAGGGTGTTCGCTTAACATATCCCGCATGCGAAATGGTAATCACCATGGTTTCGTTGGGAATTAAATCTTCGATGCTGACATCTCCACCGCCGAAATCGATTTCGGTTCTACGCTCATCGCCGTATTTTTCCTTGATTTCATTCATTTCCGCCTTCAAAATTTCCATACGGCGGCTCTCATGCTCCAATATATCTTTCAAATCCTTAATTTTTTCCAAAATTTCGGCGTATTCGGTGCGCAATTTGTCTTGCTCCAAACCGGTCAATTGACGCAAACGCATTTCTACGATTGCCTTGGCTTGTATTTCGGTCAGTTCAAAACGTTCGATTAATTTTTGACGGGCTTCGTCGGCATTGGCGGAAGCTTTAATCAAGGCTATTACTTCATCGATATTGTCCGATGCAACAATAAGTCCTTCGAGAATGTGTGCGCGTTCTTCGGCTTTGCGTAATTCGAATTGGGTTTTACGAATCAAAACCTCGTGCCGATGATTCACATAATGTTTAATCAACTCCTTGAGATTCAATAGTTTTGGACGTCCTTTCACCAAGGCGATATTGTTCACGTTGAAAGACGATTGCAGTTGGGTGTATTTATATAACTGATTCAATACCACATGGGGAATGGCATCGCGTTTTAGATAGAAAACGATTCGCATTCCTTTCCGGTCGGACTCGTCTTTAATCATGGAAATGCCGTCGATTTTTTTATCATTAACCAAATCGGCGGCTTTCTTGATCAAATCGGCTTTATTGACTAAATAAGGAATTTCTGTTACCACAATGGCTTCTTTCCCTTTGATTTCTTCGATATGGGATTTGCCGCGCATTACGATTTTTCCGCGTCCGGTTTTGTAGGCGTCGATCACCCCTTGATAACCGTAAATGATTCCTCCCGTAGGAAAATCCGGCGCTTTGATATGCTGCATCAATTCCTCGATTTCGATTTCCTTGTTATCGATATAAGCGTTGATTGCATCAACGGTTTCGCTCAAATTGTGCGGCGGCATATTGGTTGCCATTCCCACGGCGATTCCTTGGGCGCCGTTGAGCAAAAGATTGGGAATGCGCGAAGGAAGCACCATAGGTTCTTTCAGCGTATCATCAAAATTATTTTTGAAATCGACGGTTTCTTTATCGATATCGGCAAGCATTTCCTCGGCGATTTTGCGCATACGCACTTCCGTATATCGCATGGCGGCGGGGCTGTCTCCGTCGATGGACCCGAAGTTTCCTTGTCCGTCCACCAACGGATAACGCATGCTCCAATCCTGCGCCATCCGCACCATGGCTTCATAAACCGAACTGTCGCCGTGAGGGTGATATTTACCTAATACTTCACCAACCACGCGGGCGGATTTTTTATATGGACGGTTGGAATACAGTGCCAATTCATACATTCCATAAAGCACACGCCGGTGCACGGGTTTTAATCCGTCGCGAACATCGGGAAGGGCGCGGGATACGATAACCGACATGGAATAATCGATATACGCCGACTTCATTTCCTCCTCGATATTCACGGGAATAATTCGCTCTCCGTTATGATTCATAAGGCTTTTCTATTCTAATTTTACAGGCTTGCAAGATACGGAAAATTATGCAAAAAACCTTATACTTACCAATAACAAACAATCAAACTCCAATGAAAACCGTTTCCCGTCTATTTCCTGTTTTTTGAAATGCCGGAAATATCATTGCCGGAAAAATAGAATTTATTGAAATGAACGAAAGCCCGAATCCGCCGGCAAACGCGTAAGCGCTTGACCCGGTATAAATTTTGAATATTACGGTTTTATGTTTTTTCTATTATACTCATATACTCAAAATGATTAAAATGCATTCTAAAATGAATATTTTGCATGATTTATTCACTGCAAAATTGACTTTTTCTTCTCTATTTTACTCTAACATAATGTCATGATAAAGTAAGGTGTGATTTGTTAAGTTATTAAAAATGAGTTTTTTATATTTTAGGCTTTTGGGTTGATGACGAATTTACGGTTTATGAAAAGATTTTGCCATTATCTTTGACATGAGAAAACCTTTAAAAAATCTTTGGCTATGAAAACAAAAACCGTTTTGACATGGGTAATTAACGTCATCCTTACAACCGCCCTCAGTGCGCAATACAATTACGATGATTCTTATCAGGGATATAATGACTTTATCGACATTTCGTCAACGGGGGTCAATTTACACCTTGCGGACGACGGATATGCCGACATAGACATCCCCTTTGTTTTCGATCTGGACGGAGATTTAACATCGTATTTCAGGATTTTCAATAACGGTGCCATGTTTATTGTACGCAACCATGCTTTAAATACCAACAATTTCGGTTTGACCGATTACTTGGAAAACGGCATTTATCCGTTTTGGGACGATCTTGGCCCTTCCAATTCCGGCGTATATTGGGAAGTTCAGGGGGCGGCTCCTAACCGGAAGTTGATTGTTTTATGGAAAGATATGCCCCATTACAGTCTGAACAATAATAATTACATCACTTTTGAAGTTATAATACACGAATCGGGTGTAATCCAATTTATTTATATGGATTTGGTATTCGGAGACTCGAATTATGATTACGGAGCCTCGGCCACGATAGGCATCAAAGGGCATAACGGGCCCTATCAATATTCCTATAATACATCCATAGGCCCATCCGTTTACGGCATCGAATGGACACGACCCAACCCTCACCATCCCGGATTTTCCGTAACCGTACAACCGGATTGTGATTATGATGAATATTACGTCCATGCCGACGTTTTCGATATGGGAGGATCTTCCACCATTTACATTGAAGACGATCAAAATATTTCAGCTTTTGCCATTTCACAACCCAATCAGGTAATTATGGGCCCCTATATCAACGGAAGTAGTGTGGAAATAATCGCGCGCGATTCGAGTGGCACTTATTCAAGTTCCCGAACCGTGCAATATTTTTGTCCACCGGATAATGACGATTGTTTGCATGCCGAATCCATCGCATCCCTCCCATACGGAATGTCGGGAATAGACGCCCGGGGAAGTACTAATAACAATGGTTCTATTAATGTATGCAGCCCGCCCGTCAATGACGGTGTATGGTATAAAATGGTAGTGGGTCAAGCCAACGGAGATATCAATATTTCGGTTTCCAACGTTTCGGGTGATTGGAATCCAGCCATTCAAGTCTACAGCGGAACCGATTGTAGCCATTTGACTTGTGTTGCACAAGTTAACAATAACGGGCACAATAGTGGCGAAACATTAAGTTTTACCCCTACATCCGGTACAACCTATTATATCAATATCGGAAGTTTCGGCAGCATTGATTGGCCAGAGGGAATATTCACGCTAAATATATCGGGTAACTCCGTATTGAAAATAACCGGCGCATCGAAAAATATTTTTACTTTGTATCCCAATCCGGCGAATGATGTTATATATTGGAATACCGATGAGATTGTAAATACCATAAGGATTTACGATTTTTCGGGCAAATTGATTTTGAGAAAGGACGAACCGGGACAAAAAATGATCGACATATCCCGCATTCCCGCCGGATTGTATCAAATGGCCGTAACCATGGGTACTAAAACGTATTATCAAAAATTCGTAAAAAAATAACTGAATAATTCAGAGCTTAACGAAATCCGCCATAAAAAGATTATGAAACATACGAATAAGCGTAAAGATAGTATTCGAAAAGCATTTTCTACGATTTTTTCAATATATCAAGAGCATCCCGATATCTAACTAAATATTATATCTTTTTGTTCATTTATTAAAAAACCGCCTTTCCAAAGGATAAGGCGGTTTTTTTAGAATTCCCGGAAGTTTCTAATTCTCCAAGATTTGATTCAATAGTTGCTCCAAACGGCTTACACGTTCTTCGAGCCGTTGAATAATTTCCACTTGACGTTGTATGGTTTGGTTTTGTTCTTGCAATGCTTTCACCAATACGGGCACAAATTCGCCGTATCGCAAGCCGTAATAGTCACCGGGATTTTTGGGCTTGTCCACGGCGTGAAAGTCAAAGCCTAGTTCGTTGGCGGCTTGTTCCACTTCCTGCGCGATAAAGCCGATTTGCAGTTCGGCGGCTTTGGCGGCTTCGGCGTCTTTGAATCGAAGGCTGTCGGGTGTTTGCAGAAATCCGGCCAAGGCATCCATGTCGAGATGATAGGTTACGGGACGCAGTTTTTCCACCAAAGCCATACCCGGAACATTTTCTTGAACATTCGTTTTGAATCGTCCGTCCGAGAGGTTGGTCCAATCGGCGTATCCGCCTATGCTGGTAATCAAATTATCCCCCACCCGTACTTGGTTAGAAGCGGTTATTTGAGCATTGTAGCCCAAAGCGGTTGAATTCGTATAAGCGGTTCCATTATAGAATGCCGCATAACCGAGAGCCGTGTTTCTACTTCCATTAGTGTTATTATAAAGTGCACTATGCCCCATAGCCGTATTATCATGTCCGCTGTAATTGGATCGAAGGGCGTATAAACCGTTGGCGGTATTATAATGTCCCGAAGTATTGGAATAAAGAGCGTATGCTCCGTTAGAAGTATTACCACTTCCGGTGATATTGAAATAGAGGGCGTATGTTCCGTTGGCCGTGTTGTTATGCCCACTGACATTTTTATAAAGAGCATTATAACCGTTAGCCGTATTATTGCTTCCCGATGTATTGGAATAAAGGCTTTGAAAACCGCCGGCCGTGTTTCTGTTCCCTGAAGTATTGGAATAAAGCGTATTTATACCGTTGGCCGTGTTTCCGCTTCCGGTGGTATTGGAATATAATGATTGATAGCCGGTGGCGGTATTATAATAGCCGGTGGTATTGGAATATAAAGTTCGATAACCGGTGGCGGTATTATAATAGCCGGTGGTATTGGCATAAAGGGCTTTGGAACCCAAAGCTACGTTACCGGTAGCGTGATAGCTTGTTGTAGCATTTGTTCCGTTGTTGTACAGCGCCGAATCGCCCACCGCTACCAAGTTACTTAGATTCGGATTTTGGAATAAAGCCCGAATGCCTATGGCTACATTGGAATTTCCCGTAGTGTCGGTATAAAGAGCTTCCAATCCGATGGCCGTGTTTGATCTTCCGGAACTATTGGAATAAAGTGCACCTAAACCGAATGCCGTATTATAACTCCCGGTGATATTGGAATAAAGGGAAGTATATCCGTTGGCCGTGTTTCCGTTTCCGGTGGTATTGGAAAAAAGAGAATGAACACCGGTAGCCGTGTTTGTATTACCTGTGAGATTGGAATAAAGCGCATTGAATCCGGTAGCCGTGTTTGATCTTCCGGAACTATTGGAATAAAGCGCATTTGTACCGTAGGCCGTATTAAAAGTTCCGGTGGAATTGGAAAATAATGATTGATAGCCGGTGGCGGTATTATGGGTTCCTGTAGTATTGGAATATAAAGTTCGATAACCGGTGGCGGTATTAAAATAACCGGTGGTATTGGCAAAAAGGGCTTTGGAACCCAAAGCCACATTACCGGTAGCATGATAGCTTGTTGTAGCATTTGTTCCGTTGTTGTACAGCGCCGAATCGCCCACAGCCACCAAGTTGCTTTGCGAACGGTTCCTATATAAAGCGCTGACACCCACGGCCGTGTTGGAATGTCCCGTTGTGCCTGCCAAAAGCGTATAGGTTCCGCAACCCGTATTAAAATTCCCTCCGGTGTTGGAAGCAAGCGCCAAATAACCTACAGCCGTATTTTTTTGGCCTTCGGTATTATCCTTTAACGACTGAATACCCACAGCCGTATTAAAACACCCCGTGGTGTTGGATGTCAAGGCATGTGTCCCCAGGGCCGAATTACCTAATCCTGTGGTATTCTCATACATGACATATGCCCCGATTCCCGTATTTTGAGAACCACTTGTATTATTCCCGAGAGCATATGCACCCACCGCCGAATTGCTGTTCCCCCATGTATTGGCTCTTAAAGAATAAAACCCAACGGCTACATTGGTGGACCCTTCGGTATTGGCACCTAGCGAAAAAACTCCGCTTGCCGTATTGTAAGATCCAACGGTATTGTTCCGCAACGAAGAATATCCGGTGGCCGTATTATTGCTTCCGGCGGTACTATTATATAGTGCATAATATCCAATCCCTACATTCCGGTTATCGGACATATCGTCGTTATAACCCGCCAACCACCCGATAAATAAAGACGAATAGTTATCGGAACCGTCGTAATCGGATTTTCCGTCTCGCAAATCGTTTATTTGCTTAACGCTCGATACGGCATCTTCAAAACGCAACCATTGCGAACCGTCATAATAATACAAACCGGGGTTATTGTCGGTTTGGTAAATCATCAACCCTAAGGCCGGTGCCGGGATGGCATCTCTCTGGTCCGAACGCATACGGGGAATAAGAATTCCTCGTGCGTCGCTCTTGATATCCAACATGGCTGAGGAGTCGGGCGGACTGCCGTCGGCATTGATGGATACTTGGGCCCGGACGAATGCTTGACTCGTCAGAACGGCCAGCATAATCATAGCTAAGGATCTCATGGCTAATATGTTTGGAAAACGGTTTTATACCAAACTTACTGAATCAAACAAATTTAAATAAATTTTTTTCTATAAAAAATTGATCAAAATTTTCACAAACTTAAAATAAACCATTATCGAAATGGAACTATCCGACAAATGTTTTTTACAGTCATTGAAGGGCTCTGAAA
>Ga0256834_1001231_pt1 | contig 17837 bp, 13 predicted proteins | sample 4281140metaG_FD_190536 | JGI IMG/M metagenome (GOLD analysis project Ga0256834, IMG submission 190536) | Hydrothermal vent microbial communities from East Pacific Rise, Pacific Ocean - 4281-140 | ecosystem: Environmental > Aquatic > Marine > Hydrothermal vents | place: Pacific Ocean: East...
ATATTTTTAAGAACAAAATCAATATGAGTTTTTAACATATAATACTCATTCATATAAGCCAACGGTACATCTGTATGTTCTTTTATCTCACTTTGGAGATGCTTTAGTGATTTTATAGCATCTTGGAGTTCTTTTTCATTATAAGTTTCAAAATTTTGTTCGTGATGGTCTAATTTTTTGTACCATTTGTATATTTTAGATCTTATTCGCCATCTGTAAAGAGGCATAAAACCTTTAAAAATTGGTATAAGAAGTGTTAGTAGGGGTATTAGCATGATTTTTAGTCTATCTATATTTGAGGCTATCCAGTATGGAAAAATCTTTTCTAAGATGCTATCGCCGTGTAAAAGATACTGTTTTGCTTGTTGGTTTATTGGTAACTCTAAGTAATTAATTGATGGAAAACTATCATTTCTATGATTCTCTTTTTTTATAACTTTTGCAAAGAGTCTAACAAGTGCATCATCTACATCTTTTCGTACAGCTAAAGACGCAGTGGTTGCAAGAAGACTTATATCAGATGATGGAAGATTTTTTACAAGGTCTATACTTCCTTCGTGTATGGTTATACCTTTTAGATAAGAGAAGTTTTTTTCGTATGCTTTTACTCTTTTTAGGGATATGGATTGAATACTTTTATCTTCTAATAACTTTAAGATGATTGGAGAGTCAGCAGAGATTACAGAGAAAAATAGATCTATATTGCCATCTTTCAAAGCTTTATATGAGTCATTTAAATTTAAATTTTTAATATTTTTTTGATTGATGTTTAAATTATTTGCTTTGAAAATCTGTGATACAAGAGCAGTTGTTCCGCTTCCAACTTCACCGATAGAGATAGTAAGAGAAGTAAGTTCTTTTAGATAATTTATAGGCTTTTGCGTTTTTTTAGTAAAAAGCCATAAAGGTTCAAAATATATACTAGCTATTGATTCAAGAACTTTGCTATCATCCTCTTTTACTGTACCACCTTGAACAAATCCTATATCTGCTTTTTTGTTTTTTAAAAGCTCTAATGTCTCTAATGAACCAGCACTTTGTATGATTTTTACCTCGATATCCTCAGCTTCTAAAAGCTTTTTATACCTTTGTGCATATTCAAAGTAACTTCCTGTATCTCGTCCTGTTGCAATGGTTAGTACTTTAGTTGGAGCGGGGGAGATAAATTGGGCACTTATGTAAAAAGTTGCTCCTATTAGTAAAAATATTGGAAGATAGATTTTTAAAAACTCTTTCATTATTGCTCTCTTTTTTGATAAAACTCTTTTTTAAACTCTTGAAATTTATTTGCAATTATCGCCTCTCTTGTTTGCCTCATAAGATCCAAATAGTAGTGTAAATTGTGCAAAGATGCAAGCCTAAAGTATGTCAATTCTCCACTTCTAAAGAGATGATTTAGATAACCTTTTGAGTAATTTTGACAAGTATGACAAGAACAAGTTGCATCTAATGGTTCATCACTTAGTTTATGTTTCGCACCTTTTATGTTTAATTTACCAAAAGAGGTAAATATCGTTCCATTTCTAGCATTTCTTGTAGGCATAACACAATCAAACATATCAATCCCTCTCTCGATGTTTTCTATCAAATCCTCAGGTGTACCTACTCCCATAAGATATCTTGGCTTATCTTTTGGTAAATATGGCACTGTAAACTCCACCGTATCATACATATCAATATTTGCTTCACCAACACTAAGCCCACCAATAGCAAATCCATCAAAATCAAACTCTGTAAGTTGCAAAGCTGAAAGTTTTCTAAACTCTTTATCAATGCCTCCTTGTACAATTGCAAAGATATTTTGATTTATTCCTATTCCTTTTTTTTGGTTAGCTCTATGATAATCTATCGACTTTTTAGCCCAAGAGGTAGTTCTTTCAATTGAGAGTGCTATACGCTCTTTTTCGGCTGGAAGTGCGATAAGATCATCTAAAACCATCATAATATCGCTATTTAAATTGTACTGAATATCTATAACTTTTTGCGGTGTAAAGTAGTGTTTTGAACCGTCAATATGACTTTTAAATGTGATTCCATTTTCATCTTGTTTTGTCATTTTAGAGAGAGAAAAAGCTTGAAAACCACCACTATCTGTTAAAAAACTATTTGGATAGTTAGCAAAACCGTGTAATCCACCTAAACTTTTAACTGTCTCATCACTTGGACGAAGATAGAGGTGATAGGTATTTGCTAAAATTATATCTGTTTTTAAGTAGTGTGTCATATCAAAACTATCAAGTGCTTTAACGCATCCTAAAGTTCCAACAGGCATAAATACTGGTGTTTGTATAGTAGAGTGGGCTGTTTTTATCGTACAAGCTCTAGCATTGCCGTCTGTGTTGTCTAGTTGAAAATACATCTAAATCTTTTTTTAGAGCGATTATACCACTAATCTCTTATAATTTTATCAGGATTTGCAAAATTCTCTAATCCTACCTTTTCTAAAAGTTCTCCAGTTTGAGCAAGTAGTTTATAGTATCCTAAAATATAATTTTTCTTCTCTTTTATCTCATCTAATTCGGAGCGATTTAATGCTCTTTGCGCCAATAGAAGTGCTTGGATATCTTGCTCTTTATATTTAAAAGCATTCCAGTAAGATGCAGTAACTTTTTTGTTTGCTTTGACCTCTTTTTGAATATGTGCTAGAGAGTTTTTACTACTGCTTAAGTTATCATGCATCTGAATTGTGTTAAATATGGTACTCTCTTTTAAGTCTATAAGTTTATATTTAAGTTCTGCTATTTGACTTTTTGCTAACAGAAGTGCAGCTTTGTCTTTGCCTCCATTATATAGATTATAGCTTAGGGATAAAACTGCATTTGCTCTATCTTCATTTGGTTCATTTTCTGATTTTGTTCTCTTTTGTTTTGCACTCAAAATCAAATCTAAGTTTGGTTTAAAAGGTGCTTTTTTTACATTTAAATCATATCTTTGAGCTTCAATTTGAGCTTTTATAGAGCCTATTTTTGCATTATGCATTTGCATTGTTAAAAGTGTGTTATTCTTATCATTCAAAGTAAAATTAAAATCTTCTTGAATTGGAAAGTTGTTTTCATTTATATTACCTACAAAATATTCATAGTAAGAGATTGCATTTTGGTATTTTGATTCAGCTTTTATGAGAGCTGAAGATGCATTTTCTACATTTGACTTGATATAGTTTAAATCACCTTTTGTTGATGCACCATTTTCCTCTTTGATAGTCACGATATCAAGAATTTTATGAAGGCTTTTCATATTTTCTCTATTTTTATAGATGCTTTTTTCTTCATAAATGATACTAAGATATGAATCTATTATATTTATCATCTCCTCCTCCAGTAGTGAGCGAAATTTATAAGTAGCAACTTTTAAGTTCTCTTCCTCTTTTTTTATACTGTTGCTTACTTTTCCTCCTGAGTAGATATTTTGAGTCAATGATAGCTCTGCTGAACCATTTGCATAGTTATGTTCTAAGCCGTCTTCACCTCTTATATGTTGATAGCTTTGTCCCCCTGTGGCATATAAAATAACCCTTGGTTTATATCCAGCTTTTTTTTGATCAAGCTTTCTTTGAGCTTGAACTACTTTCTCTTTAGCAGATGAGATTTTATTGCTTTTGTTTAGTGCTTTTAAGAGTGCCTCTTTTAGAGTTAGTCCAGTTATTGGTTTCTCTGGTTTTTTTACAATAATTTTTTCTTTAATTGGCTTAGGTTTTGTTAAATTTGCTTCATTATTTATTTGTTCAATAGTTGGAATTGATACAATAGGAGCTACTTTTATTTTTGGTATTTTCTTTACCTTTACATCTTTTTTAACCCTTTTTAGTAGAACAAATGCATCGTTAATCTCTTTTTTAATCTCTTTTAATTTTTTCTTAGCTTCATCTTTTGATAAAAAATTAACGATGTATAGATGATGTCTTATTCCATATTTACCATCTTTCTTTTCTATATAGGTTTGTTCATCTATAAATTTATTTTCAACAATTTTGGCATTCTCTAATTTTTTATAAACTCCTAGTTTTATTGCATAGCCTTTACTTGCCACTTGCTGGAGGCCTAGATTTAGTGCAAAAAGTGGAGATAAAAATGAAACAATAATTATGAAAACAGTAGTTCTAACCATTAAAAATCCTAAAAATTTAAATTCTTTCACTTTTATATCGACAAATCAAAGATATTATTTAATAATAAATATAGAAAATAATCACAATAATATTAATTAGAGAAAAAAATCAAAATACTAAAGATAATATTTGAATTGTCGATACTTAGCACAGAATAAATAGTATAGGACAAACATGTATAGTTTTATAAAGTGGCTTGGCTCATTGATGGAGAGAGCAAAAAAGAATAAAGGTTTTTGGTTTACATTTCTTTCGGTAATATCAATCGCAGGTATATTTTTGTCTCTCTTTTTTGTTAATTATTTAGTTAGTGATGTTGCAAAAAAGACATATGAAAATCAAAAAAATAGTTTTCAACTGCGTCTAAAAAGCCAATTTATAACACAAAAAGATAGAACTTTAGCAATCGCTACAACTGCTACACAAAATGATGGAGTAAAAAATCTTTTTGTAAGTGATGATTTAAATGCATCTAATAACATCAAAAAAAGTGCAAAACAACTCCAATCAAATATCATAAAATACCTTGATAATGAAAATTTTTCAGTCAATTTTGAGAAAAATGAAAAGTTTGCAGAACTAAAGATTATAAATGGAATAGATGTAGGAGATAATGGTACTCATTTTAAAGCAACTGTTCCATTTGTTAAAACTGAGAGTTTTGTAAGTAATATAGTTGTTAGAGAAAATATAGAGACACTTGTAAATGTTTTTAAAAATGAAAATCGTGAATTTTTATTTATTATTAATGAAGCTGGCATAAATAAGATAGATACATCTGTACGAAAGCAAGAGTATAAAAAGATATTTAAAGATTATAATGTAAAAGAAGACGCTTATAGTAGAAACTTTATAAATAATGTAAGAGTGATTGATTTTGAAAAACTAAGTTTAGATGGGTATGTCAAAGATAAAAACTATTTCTATGTTTCACAGAGTGTTTTTGATGTAGATGGAGATGAGATAGGAGTTGCAATCATAGCTGAGGATATGTCCGCTGATAATAGCTTTGTAAAACTTGTAAAAAACTTAGTAAATAGTGTTACAACAGTGGCGTTGGGGTTAATTGTCTCAATGGTTTTGTTTCTTTTTTAAGCTGGGATGTAAAGCATGAAAAGAATAAAGATATTTAAAGCTTATTTTATATTATGGTTATTTGTCTATTTTATCGTTGTATCAAATTTAGAGGTATTTTCAGAGTTTTTTCTCTCAACCTTAACATTTAATGTTGCAATAGTTGCTATTTTATCAATTGGCTCTTTTATGATTTTTCAAGGCTCAAAAGAGCTTACGATGATAACAGGAACTTTTGGTGTTTTGATGTATAAGAAAAAAAATCTCTCTAAACATATGAAAGGTATAGAGAAGATTTTTCCATCAAATATTGCAAATAAGATAAAATCAAGAGTTGATAAAGGAGTTCTTCTTTTTACTCAGAGTGACAAAGATGAGATATTGACCTGGATTGATGAAAAGTTTACCAATCAAAATAGATACAATAACTTTTTTATCGGAACTGTACTTATGATTGGTCTTCTTGGTACTTTTACAGGGCTTTTAGGTTCTATTGGAAGTATGGCTCAAATCGTATCTTCACTCGCTGGTGGTGATGTTGATATTGGAAAGATTATGGCAGAATTTTCAGGACCTTTAAGTAGTATGGCTGTTGGTTTTGGTTCTTCACTATTTGGAGTTATTTCGGCAATACTTTTAAGTATCAAAGGGTATCTTTTAAATAAGGCACAAGCCACACTTTTAGCAGGTGTAGAAAACTGGTTAAACTCTAAGACTTTAGAAGCCGATGAAAAGAGTAACACCGCAGTTATCCCTTCAAATAACCTTGCGGCTCATCAAAAAAGCTTTATGGATGTTTTTGTAGAACAAACAGGAACGCTAAACGCACAGATGAGAGAGTTAACTCATTCAAACAAAGAGTTTAAAACAGCATTTCTAATGACAATAGAGCAGGTTCAAAAAGGTTATAACCAACAAAAAGAGCTTTTAACATCGATGAAAGTATCAATGGATAAAATCTCAGTAAGCTCAAATCAAAATGTAAAAATAACCCAACAATATTTAAGTAAACTGGACAATCTAAATGAAGAGAATCAAAGAGGTTTTGCATCTATCTTAAGAGCTCAACAAAAAAGTGAAAAAGATAACAAAATGGAATTTTTCCAACTTTTAGACTCAATGGAAGCTATGCAAAAAGATGTCAAAAAGGGTGTAGAAAGTCTTAAAAAAAGTGATGATAAGAAGTATAAAAGTATGAAAGATTATCTACATGCCTAGAGCAAAAAAAAGAATAGACGAATTTAATCCATGGCCTCCTTTTGTTGATGTTTTCTCATCGATAATTTTAGTATTGTTATTATTTATCTTGGTTACTATTGTAAATATCGCTTATTATATGCAGTTTAACTCCAAAGCACCTTCAGAATCTACTGTTAACTCAACTACAAATAATCTCACTCGTGGCATGGATGTAACAGATATGATAACTTTGAAAAAAGCACCAAAACCTTCAGTTGAAAAAGGTGGCAATGAGTCACTCTTTAGTGGTGGAGAAGCTAGTGGAAATGCTATGATAGCAGCAAATGATCAAACTAGAGATGATCAGAATATAAAAAAATTAGGTGAAAAAGAGATTATTATTGAATTTAATTCTAAAGAGATTTTTATGGATAAGAGAGCAAAAAGTCGTATATCATTATTTATAAAAAATGCAAAAAGTAGAAACAAAGATGCAAAGATTGAACTCTCTATCTCAAACCCAACAGCAATGGGCAGTGAAACTCTTGCTAAACAAATCTCTCTAGGTCGTGTACTTAATGCAAAAAACTTTATTAAAAAAGGTGATTATAAATTGTCAGATATTTCACTGAAGATTGAAAAAACAGAAGATGAGAAGTATAAATTTGGTTATGTAAAACTAAGGATAATTCAATAGATTAAATTGATATTAAATCAAACTTATGTTAATATATTATATATGAGAAAATGTATTTTTTTACTAATTTTTACTACTGTTTTACTACAAGCAAAAGAGTTTGAATCCCTAAAGTTTAAAGGCGAGGGGATTGATTTTTTTATGGGGACATTCTCTAGTTCAAACCTCTATAAAGTCATTGGTAAACCCTATCCACCATTTTATACTCCGTGGAGAGATGACCCAGTTTTTGAAGAGTATGATGTTGATGATTATGAAAAGGTTATCTTAGACTATTTCCACTCACATGGATTTTATAAGGCTGAGATAAACTCTACTATTGGCAAAGATGAGATAGTTATAAATATCAATAAAAATGAACCTATCAAGATAAAAAAGATAAAAGTCTACCCTGCATCTGAACTTAAACAATATCTCCCTTTTAAGGAAGGTGATGTTTTTACAACGGATGGATTTAAAGAGAGTAAAAAGATACTAGAGAGAAGGCTTCTTGAAGAGGGATATCCTAGATATTTTTTAGCTGCAAAGGCGTATGTTGATTTAGAAGTTTATGAGGTAAATCTTGATTATAATGTTGATAAAAATGAGAGTGTTATTTTAGGTAAAACTACAATTGAAGGTCGTGGTGATGTCAAGATAGAGATTATAGATGAGGCGATTACTTTTAAAGAGGGTGATAAGTATGATATAAGAGAGCTTGAAAAAACTTATGACAAAATTTATGAATATGGAATCTATGACTATATCCTTGTTGAGCCAAAAGTAGATAGCAACAACACGACTGTTCCTGTAAATATAAAGCTTAGGATGGGAGATACAAAGTTTATAAAAAACTCTATCGGATATAACACTGATACGGGTCCTAGAGGACAAATCTCTTGGATTGATAAAAACTTTTTTGGTAACTTAAAAGTTTTTGATGTTGGTTTTAAAGTATCAAACTTAGGATATGAAGCGTACAATATCTTCTATAATCCCCGTATAATTTTGCCATATGTTGGTAAAATAGATTTTAAAAATGAAATCAATTACCACTTGACAAAGTATGATAGCTACCGTGAAAAAGGTATTGTAAATCGTGTTACATTTGGAAAGAGAATATTTGGGCTTGAACATTACTTTGGACTCTTAACAGAGCTTAGCGAGATAAAATCAAATATAGACGGTACATCAGATGAGAGTGGAAACTACTTTATAAATTCACTCTTTTATAGGCTTTTGATAGATAAAAGAGATTCAAAAGTGAATGCAAAAAGTGGTTATTATGCATCTTTATATATAGAGAGGTCAGATAAGGCGATAGGTTCTGATTTTGATTATATAAAATCATTGATAGAGCTTAGATATATAAAGAGTTATTTTGCTAACAAACTCACCTTTGGATTTAAGACAAGAGTTGGGATGATAGATAATGATGTTCCTACTTTTAAACGCTTTTACACAGGTGGATCATTTACAAACCGAGGATATGAATTTCATCAACTTGGTTTAAAAGATGCAAAAGGAGTTCCAAGAGGTGGTGTATCGCTTATAGATTTGCTAAGTGAAGTTCGGTATGAAGTTTTTTCTAAGTTTTCGTTAGTTGGTTTTTATGATAGTTCGATGCTTAGTTTGGAGCCTCAAAAATTTGATGATAAGTTTTATGATAGTTTTGGGTTTGGTGTTCGTTATTTGACTCCTATTGGTCCATTTCGTCTTGACTTTGGTTTTCCAAGAGGACAAAGTGATTGGACATTTCATATCAGCATAGGACAGGTATTTTGAAAACTATTCTTAAGATTTTATTGGCTTTATTACTCTTTTTAGTAATTTTAATCGCTTCTATATTTTTTATACTAAACAGTGAAACGATGTTAAATAAGACAGCTTCATTAGCTATCTCAAAAAGTGGGCTAGATGTTAAATATAGAGATATAAAAGGTAACCTTTTTGATGGATTAGATATAAAAGAGTTCAATTATGAAGACAAAGTCAAAGGTGATTTAAAGTTAAAGGTTGATTTTTTAGCTTTAAAAGAGGGTACTTTATATGTAAATGAGGTAAATCTTTCAAATCTTTGGATTGATAAAGAGTTTTTAGAGACACTAGGTCAAGATTCAAATGAGAGTAAGCAAAAAAGCTCAGAAGGTGAACTCTTTATAAAGAGAGTCATTGTTGATAGTGCATATTTAAATGTGGTTGATTTACACTATCAAGAGTATGTTGTAGACTCTCTAACTTTAGATGTAGATAATCTCTCATACGATATGAAAAAAGATATCAATGCCTCAATCTCTGCATCAATTGATAGCAATGTTATAGTTGCTCTACTTAAAGCTGATATAAAAGATGAAAAATATACTATGCACCTTGATGGTAATCCAAAAAAAGAGTTTTTGTCTACATTTGTAAAAGAGCATAATGTAACAGTTAAAAAGAGTCCAAAAATTTTAGTAGATGCAAATGGAGACTATCAATCCCTAAAAGCTATTGTAAGAGTAGAAGATGCAAAATTGAGATATCAAGATATAGATGCAAACTTAGATGATTTAAACTTAACAGCTATCTTTGATATAGAGAAAGGGGATTTAGATGCAACTTTGTTTAGTTTTGTGGATAGTTCAGTTTTAGATTTAGAGGTATCAAACAGGACTCTATTAAATATAGATGATTTGAACAATACACTATTTTTTGATTTAAACTCAACTATAAACCCTAAAAAACCTTATCTTACAAAATATACAGCTGAGCAAAATATCACGATTAAGAAACTGCCAGAGTTAAATCTAAAAGCTAGTGGAGATTTGAAAAATATAGCTTCAAAGCTTATCGTTGATGATGGGAATTTTAGCTATAATGATATCGTTGTCAATTTAAAAGGTTTAAATCTTGATTCAAACTACTCTCTAAAAGATGGTAATTTAGATGCAAAGATAATTTCGAAAATTGACTCTAATTTGGCTAATTTTAACCTTGATGGAACACTCTTTTTAAATTCCAATGATATAAACAATTCACTAAAAGTTGATTTAAGTTCTTATGTGATTCCTTCAGAAAATTACCTAAAAGTAAAACTAGATGAGCAAAACATTACCATTAAAAAGATGCCACAGTTTATACTTACTCTAAATGGAGATTTTAAAAATTTAGATCTTTTAGCAAATCTTAGTGAAGGTAAATTTAGCTATAACGACATAATGATAGAGCCAAAACTCTTTGATATAAATAGCTCATATAGTATTCAAAAAGGTCTCTTAAATGCAAAAATTTTAGCTGATATCGACTCAAATGTTGCAAGTGTAAATTTAAATACCACTATAAAAGCAAACACGAAAGATATAAATAACACACTTATCTATAAAGGCGATATAGATATCATCGCACAAAAATATAACTTCAAAGAGTTTGGTGTTGAAGTGACAAAACCTACAACTGTTGCTCTAAAAGTAGCCGGAGATGCAAAAAAACTAAAAGCTTTATATGGATTAGATGGCGAACTCATATATGATAATATAAAGATAAAACCTCGCATCTACGACTCTAACGCAAATTTTAACTTAAAAACCAAAGAGTTAGATGCACTTCTTTTTGCTGATATAGATACAACTATTGCAAAGATAAACTCAGATGCAAAAGTATCACTAAATATTGATGATATAAACAACACTCTAAAATATGATTTTAAACTTTTTCTTAAGGATTCAAAGTCCTATCAGGGAGTTGATCTCTCATCACTTGGTGATATAGATATAAGTGCGATAGGTTCTTTAAAAGAGTTAGATGCAAGGATAAAATCTCCAAAACTCTCTCTTTTAGCCAAAAGTGTTGATTTTGATAAATTTGATATAAACTTAGATACTAAGAAAATCTATATAGGAAAAATCTATAAAGATGTTCCAAGAGAACTTAGGAAGAGTTTTATAAATCTTAAAAGTGATGGATATTATAAACTCTCAAGCAAAGAGGCAAAATTCACAAACAAAGTCCGTGGGTTAAAATATGATAAAAACAATATCTTCACAGATGATTTTGATATCTATATAGATGAAGATAATATAAAAATTTCAAACTTAACTATACAAGCAAAAGATTTTAAAATGTATGTAGATGTTGATAAAGATGCAAATGGAGCAAAAGCTATTATCAAAAATAGGGCGATAAATGCTTTTGCAGATGTAAAGTTTGACCCGTTTTATATAGATGCAAATGTAACAGTTGGCTCAATAGATAAATTGATAAAAGAGATAAATAAGATATACCCACTTCAAGTTGGAGTAGAAGTAGATGGAGAGTTAGATTTAAAGGCAAATATGGAGGGAGAAGATGCAAAGATAACTCTTATCTCTCCTAAGATTAAATTTGCTGATGGTAGTTTGTATGATTTAAATATTTTGAGCTTTTATAATAAAGATAGAGTTTTGATAAAAAACTTTGATTTTGAGTTAAAAGATTTTGAGCCAAAAGAGGTAAATCGTAAAGTAAAACTAAAAAGAGATGCTCTTATCACTTTTGGTAAAGATGCGAATCTCATTGATATAGAGTTTGACAATCTGCTTACATATAAAGCAGAGAAAAAAGGGGATGTTACAACAGGAAAATTGAGTATAAAAGATTTGATTTTGGCTTATAAAGGGTATGGATATACAAAACTTAACTCCTCTATTGATATATTTCAATCAACTGATAAGTTGGCTGTGACTGGTTTTGTTGAGTTTGCAGATAGTGAGATAAACTATGAGTCGCAGTTTTTAGATGTCTCTAAAGATCCTGATATCATCATTGTTACTAAAAAAGATAAAGAGAAAAAAACCAAACCCGTTGATTCTTTTTTAGAAAATACATTTTTAGACCTTGATATTCGTTCAAAAAATGAGATGCTTTACAAAGTAGACGCTGGAGCGATAGAGTTTAAGGTAGATATTAATGTGAGAAAAGATTTAGGAAATTTGCCTAAAATTACAGGACGGGTTAATGTTATTGATGGTGAATATGATTTTGCGGATAAACGGTTTATGATTAAAGAGGGAGCTATAGCATTTCGTGGACAGGAGGGTTCAAATCCACTTTTGGATCTTCATGTAAACTATGAAGAGATAGAGGATGTTATCATCAAAATAGCAATTGGTGGAGATAAAAATAGACCAAAACTTACTTTTAGTTCAGAACCTATGATGAGTAAAAAAGATATATTTTCCTATATGCTTTTTGGTATGAGTGCAAGTGAGACCGACGGTGCAGCTACAAGTGCAAACAAAGCTGCTGAAAAGATTTTTGGAAGGGCTATTGCTAAAGATTTGGCAAGGGAGCTTAATCTTGATAGATTAGATATGAATAGAAACACTCTTGGTGGTATAGATATAAAAGCTGGTAAAAAGATAAATAGAAAAAGCATTATCTACTATCAAAACAGATCAAATGAGAGTTCAATTTTATATGAAAAGAAACTATCAGACAAGTGGAGTATCGAAACTGAAGTTGGAAAGCAGGGGCAGGGTGTTGAGTTGTTTTATAGGAGAGGGTATAAATAAATAACCAAAGGATAAAATCCTTTAGTTATAAAAAATTAAACTGCAGCTTTTGCAGCAGCTATTGCGTCTTCGTACTCAGGCTCAGCTGTGATTTCACCAACTAGCTCTTTGTAAGTTATGTTTCCATCTTTACCAACAACAAAAATTGCTCTTGCAGTTACACCAGCTAATGGACCATCAGCGATAAGTACACCATAATTGTTTGCAAAATCTTTGTTTCTAAAATCAGATGCTACAGTTAAGTTGCTAATTCCCTCAGCTGTACAAAATCTACCAGCAGCAAATGGTAAATCCATAGAGATAACAGTCACATCAACTCCGTCAATTCCAGCAGCTTTTTCATTAAATGCTCTAGTCTCAGATGCACATACAGGAGTATCTAATGAAGGTACTACAACAAGAAGTTGTACTTTATCACTAGAACCTCCAACTACTTTATCAGCTAATCCCTCAGAATTTACTACAGTTGTTTGTGGAGCAGCGTCACCTACATTTAGTTCAGTTCCAGCTAAATTACACTCATTACCTTTTAATGTTACAGTTGCCATATTTTATATTCCTTTTTGTTTTTAAATTTTTTAAAACGATGAAATTATAACTAAATAAGATAAAATTAGTCTTAATTAGAAAAAGATTAGCTTTTCTTATATTTTTATAAATTTCGATATCATTATACACTAGATTAATAAACAAGGTATTTAATAATAATGAATAATAAACCAAAATATTCACTTTTTAAAAATGGTATATATGCACTTGAAGGTTTAATACATGTTGTAAAGACTGAAAGTTCTTTTAGATTAGAGCTTTTCTTTAGCTTTTTTAGCATTCTTTTTATAATTTTATTACCTGTTGATTTAGCTTATAAATTGATTTTATTTGTGACTCTATTTATAGTCTTTATAGCTGAACTTTTAAATTCTGCAATTGAAAATGTGGTTGATCTTGTAACAAAGGAAATTCATCCATTAGCTAAAAGTGCAAAAGATATTGGTGCAACAGCAGTACTGTTTTCACTGATTTTGCATATCTTATGTTGGATATTTATTTTGGTATATGAAGTTTTTTAACTTTTATGTTAAAATGATTTTAATTTATGTCGATTTAGTGAGTGAAAATAAAATTTTAAGGAGTAGAAAATGAGAAAGTTATTAGGTATATTTGTTTTGGGTGTTTTTTTAGTTTCAAATGCTCAAGCATCTTGGGTTATTGTAAATAGTGATGGTTCAACACAGAAACTTAACAATTGCTGTCCAAAGAAAAAGTATGTAAAAAAAGTTGTGGTAGAACCAGAAATTTGTGTAACTTGTGATTATAGCAATTTTAAAGATGCTCCGTTGTTACCAGTTGGGAATGAAAAATTACAGCCTGCTACATTAAAAGATTGTGGTAAATAATCCTACATATATAGCATGCAATAGTTATTGCATGCATCTTCAAGTCCATTTATAATACAATACAATTTAAATCAATTATATAGGATAAATTAATGGGCAGAGCATTTGAATATCGAAAAGCTGCAAAAGAGAAACGATGGGATAAAATGTCAAAAGTTTTCCCAAGACTTTCAAAGGCAATTACAGTAGCTGCAAAAGAGGGTGCGGAACCTGATATGAATCCAAAACTTCGTGCCGCCATACAAAATGCAAAATCAGAAAACATGCCAAAAGACAATATTGAAGCTGCTATAAAAAGAGCAAGTGGCAAAGATAGTAGTCAGATAGAAGAGATAAGCTATGAGGGAAAAGGACCTCACGGTTCACTCATCTTTATAGAAACAGCGACAGATAACAATACCCGCACAGTTGCAAATATCAGAAATTACTTTAACAAAAATGGTGGACAACCACTTGATAATGGTTCTTTAGAATTTATGTTTTCAAGAAAAGCAGTTTTTGAATTTACTAAAAGTAGTGAGATGGATATTGAGGAGTTGGAGTTAGAGCTTATCGATTTTGGACTAGAGGAGCTTGAAGTAGATGGAGATAATGTAACTATCTATGCAAATTATACAAACTTTGGGACTCTTAGTAGTGCTTTGAATGAAATGAATATAGATGTAACAAAATCAACACTTAAAAGAGTTCCAAATAGCTCTATCACTCTCAGTGAAGAGCAGATGAATGATGCAGATAAACTAATTGATAAGATTGAAGATGATGAAGATGTCTTAGCAGTCTATACAAATATTGAATAATCATGACAAATAATAATATTTTAATATCCTGTTACAAGTTATTAGGCGTTGATGAAACTACAATGGTTGAAATTTTTAAGCTCGGAGGCTTTGAGGTAAAGCCAAATACTTTGAGTGGTTATCTAAAAGATTTAGATGATAAAGAATTTTTGGATTGTGGGTATGCCGCTCTTGGAGCTTTTTTGGATGGATTGATTGCCTACAAAAGAGGAGAAAATAATAAAAAAACTTCTAATAACCAAGAGGTTCGTTTAAATAACAATCTTATTCTTAAAAAACTTCGCATTGCATATGAACTTAAAGAGGCTGACTTATATGCTATTTTTCAAGCAGTAGAGATAGATATAACAAAAAGTGAGTTAAGTTCCCTGTTTAGAAAAGAGGGAACTAAAAATTATCGTAGTTGTCCTGATTCTATATTAAAGCTTTTTTTAGAGGGACTTACAATCTGTGAATCAAATTTCAAAAAAGTAAACTAAATGTTATATAGGTAAACTATTCTTTACACTATCTTTACAGAAACATGTAATAATTTCCTTGTAAACAAAATTAAGGGAGACTTATTATGAGAAATTTCAAAAGCGTTTTAGGTGCAGCAACAGTTGCAGCACTTTTACTAGGTACAACTTCTGCGTCTGCTGGAATCGTTGGTTCTAAGCATGATTTATCTGGTGGTGGAGCAGGTGGTGGTAACAATGATGCAAGAATTTGTGTATATTGTCATACACCACATGCTGCAAACACTGATATGATTGGAGCACCATTATGGAATAAACCAATTCCAGATGCAGGTGCATTTACAATGTATGGAAAAACATTAGCAGGAACTGAAACAGCAGATACTCCATCAATGGTATCACTTGCGTGTCTTAGTTGTCATGATGGTGTAAGTGCTGTAAACTCTGTTGTTAATGCTCCTGGAACTGGTGGAGTTCTTGGTGGTAATGTTGGTACATTGATAACTGGTGGTAGAACTGGTTCATTATCAGGTCTTTACAATATAGCAAATGATGCAGGTAAATTACAAAATGATCACCCAATCTCTATAGATTATATTCCTGGTCGTGCATCTTTAGTTCCTCTTGATACTCCACTTCCAGGTGTAGGCTGGGGTTCATATACAACTGTTGGATCACTTTTGAGAGATGGAAAGGTTGAGTGTGGTACTTGTCATGATCCACATAGTACAGAAAATGTTGCTGCAGGTGACGGTACTAGTAACCCAACTTTCTTAAGAAATACTAATACTGGTAGTGCTCTTTGTTTAACTTGCCACGCTAAGTAGTAAAGTATCTTATAGTTAAAGGCTTGTAAGATTTATATTTTGATTTTGCAAACCTTTTAGTGTTTAAGCTGTTGTTTTTTACACTATTTTTACATAAACATGCAATAATTCTCATCTAAACAAAAATTAGGAGAGTTATTTTATGAGAAATTTCAAAAGCGTTTTAGGTGCAGCAACAGTTGCAGCACTTTTGCTAGGTACAACTTCTGCGTCTGCTGGAATCGTTGGTTCTAAGCATGATTTATCTGGTGGTGGAGCAGGTGGTGGTAACAATGATGCAAGAATTTGTGTATATTGTCATACACCACATGCTGCAAACACTGATATGATTGGAGCACCATTATGGAATAAACCAATTCCAGATGCAGGTGCATTTACAATGTATGGAAAAACATTAGCAGGAACTGAAACAGCAGATACTCCATCAATGGTATCACTTGCGTGTCTTAGTTGTCATGATGGTGTAAGTGCTGTAAACTCTGTTGTTAATGCTCCTGGAACTGGTGGAGTTCTTGGTGGTAATGTTGGTACATTGATAACTGGTGGTAGAACTGGTTCATTATCAGGTCTTTACAATATAGCAAATGATGCAGGTAAATTACAAAATGATCACCCAATCTCTATAGATTATATTCCTGGTCGTGCATCTTTAGTTCCTCTTGATACTCCACTTCCAGGTGTAGGCTGGGGTTCATATACAACTGTTGGATCACTTTTGAGAGATGGAAAGGTTGAGTGTGGTACTTGTCATGATCCACATAGTACAGAAAATGTTGCTGCAGGTGACGGTACTAGAAACCCAACTTTCTTAAGAAACACTAATACTGGTAGTGCTCTTTGTTTAACTTGCCACGCTAAGTAGTAAAATTACTAAATAATCTGTAAGATTTAATCTTGCAGATTATTATCTTATAAAATATCCAATTTGAAGCTCTAAGTATTCTTTATCCTTTTAATATAACCTAATCCACAATTCATAATTTTACAGTAAAGAAACTCATAAAAATTTATTTTGTAAAATAAAACATACCTTTTCGCAGTATAAGATAAAAAAATAAAACAAAGTAAATATTTTTACACTATCTTTACAGAAACATGTAATAATTTCCTTGTAAACAAAATTAAGGGAGACTTATTATGAGAAATTTCAAAAGCGTTTTAGGTGCAGCAACAGTTGCAGCACTTTTACTAGGTACAACTTCTGCGTCTGCTGGAATCGTTGGTTCTAAGCATGATTTATCTGGTGGTGGAGCAGGTGGTGGTAACAATGATGCAAGAATTTGTGTATATTGTCATACACCACATGCTGCAAACACTGATATGATTGGAGCACCATTATGGAATAAACCAATTCCAGATGCAGGTGCATTTACAATGTATGGAAAAACATTAGCAGGAACTGAAACAGCAGATACTCCATCAATGGTATCACTTGCGTGTCTTAGTTGTCATGATGGTGTAAGTGCTGTAAACTCTGTTGTTAATGCTCCTGGAACTGGTGGAGTTCTTGGTGGTAATGTTGGTACATTGATAACTGGTGGTAGAACTGGTTCATTATCAGGTCTTTACAATATAGCAAATGATGCAGGTAAATTACAAAATGATCACCCAATCTCTATAGATTATATTCCTGGTCGTGCATCTTTAGTTCCTCTTGATACTCCACTTCCAGGTGTAGGCTGGGGTTCATATACAACTGTTGGATCACTTTTGAGAGATGGAAAGGTTGAGTGTGGTACTTGTCATGATCCACATAGTACAGAAAATGTTGCTGCAGGTGACGGTACTAG
>Ga0256834_1001232_pt1 | contig 17808 bp, 25 predicted proteins | sample 4281140metaG_FD_190536 | JGI IMG/M metagenome (GOLD analysis project Ga0256834, IMG submission 190536) | Hydrothermal vent microbial communities from East Pacific Rise, Pacific Ocean - 4281-140 | ecosystem: Environmental > Aquatic > Marine > Hydrothermal vents | place: Pacific Ocean: East...
TGAATCAATAATTTTTTGTTGACAACCTTTATAGCCATCTACACATGCATATAAATTTATGAAAAAAAATGAAAGTGTAAGCAAAAGCTTTAACACTTAGTTCCCTCCAAATGGATTGGTACCGCCCATACCGCCAAGCATACCCATTGTTGAGCTTTCTTGGTTTTTTTGAACCATTGTATAGGCATCATTTATTGCACCTATTAGTAGTATTTGGAGTGTATCTTTATCACTAAGCAAAGAGTCATCAATATTTAAGTCAATAATCTCCCCTCTGCCGTTGATATTTACTTCTATCATACCACCACCAGTTTTTACACTAAATGTTTTAGATTCTAGTTCTTCTTTAAGCTTAGCTACATTGCCCTGCATACCCTCAAGCATTTTAGCCATATCGCCCATGTTTCCAAACATTATTTTTCTCCTATTAGATAGTATCTAGTATTTCATCAATGTTGTTTTCATCATTTACTAAAACAACTTTTGGTTTGTAGTTCTCTAATTCTTTTTCACTGTATGAAGCATAAGCAACAATGATAATTTTATCACCCTTATGCACTTTTCTAGCAGCTGCACCATTTAGGCATATATCACGATTGCCACGTTCTCCCAAAATAACATAAGTTGAAAAACGCTCACCATTGTTGATATTTAATATTTCTACTTTTTGACCTACACGCATTTTTGAAGCTTCTAAAAGCTCCTCATCAATAGTGATTGAACCCACATAGTTTAGGTTTGCATCTGTAACAGTAGCACGGTGAATTTTGCTATAAAGCATCTCTATATTCATCTTTTTTTCCTACATTCCCATTTGAGTCTTCATATCACGAGGGGAGATTGGTTCATCCCATAACTCAGATTCTATAACATACTCTTTAACTACATTTCCGCCAATAATATGTTCTTCTATAATTCTATCAATTTTTTCTTTAGTTAAAGCTGTATACATTATATGCCCTGGCTCTACTAGCATAACAGGTCCGTTTGTGCAACGATTTAAGCAAGCAGAACGAACTGTTTGAACTGTACCCATAATTCCCTCTTGCATCACTTTTTGAGATAGGTACTGAAAAAGTTGTTGAGACTCTGGGTCATGTTGAGATACACAAGATGGTTTTGGCATTCCTGGAGGTGATGATTGCTCACATTTGAACATATAAAAAGCTGGTTGTGGGATTCCCATAATAATTTCCTTTATTTCGTGCAAAAGGCTCTTTTATTAGCATTTTGCAAAATTTTTCGAAATTATATCTAAAATCGTATTCTTTTAAGTTAAGAAAAAATATTTTAGATATAATTCAACTAATATTAAATTTAACGGAAACAATCACTTGAAAAAAATACTACTTTTAACAATTTTTATGACATCACTTTTTGCTGATCCTAAAGTTTATATAGGGGCTAATTATGGAGTTTATAATGAAGTCTTTTTTAATGAAATAGATACAGAGGTAAAAACAAATACTCAAAGAATTAAAGTTGGATATGGAATAAGAGATTTTTATGCACTTGAGCTTTCATTAGAGTATACTAAAAATCAAGAAAATATTTTTTCATCTGAAGATAATAACGATGGAGATAAATTAAGCTTCAATGTTGAGCTACTAAAGGCTTTTGATTTGGATATATATGTTATTCCATTTCTTAAAGCTGGTTTTGGTTTTGGTAATCTTAGCATAAAACAACAAGGTACAGATATTTATGGAGATACCAAAGAGATAAAAAGACTAAGTTTTGGTAACTTTAATTTAGGAGTTGGTACTTTTATTCCCATTAATGAACATCTTGATTTTGAAATAGGATACGAGTATAAATTTTTAGCTTATGAAAATTTTGATACCGCTACAACTACTGAAAACAATGGACCTGCATTTAAATCACATGTAAATATTGGATATATTGGGATAAATATAAGGTTTTAATAAGAGTTATATATTTAAAAGCTCTTTAACCACTTCTCTATCATCAAATGGTAATTTTTTATCATATATTATCTGGTGAGATTCATCACCTTTTCCAAGGATTACAACTACATCATCTTCTTCTTGGTCATCTAGTGCCATCTGTATAGCTTTTTTTCTATTTTGTTCAATGTTGACTATGCTTTTATCATCAATTCCACCTAAAATATCTTCAATTATTGCCTGAGGATCTTCGTTTCTTGGATTGTCACTTGTGAGATATATTTTTTTTGCTAGTGAAGCCGCCACTCTGCCCATTAGTGGTCTTTTAGATTTATCTCTATCTCCACCAGCTCCAAATACAACTAAAAGCTCTTTCTCTTTTAAGGCATTTAGCACCTGTTGCATACCATCTGGGGTATGAGCAAAATCAACTATCACATTTGGTATTTCACACACCTGCTCCATTCTGCCACTTACACCTGCAAAACCATCAACTACCTCCGCAATCTCTTCAAGTTTTAAACCAGTTAAAATATGAGTAGCTGCTATTGCTGCCATCAAGTTATAAAGATTGAAAAACCCATGTAAAGAAGCTGTAAATGGTACTATATGTTGAAAATGCTGTATTATTCCGCTACTTGCATTGTTTAGTGAATATGCCATAAGTCTATATGTAGATGGGTTTTCTATAGAATAAGTCAAAGTGTTTTTAAAATTAAATAATGCGCGTGGTTCATCTTTATTTATTAGTTTTTTTCCCTCATCTTGAAAGAAACTATTTTTTATAGAGATATATTCTTCAATTGTTTTATGATAATCTAAATGGTCCCTAGTAATATTTGTAAGAATTTTAAGCTCAAAACTCAAGCCCTCTATACGCTTTTGAGCAATAGCATGTGAGCTTACTTCCATTATAAAAAATTCACACCCTGCAAGAACAGCTTGATAAATATGTATATATGTGTTTAATACAGAGGGTGTTGTTAAAGTTTTGCCCTCTATAATTTCATCGTTCATAAAAAAACCACGGGTCCCTTGCATAGCTACTTTTTTATCTAAATCAAGTAAAAATGAGTAGATTGCACTAGCAGTTGTTGTTTTTCCGTTTGTACCTGTAATTCCAATAATTTTTATTTTATCAATTCCAAATAAAGTTGCTATATCTTCTATTTTTATAATAGAGTGGGCATTGTTGTCTTTTGCATTTTGTAAATATTTTGTATTTTGATTTGTTAATACAAAGGCAGTTTGAGAATCACAATCATTAGAGTCTTCACTCACATATTTAAACTCATTATCTGGTAACTCAATTTTCAATAATTTTACCTTTTGAAAGTTTTTTCAATAATTTTCTTAGGCTTTTATCTGATGGGTATGCCGTTAATGCACTCTCAAGATAATTAATTGCCATCTTATTAAAATCATTTTTAATTAAATTACTTAAAAAATCAATGAAATCTTCTTTTCTTGTAATAATAACTTTAGTTGAAAACATAATATTTTCAAAAGTTTCTTTAAAACCACTTCCCTCAGTAATTATATTTTTGAAATCTTGATAAAGAATTCCATCTTCATATTCAAGCTTATCACGCAATGGCTCCATTAACATCTCATTTAAACTCTCCATAGTGCCATCCATATTAGACAATAAATCGCTCATGATGTTATCAGCTTGTTCCCCATCTTCCACTTTTAATCTTTCATAATAGTTAAATAAATCTTCAGCACCACCCTCTCCACTCATAGCCATCTCTGAGAGTATTGCTCCATTGTAAGCTTCCTTTGAGTTAGGGTAATTTTGTAACACCGTCGCAAATTGTTCCAATGCATTTTCAAATTCTGATTTAGAGAAGCTATCTTTTGCTTGTGATAATGTTTTGTATTTACTAATTACACTCATAACTTATCCTTTGCTATAAATTTTGTATATCATTTTCCATACCAATTGGTACATTTGTTACTGTTAATTCTGGGTGAATATCCATACGAAGTTGACGCTCAACTCCATATTTTAAGGTAGTACCACTACTCGCACACCCTATACATGCACCTTTAAGTTGCACATAAACGCTACCATTCTTCACAGTTATAAAATCAATATCTCCACCATCTAAAGCGATAGATGGTCTTACTTTATCAATAACAGCTTTAACTGGAGCCATTAGCTCTTCATCAGTAAATGGAATCATTTTTGTCCTTGTATATATCGTATTATAATCATTATGTTATCGTAAGATATGATAAAAGGGCTTAACAAGTAATAAAATTAATCTGCTAAACTCATAACTTCATTTACATAAGACGATTTTCTCATCCCAACCGCTATGTAATCTACATCGTCACTATTTAGCAAATAGTTTAATGCACAGACTTGCATATTTTGTGTGCAACCACTAAGCTCTTCTTTTAGAGATATTTTTGTCTTTCTTGCACATTCAAATTCAACCATCTTTTTGTATTCTGATAAAAACATATCTATATAGGTTAAGATTGTCTGAGCATTTTGTTTATCTATAAGCTTTAAGCTTTTTTGTATATGTGGGATTGCATGTGTATAAAGAAAGGTTTCATAATCACCAATCCAACCAAATTTATGTTTTGATTCATCTAGTTGTTCTACCAAGTTATATAATGCTCTTAAGTTATCATTATCTGTAACATCTAAAAGCTCATTAAGGTGGTGATAGTACTCTATAGATTCATCATAATCAGCTAATCTATAAACTTGATTGTTTTTTATTGTATTTAAAGGGCGAGTAGCTATCACACGCAAATTATTACTTTTTGCCCATGAAGCACAGGCTAAACCATCTCTTTCAATAAAATTTATTGGAAGCTCGATTGTTGTAAAACTATGTATTTTATTTTTTAACTCATCTGCTGCACTTAGGGCTAAACTTATTAGATCTTCATAAGGCAAAAAATTATTATCATTGTGTAAATACGAAAAATTATCAGAACTTATTCCGTATGATTTAATCTTACCTGCTCTAACTAAGTTTTCACACTCTAAAAAAGCATCAAAAATTACTCTATTCATCTCATCCAATCTATCATCTTTACTCATTCCATCTTCAAGTGATTTAAGTAGTACTGACTCAGGATTTTCAATTATAAAACAATCAACATAATCTAGTTCCAAATTTTTCAAGCTACTGTCTATTATCTCTTGTGGATCTGAATTGATATCAAATTTAGTTACTACCTCAATATTATCTATAACATCATCTCCAAACTCTCTAAAAGCTAAAGCAATTGCCTCATGAGCACCACCATCCATATATGAAATAGATGTGTCAATCATTGTTATGCCAGATTTTATAGCCTCTTTTAAAGCTTGTATATGTTTTGGATTGTATTGTGAAATTCTTTGTGTACCAAATGCGATTTTAGCCATATTGTCTCGCTTTTATTTATATAATTTGAAATTGGGAAGTTTTTGTTTTTAACTAGATTCCGTGTCAAGCACGGAATGACAAAAGTCATCCTGAACTTGATTCAGGAACTAAATGTATATTATACTAGTTCAATAAACGCCATAGTAGTAGCATCACCACGACGAATTCTAGTACGTGTGATTCTTGTATAACCACCTGCACGCTCTACATATTGAGGAGCTATCTCTTCTACTAATTTTTTAGTTGAAGCTTTACATTGAAGTGATGCAAATACTGCTCTATGAGCATTTGAATCACCCTTTCTTGCTACTGTGATAAGCTTTTCAACATAAGAGCGTAGCTCTTTAGCTTTAATCGCGGTAGTTTCGATTTTACCATGTTCTATTAACGAAATACTAAGGTTTTTAAGTAGTGCAGCTCTATGTGCACTAGTGCGACCTAGTTTACGGTATCCATGACGATGTCTCATCTATAATTCCTTATTTATTTATCTTCTATTTGTTTTTTTAACGCAGTAACAACGTCATCCGCAAGACTTGCACCAACTTCATAGCCAAACTCTTGAACCTTTTCAACTATCTCATCATAAGATTTTTTCCCAAGGTTTTTAACGTTTTTAAGATCGTTAACGCTCATAAGCGCAATTTCACCAATTAAAGTGATGTTTGAGCGATCAAGACAGTTAAAGCTTCTAGCACTTAATCCTAATGAATCAATATGTGTGCTAAGTTTTTTCAAGTCTGGAGACTCTTCAACTCTTTCAATAGTAACTGGAGTTTTTACACTTATCTCTGAATTAAATACTGCAAGTTGAGCATACATAACCTCTAAAGAGTTTCTAAATGCATCTACTGGCGAAATTTGTCCATCAGTTCTAATATTTAATACAACTTTTTCAAAGTTAGGGTTGTCTTCAACTAGCACATTTTCAATCTTGTATGTAACGCTACGAACAGGAGTAAAAAATGCGTCAAGTGCAATATATCCATCTTTCACTTCTTCTGAAGTGTCTTCACTAGGAACATACCCAATACCTTGAGCTAGCTTAATTGTAAAGTTAAGAGTTGAATCTTCATTTAAAGTAGCAAGGTGAGCATCTGGTGTTACAACTCCAACATCATCAGTAGTTAAATCACTACCTTTTATTGCACATGGACCTGCGAAGTTATAGTTAATTTCTGCTTCTTCTGCTTCATCATTTAACTTAAAACGAATCTCTTTTAAGTTAAGAATAAAGTCAGATATATCTTCAAGCATACCACGAACTGAATCAAATTCATGTTTAGCACCCTCGATTTTAATAGCGATTGGAGCATAACCAACAGAACTACTTAATAAAAAACGGCGAAGTGGGTGAGCTAAAGATATAGCATACCCGGTTTCAAATGGATATGCCATTATATTAGCTTCATTTTCACTAATTTGCTCCACTTCGAACTGTTGTGGAGCAAGTGGTGTAGTCTTAATTTTTTTCATACATACGCCCTTTTTATTTTCTATTTCGAGTAAAGTTCAACGATTAAACGTTCTTCAACAGGGATAACAACTTCATCACGCTCTGGTAAACGAGTAAAGATACCAAATACTTTTTCAGCATCAATATCTACCCATGGAGCCAAACCAGTTTGAGCTGTTAATTCCATAGCGCGAACGATTTGTACATTTGTTCTTGATTTTTCTTTTACTTCAATTTTTTGACCAGGCTTAACACGATAAGATGGGATATCAAGTTTTTTACCATCAACTAAAAAGTGACCGTGAGTTACAAGTTGACGAGCAAATCTACGAGTAGATGCAAATCCCATTCTATAAACTACATTATCAAGTCTTTGCTCAATTAGTGTGATAAGGTTTGTACCTGTATTACCATCTCTTCTTTTAGCTTCAACAAATAATGCACGAAATTGTTTCTCAGAAACACCATACATAAATTTTGCTTTTTGTTTTTCATTAAGTTGTAAACCATACTCAGAAACTTTCTTACGACGCTGACCATGTTGACCAGGACCATAAGGTCTTTTTTCTAATGCAGATTTACCCGCTAAACGACGCTCACCTTTAAGGTTAAGACTTACACCAAATCTTCGCTCAATTTTTTCTACTGGACCTCTATATCTTGCCATCAGTAATCTCCTTAAACTCTACGACGCTTAGGCGCGCGACAACCATTGTGTGGTAAAGGTGTAACATCTTTCATAAATGTAACACGAATCCCCTCAATAGCACCAACTGCTTTAACAGCAGTTTCGCGTCCACTTCCTGGACCTTGAACTTTGATTCCAAGCTCTTTAATACCATGTACTTGAGCTTTTGCTACTGCGTCTTCAACTGCTGCTTGAGCTGCGAATGGAGTAGATTTTTTAGAACCTTTGAAACCTAATGAACCTGCTGAGCTCCATGCAATCATGTTACCCATCTCGTCTGTAATTGTTACAAGCGTATTATTGAAAGATGCTGCAATGTGACAAATTCCACGTGCAATATTTTTCTTTACAACTTTTTTTCTAACAGCTTTTCTTTTTGCCATATGTTATCCCTTACGCTGCGCCGACAGTTTTACGTTTACCCTTACGAGTACGCGCATTTGTCTTAGTTTTTTGACCACGACATGGAAGACCACGACGGTGACGAAGACCACGGTATGAACCTAAATCCATAAGTGATTTAATATCCATAGCAACTTTCTTACGTAAGTCACCCTCAACCATATGATTAGCACGAATTTCTTTTGTAATTGCTGCTACATCGTCTTCACTTAATTCGAAAACTCTTTTATTATAGTCAATACCTGTAGCGTCTAAAATTAGACGTGAAGCATGAACACCAATACCATAGATATATGTTAAACCATACTCTAATCTTTTCTTTTTAGGTAAATCTACACCTGAAATACGAGCCATGGTTATCCTTGTCTCTGTTTATGTTTTTTAACTTTGCAAATCACTCTTACAATGCCTTTTCTTTTGATAACTTTACAGTCATCACACATCTTCTTAACTGAAGCTCTTACTTTCATAGTAAGTCCTTGTATCTTTTGTCTTTGCTGCATTTAGGCTAGTAAATCATACTTACCAATACTTTTATTTATATTATAAAATATATATAAAAACACTCAACTTTTATGTTAAAACAGCAAAGCGAACGCGTATTGTACCCAAAAGAAGGTAAATTTTTTATTAAGAATGTATTATCTACTTTTATAATTAACATAGTGACAAAATTGTGACTAATTTTATTATCCCTTTTTAACTCATATTTCACTAAACTTTGTCTATATGATTTATAGGAATTAGTTATGATTGAAAATATATTAAAAAGAGATGGTTCTCATAAAAAGTTTGCTGCTTTTAAAATTGAAGATGCAATCAAAAAAGCATTTAAAAGTGAAAACACCACTTATGACAGCTCAATATTTTTTAATGTACTTGAAAAACTAAAAGATAAAAGAGTAGTTGCGGTTGAAGATATTCAAGATTTGATTGAAACTCAACTATATAAAGCAAGATACTTTGATGTAATGCGTTCGTTTATCCTATATAGACACATGCACAAGATGCAAAGAGATAATTTACTTCAAGAAGATACTACCTATATTAACTCTACTCAAACTATTGAAGAGTATATAAATGGAACTGACTGGAGAATCAAAGCGAATTCAAATACCGGTTATTCAAACGCTGGACTTGTAAACAATACTGCTGGAAAAGTTATTGCAAACTATTGGCTTGACAAAATCTACTCTAAAGAGGAGGGGTATGCCCATAGAAATGGTGATTATCATATTCATGATTTAGACTGTTTAACTGGATATTGTGCTGGATGGAGCTTGAGAGTTCTTCTGGATGAGGGTTTTAATGGTGTCCGTGGAAGAGTTGAAAGTGATGCACCTAGACACTTTCGCGAAGCACTTGGACAGATGGCAAATTTTTTAGGCATACTTCAAAGTGAGTGGGCTGGTGCTCAAGCTTTTTCATCATTTGATACATATTTAGCACCCTATGTATTTAAAGATAAGCTTCCATATAATGAAGTTAAAAAAGCAGTGCGTTCTTTTATTTATAACCTTAATGTACCTGCTCGCTGGGGACAATCCCCTTTTACAAATGTAACAATTGACTGGAGTGTTCCACAAGACTTAAAAGATCAAATCCCTACCTCAATGCAAAATCATCTATTTAAAGATTTATTAGATAGTGAACTTGAAGAAGAAGCTGCTGAGCGTGGTTGTAATAATTTAGAAGATATGACTTATAAAAATTTTCAAAAAGAGATGAATCTAATAAATAGAGCTTATTATGAAGTGATGACGGAGGGAGATAAAACAGGGCAACCCTTTACTTTTCCAATACCAACTGTAAATATTACAGAAGATTTTGACTGGTATGGTGAAAATACCGATATATTATTTGAAAATACTGCAAAAATTGGTTCATCATATTTTCAAAATTTCATAGGAAGTCAATATAAGCGTGATGAAAATGGAAATCTTATAGAAAACGAAGAGGCATATAAACCAGGGCATGTAAGAAGTATGTGTTGTAGATTACAGCTTGATCTGCGTGAACTTCTAAAGCGTGGTGGTGGACTTTTTGGTAGTGCTGAGATGACAGGAAGTATAGGTGTTGTAACACTTAATATGGCAAGACTTGGTTTTTTACACAAGGGAGATAAAGAAGCTTTATTAATTAGAATTGATCAGCTTATGAATCATGCTAAAAATACTTTAGAGAAAAAAAGAGTCTTTATTCAAGACTTATATGATCGCGGCTTATTTCCTTATACTAAGAGATACCTACCTGGATTTAATAACCACTTCTCAACTATTGGTGTAAATGGGATGAATGAGATGATAAGAAACTTTACATCAGATGGTATGGATATCTCCTGTGATGAGGGTATAGAATTTGCAACTGAGATTTTAAACCATATGAGAGAGAGAATGGTTGAATATCAAGAAGCAACAGGAAATTTATATAACCTTGAAGCAACACCTGCGGAGGGAACTACATATAGATTGGCCAAAGAAGATAAAAAAAGATATGGTGATTCTATTATTCAAGCAGGGATGGGTAAAAATATCTACTACACAAACTCTTCACAAATTCCTGTTGAGTTAACAGATGATCCTTTTGAAGCACTAACACTTCAAGATGATTTACAAACTAAATATACTGGTGGGACAGTGTTACATCTTTATATGAAAGAGAAAATCAGTTCAACTGAAGCTTGTAGGCAATTAGTTAAAAATGTAATTTCAAATTACAGATTACCTTATATTACAGTTACGCCACTTTTTTCAGTTTGTCCAAAACATGGATATATTTCAGGTGAACATGAATATTGTCCAAAATGTGATGAAGAATTAATAAATCAATACAAAAAAGAGGAGAAAGTATCATGAGCAAAGAGGAAATTTTAAATAAATTAAATGATAAAAGACAAAAGTGTACAGTTTATACAAGAGTTATGGGCTATCACAGACCAGTAGAGAGTTTTAATGTAGGAAAAACTGGTGAGCATAGACAAAGAAAACAATTTATTCAACACTAACTTTATATATGATATAACTAAATTTACACACCTAGATTACCCAGACCATCTATCTTGTATAGTTTGGTTTGGTGGATGTAATATGAGGTGTGATTATTGTTATAATAAAGATATTGTTTTTTCTAAAAATGGGAATTACTCGTTTAACGATACTCTTGATTTTTTAAAAACAAGAGTTGGTCTACTTAATGGTGTGGTTCTCTCTGGCGGTGAAGCAACTACTCATAATTTAAAAGAATTTACTCAAGAGATAAAAAAACTTGGATTTAAAATTAAGCTAGATACTAATGGTCTAAATTTTAAATCTATAAAAGAGTTGATAGATTTAAACTTATTAGATTTTATAGCACTTGATTATAAAGCACCAAAAGATAAATTTCTCAAAATTACACATTCAAATAGATATGACGAGTTTTCAAAAACATTAGATTTTTTAATAAAAAGTGATATAAAATTTGAGGTTAGAACAACTGTTCATAGCGATTTAATTGATGAAAATGATATAAACATTATAATAAATGATTTGATTCAAAGAAAATATAAAAATAATTATTATTTGCAAAGTTTTTTAAAAACAACAAGCAATATAGGAGATTTAGGTACACCTGTAAAAAAATTTGATAAAGCAATCATAGACGATAGTTATATAAAAATAGTATGGAGATAATTCACTCTTATTAAAACTAAATTTTACAACTAACCCTCTTACTTAATACAAGCTCAGGATAACAAGCTTTTAAATATTAATTAATTTTGAATTTCAATAGAGATAATTTGTATTTAATAAATATAGGTATAATGCAACAGCATTTGCTAAAAAATTTAATAAACTTGAGAAAATTATGAAAAAAACAATAATTATATCCTTGCTTGCTCTGCAACTATTTGCGCAAAGCACACCAGTTTCACAAAATCCTATTATATATTCTGCATTAGGTGATGAAATTTACAACAATATAAAAAATGTTGAAAAATTACAATTTATAACTGAATATGAAACTGATAAAAATAAAATAATAGAATATGTCAAAGCTGCACAAGAGACAAAAAACATAGGTTTTAAGATTCAAAATGAAGATAAAAACAAAAGCGCTTATTTAAAAACTCTTAGAAAATTATCATTGACAAATGAGTATTTTATAAATAAGGTAGATGACAGCTTAATAAAATCTATAAAAGACGAAGACAATATTTTATTTATGAAGAGTGTAAATTCAGGATTAATAGATATACCTAAAAATAAGGAAGCTATTTTAAAATATTATTATGCACATAAAGATAATATAGATGCATCAGGGGTACTAAAAAAAATCGTAGATGGATATAAAAAACCGGAGAAACCAAAAGGTTTAACTAGCAAAGAGTTAGAAAAGCTTGATATAGAGCGAATAAGAAAAAAGTATAAGGCTAAAAAAGAAGCAAGTAAACAATCTTTAGAAGAGGAAGTTTTAAGAAAAAAAATTGAAATATTAAAAGAGCAAAAAAAAGAACTAGGTGTTATAACCAAATAAACTGTTCCTCTTCATTTGGTCGACCTTTTAGTGTTAAATAAGGTTTGTAGTGAGCCTTGTAAGATAAACTAGTGCAATCTTTTACATAATACCCCAAATATACCCACTCTTTTTTTGTTTTTTTAGCAAATTTAATTTGCAGATACATAGATAGTTTTCCAAGTGCATATTTTTTATAATCTGGATCATAATAAAAATATATTGATGATATACCATTTGGTAATATATCTACTAAATCTACACCTATTAATTTATCTTCATCAAAATACAATACCTCATAGCCATAATCCTCAGCTCCAACCACAAATGAACTATAGTAGTTTTGAGCTGTTGTGGTTGCATGTGGCCAACCTTTTTGTTCTTTCATATGTTTATGATATTTTTCAAATAGACTTAGATGTTCTTTTGTAAGTGTAGGTTTTTGAATAACTGATTTTATGTGTTGGGCTTTTCTTAAAACCCTTCTTTGAGATTTACTAAATTCAAAATTTTTTACATCTATTTTAATGCTTTGACATTCATTACACTCATTGCAAATAGGTCTAAAGAACATTTTTCCAAATCTTCTAAACCCTCTCTCAATATAGTCTTGGCACCTTGTGTCACTACATTTATCTATGATTTTATAGTGTGTTTGTTGATCTAATCCGTCCAAATATGAACATTTGTCATTTTGTAAAAATTCTTTAAGTACATTCATATCATGATTTTGACATAACTTGTATTATAAAAAGATAAGAGAAGATATAATTTTTAAGATATAATTAGAAAAAAGAAATAAATGAAAAATTACACTTTAAATTCTTTGCTCTTTACTACAAGTAGTAATTACGAAGAAAACTTACAAACACTACTAACACTTATAAAACAAACACAAACTAACTCTATAGTTGTTGCACCTGAAGTTTGTTTAACTGGATATGATTATGATAACTTTGAAGAGATGTTAGATATTGCTCCTCGTGCTATAGATGAGATAAAAAAAGTATCAAAAAATAAAATTATAATTTTAACTATGCTTGAGAGGCGAGGGGAAGAAGTTTATAACTTTGCTAAAATATTTTTCAATAGTGAGATGGTGTATGAACAAGCAAAAGCCAAGCTTTTTAAGTTTGGAGATGAGCATAACTATATGACAAGCGGTGATGCAAAAAATATAAATATTGTTGAGGTTGATGGTATAAAAATTGGCTTACTTATCTGTTTTGAACTTCGTTTTAAAAAATTATGGCAAAGATTAGAGGGAGCTGATATCATTGCAATTCCATCTTGGTGGGGTACTCTTAGAACAGAAAATTTTAAAACACTAACAAACGCTTTGGCTATTATCAATCAATGTTATGTTATTGCTAGTGATTCTAAAAATAAAGAATGCACAGGAGAAAGTGGTATAATAACTCCATTTGGAGTGGAGCAAAGAAATGGGAATAAGCCTTGCTTAGAGATACCATATGACACAAAAGAGATTAAAAAAATGAGAACATATATGGATGTAGGTATTGGATAGAATAACAGCTAGCAAAACAAAAAAACTATCTGAGGAGTGTCACAAGATTTTTTCATTAAGCGATGAAGTGAAAGATGCAATTGCTAAAACATCTCGTGAAGAGTTTGTGCCAAATGGTTTTAAGCATAGTGCTTATAAGTTAGATGCCCTGCCAATTGGGGCATCTCAATATATAAGCTCACCTCTAACGGTTGCTAAAATGAGTGAATATCTTATGCCTCGTAACGCAGATAGGGTTTTAGAGATAGGGTGTGGGAGTGGTTATCAAGCAGCTGTTTTATCACATCTTTTTCGTGGTGTTTTTTCTATTGAGAGGATAGAACCACTGATTCGTGAAGCGAAAAAACGTTTTCGTGACTTAAATATTCATAATGTCCATACCCGACTTGATGATGGACAAAATGGTTGGATACAGTATGCTCCTTATGATAGAATTTTATTTTCAGCAACTGCAAAAGAGATACCATCTAAACTAATAGAACAACTTAGTGATGGTGGAATTTTAGTAGCTCCACTACAGGTTGGAGATAAACAAATTATTACAAGATTTAGAAAAATTGGAGTTAATGTACATAAGGAAGAGCTTGAAGAGTGTGATTTTGTTCCTGTACTTGATGGTGTTCAAAAATAAATTATAAGAGGGTCCAAAATGAAAAAATTTATATGTTTAATTTTTATTACTATACTTAGTCTTAGCGCACAAGAGAGCAGAGAGAACATATATAACAATATCTTCTTAAGTGAGAACAGTGAAACAAAAGCTACCATAAGACAATATATTAATTCAGCTTACAACATAAGTGCATATAAAGCAAATTATTTCTTACCTATATCTTATAGAATTGATAATAATTATCCTAGAATTGTTGACCATAACTATGATAATCCGCCTATGCAAACTGAGGTAGAATTTCAAATAAGTATAAAATATGATATAGCCTCAAATTTATTTAACTTAGATGAAATCTACACAGTTGCATATACACAAAAATCATTTTGGCAATTTTATGCTGCTTCTGCATATTTTAGAGAGACAAACTATAATCCAGAATTTTTTATTACATTTCCTATTAAGTTTGGTCAAGATAAGTATGGTGTCCGTGCAATTAAAGCAGGGTTTGCTCATGAATCAAATGGACAAGGGCTTGTATATGAACGTTCGTGGAACTATTTTTATAGTGATATTTACTTTCAGCTTGGATTTGTTTTTGTAAATTTAGAGTTATGGTATGCACCAAAAAATTCACTACAACATAATACAGATTTACTTGATTACTTAGGCTATGGTCATGTTATTTTTGTTGTCCCTTATGAAAAACATCTATTAAAAACTAAAATTAGACCATCTTTTAAAAATTATGGTGCACTTGAATTAAATTATTCATATCCAGTACCCTTGAGAGATGACTTGTTTTTTTATATAAAAGCTTTTGATGGCTATGGTGAAAGCTTGATCGATTACAATCAAAAAGTTAGAAAGATAGGTATTGGTTTTAGTATTTCAAGATAGTTTATAGCTTAACATAGTAGAATAAGTAAATTTTTAATGGATTAAATTATGGAAAATATATATGGCATTGAATATACTAAACCAGAGGTTGTATTGATTCAAGACACAGGCATAGGTGTAGCAGAATCAGCAGCTAGGACCTGTTATGATAGTTTTTCTGCTAGTGAAAATGAAGCTATAAAAAATATTGAAATTCAGATGCCAGATAAAAATATTTGTGATGAGATAAATAATATTGAAGATTCACAACTTTTAGATAATCTTGCATGGACATATTTCCATCACTCGATTTTAGAACATGCAAATCTTTCTTTTTTAATTCGAGGAACTTCTCGTGGTGTTTTACAAGAACATGCCCGTCACCGTATTCAAGCTATAAGTGTTAGAAGCACTCGTTATACAATGAGCGGTATTATTAACGCATATGTCGCATCTCTTGGTAATAAAGAATTTTTTATACAAAAAGTCTTAGATTTTAATATGTTTGTAACTTCAAATGAAGAGTATAATCGCATTGAAATTGGTGCTATGTTTGATAAACTAGCTTATCAAGAAAAAACTCAAGAAAATTTCTATGAAATTAGTGTCGCTAAAAGTTCATTACCTTTAATTGAAGAGTTTAAAAATAATTCACAATATCTCTTTGATGCACTCCAAGATGGTAAGAAAAAAAGGAATGTCGGAGATGCTTTTAAGCATATAGTCTCTGATAATGTAAAAGTTGATATGGTTGTAACTTTTAACCTTAGAAGTTTAAAAAATTATTTTACACTCCGTGATAGTAGTGCCGCATTTTTTCAAATAAGATGGCTAGCGCAAGAGATGATGAGAGTTACCCCTAAAAAGTATCTTGATTTAATAATAAAACAAAAAAAAGTAAATAATGATGTATAAATATATTCTAATAATCGGTTTATTGTTTAGTGCTTGCTCTCAGCTTGAGTTTAATGCAAAAATATGTGAAGAGATTGCATCTCAACAAGATGATATGCCTAAAGAGTGTAGAATCTACAATGAGAAAGAAGCTCAAGAAGCATTTGATAAAACATCAAAAACTTCTACTACTCAAAAAGAAGATCTCAAGTTTGATAAAAAATAAAACAATAACCTAGTGTGAACTCTTTAAAACTAATAAGTAAGGAATGGTATGAGTAAAGTCTGTGAACTATGTGGCAGTGAAGAAAATTTAGATAATTTCATGGTAGATGGTGCAAATAATGAGGCAAACTTAACTCTTTGCTCTATATGTATAGAGCAGATAAAAAAAGATGAGTTAGATGAAAATCATTTTAATTGTTTAAATGATTCCATGTGGAGTGAAAGTTCAGGTGTAAAAGTTTTAACTTATAGACTTTTAAACTCACTAGGTCGTCAAGATTTACTTGATATGATCTATTTAGAAGAAGATGAGAAAGAGTGGGCTGAGGCTGGTATAGACAGAGGTGAAAAACTAGTTTATAAAGATTCTAATGGTGTAATCCTTCAAGCTGGCGATACTGTAGTTATTACAAAAGATTTAGATGTAAAAGGGACAGGGTTTACCGCTAAGAGAGGGACAGCAGTTAGAAATATTGGTTTAGTTTATGGTGATAGTGAACATATTGAGGGTCGTGTGAATGGCGTTAAAATTCATATTCTTACTAAATTTCTTAAAAAATCATAATATAAATAAATAATATTCTCACCATAGGCAAAGCTTTAGTGAGAGGAATTTTTAAAAAAATTCACTTCTTTTAAAAGGAGAAATTAATGAAGCCAGATAAACGATTTCATAAAATTAACAAAGATTTTCGTAACCCTTATGCTCGTGATAGAGATAGAATTATCCACTCTGGAAGCTTTAGAAAACTAGAGTACAAAACACAAGTTTTTTTAAACCATGATGGAGATTTTTTTCGCACACGCTTAACTCACTCTATTGAAGTCTCACAAATTGCTCGCTCTATAACTTCACACCTTGGCTTGAATGAATCTTTAGCTGAAGCGATAGCACTTTCACATGATTTGGGGCATACACCTTTTGGGCATATTGGTGGAGATTCACTAGATGTTTGTTTGAAAAATAATGGATTTTCTAATGGATTTGAGCATAACTTTCAATCATTTAGAGTTGTTTCATCTTTAGAAAAAAGATATAACGATTTTCATGGCTTAAATCTAACATTTGCAACATTAGAGGGAATATTAAAACATTCATATCCATATAAAAAAAGCTTCCTACCAAATATAATCGATGAGCAATTTAATCTTGATACTCACCCATCTATAGAGGCTATGGTCGTTGACCGTGCTGATGAGATTGCATATATGAGTCACGATATTGATGATGGTGTAAATTCTGGTTTGATAAACTTTGATGATTTAAAAGAGAGTGAATTAGCAAGAGAGATATTACAAAAAGTTGAAGCTGAGGGGATCTTTTGTG